>OFDN01000917.1_pt1 | contig 21572 bp, 17 predicted proteins | sample 1520971 | NCBI WGS metagenome assembly OFDN01 (sample SAMEA94257418, study PRJEB24077) | hot springs metagenome | biome: Aquatic biome; feature: Geographical feature; material: Water | place: India | collected 2012-06-12 | depth 5 m
AATAGCAAGATGTATTTACACCATAAAAGTAGTTTTTAGCAATAAAAGATAAATTTATTATTGAATGAATTTTTTAAAAGTTTAAATAGATTATAGCTGACACCATAAAAGTAGTTTTTGTGAGTGAGAAAAACTTTTAGACGTAAAAATACCAACGCCCCAATGCTGTAATATCTTATTGAGAGCGTTGGCTAATACCTATCAAGATAGGGCTTCTAGGAACTTATTAAATGCAACCTTTAGTGCATTTATTTCTTTAGCTGTTTTTGATTCATAAGCTTTGTTCAAAGATTCTGTAAGTTTTAGATATCTTTCATGAACTAGCTTTTCACTTTTAGGATTTTTGTTAACTGAAATAGAAGGCTCTTTGGTCAGATTTTGAAATATTGTTTCTATCTCGTCCAATGAGTTTATCGGTTCGTTTACTTCTTTAGCTTTACCAATTCGCTGTATTTTCGTCTTTTCTACCTTAATCTGACCAGCTAATATTTCTTTACGAATTTCTGGCGATAGTTTATCAAGTCCACGAGCAAAATCGGCGTCTCTACGGATTGTTTTTTCATCAACTTTAAAGTATTCTCCTAGTTCCTGTGCAGTGGTTTTTTTGTTGGAACTTCCCAAATGGACATTTTGCCCATCTGGGGAAATATCATTATCTAGATGAACTTTTAGGTTGGCGTTAGCATCATTCAGAATTAGAGAATTCTCCAAATGGACATTTTGCCCATCTGGGAAAATTGCCTCTGTTTCTTTGTTTGAAATGAGATTATTACTTACCAGTTTTTTCTCTGTATTGTATCTAATTCCACGTAGGTAAGATGCCTGTTGTGGCGTGATATTACGGCGGCTCAACTGAAAATCAATCATAAAGTTTCTAACTTCAGTGATTGATTCAAAATTATCAATTTGTATGTTGAACGGAATTTTTAATTCATTGCATAATTGAAAACGATTATGACCATCAATTAAGACATAAACAATCTCTTCTGGGCTTTCAGTAATCCCAATATTATTATTATTGGTTTGCCAAACCTTCAATGGGTCTTTACAGCCGTGTTTTTGGAGATTGTCTTTTAAAGCCAAAAACTCTGTCTCAAGTAAAGGTGGGATTAGTTCTTTTAGTTCGTTTAAGATGATAATATTCTTTTTGATATTTTCAGTTGAACTAAAACTTCCGATGGTATTCGTTTTAAGTGCTTCTACAACCGATTTGCTATTTTCGGCCATTTTTTCAGCTAATGTTTTCTTTGCCATTTGTGTTAAATTTATGGAGTTTAGTTGCGTTTGTCTAACGATAATAAATACTCTTCACCTAAATTTTCGTACGAAGTAGCCGCTTCCGAATTTTTATTAAATTCGCTGATTGTGAGATGGTCAATCATCGCTTTTTGAAAATCAATAAGGTGTTTTATTTCAGTATCAAAAACTTTCAGGTTTGAAAATTGCTGACGAATGAGCTCTTTATATTCTCTATGGATGCTATTTCCTTTTACCATCGTGAAAACAATACCATCTAATTCAAGAGCTGGGTTCAACAAAGCTCTAACTTCTGCAATTCGCTCTAATAATACAACTAAGCCTTTGTATGCAAGTTGCTCGGGTAATGTTGTGATAAGGCAACTATTAGAAGCTTGCATAGCTGTAATTGTTAGAATATTGAGAGAAGGGGGGCAGTCTATCAATATGAAATCATAATTCTTTGAAACTTTACTTATTGCCACTTTTAAACGTAATTCGCCACCAATTTTATTACTCAATTCTTTTTCCGCAGAGCTTAGTTCAATATCGCTTGGGGCAATATCTAAATTAGGTAATACAGACTGTATTGCCAGCGGAACGTCTAAGTTTAAGAGAGAATGGAACACTTGTGTTGGCCCGACACGGACATTAAGGACCTCACTCAAACTTCCTTGGGGGTCGATATCAATCAGTAGTACTTTAAAGCCTTTATTGGCTAGGGCCTCGCCCAAATAAGCAGTCGTAGTGGTTTTGCCAACGCCTCCTTTATGGTTGATGATAGATATTACACGAGCTTTCTCAAAAGCTTCATTGCTAAAGCCATATTGAGTGACCACTGGAAAAAGTGCCGAAAGGTGTTTTTCACTTAGATTACGAGTCCCGCTTATGACTCCAGATAAGGTATTTTTTGGTAATCCAGCTTCACGTTCTAGAGTGGCTACTGAAATGGCCGAGCGTCGTTTTAAAAATTTTAGAAGTGTTTCTTGAGTAAGCATCTTATGTTGTTTAATATTGCAAGCAAATGTAATATAATTGTTTGTAATATTAAACAAGTTTTTAATTTATATAAGACTTTTTTAGCCCTAAAAATAGAAGTTTAGGGTAAAATATTAAAATGTGTAAGGTAAGAAAGACTTATAGAAAATTAGATTTAACTCTTCGTAGATAAAAATTTTGAATTAGTTATTCAAGCTTCCTTGTTGAATCCAAAATTTAATGATGTTTACTTCACAATCTGTGAGTTGCCCTCCCTTAGGCATTCTTGGGGCAGCACCATTAATAGAAACGACAGAATCATATAACTCACCACTCTGTGCATTTTCTTTTACTTGATTATAGGTTTCAAGTATGATGCCATCATAATGGTTTTTTGAATCATGGCATTGAAGACATTTTGCTTTAATCAAAGGCATTAATTCCTGATTAAAACTTACCGTTTTGTTATTATCAAAGCTACAAGAGGCCTTTTCAATAGTTTTAGTTTGACAAGCAATCATTGAGTAAATTTGTAATAAAATGAGAACTTTTTTCATGAATGACTTTGAAAAGGAAAAATAATTGGACGATTATAGTTTAGCATTTAGGCTTTGGTATAAACTATTTTGCGATTTCAGTTTATTGTAAATATATTTTGCTAAAAATAGCGTAGATATCAAAAACTGAATATTTACCCTGTAAAGATAAGGGAGATAAATGATAGGTGTATATCAACCAGAATTTCTTAATAGAAAAATAAAATACATTAAAAATAGGTTAATGAAATTACAATGTTTACCAAAAAAGTCTTTCGAGATTTATGGATTTTGATTTTCTCATTAACCTTTGTCCAATTTTTATTTGAAGAAAAATAATACTAAACTACTTTAGTTTTCCTTCTTCAATCAAAATATCATACTTATATCCAGCTCCAAAATCTTTATTTAAAATAATCTTTCCTTCAAAAACAACATTATCTCCAACTGAGACAAATTCCTGAGTTGTAATTGTAATATCGCATGGTTTGCCGTTCTGCTTAGTTCCATCTTGAATATGAACCCAGTTTTTGCCCATTATTCCATCATTAGACTTGACACATTTCCCAGTAACAATAACCAACTTATTCTTATATTTATCCTTATTTGCAATTAATTCATTGAGTTTAATAGCACCTTTTACATCTTTTAGTTCATGATTGTGAACATGCGTATTAGGCGAAGTTTCGGGCATTTCATTGGCACTTTCAATGTTTCCACCAGGATGAGCCGAAGCATCAATAATACTTGTTACTAAAAAGATTTTATCAAAAACTCTTTTGTGTTCTTGACTTTCAAAATTGGTTTTTAAGAGGCCGCCTCTATAAAAATAAGTGTTCCCTATTTTAGGGTCGAATTTTGAAGCGGCAATCCAAAATGTATCAGTTTTTTCTTTTACTTTCAGATAGGTATATCGGTTAGCTTGTAGAACTTCTAAGGCTTCTACTTGGTGCATATCGGTAGGCGATGTAGCGATATTTGTTGGTACACTTTTATCGGTTTCTACCCCAGAAGATACTGCTGGTTTTGCCGTGTCTTCTACAATAACTTTAGGTTTTGACTTGCAAGCTCCCATCCATAGTGTGATTAAAACAAGGGAAAGGTTAAAAGTTTTCATTTCTTTAGAATATGTTTATTTGTTTTTACTTTTAAATCTTTGTGAAATAGTGATGAAGTAACGGTTATATGATTTTGTTGACTCGAAAGTTCCTTCATAATTGAGCATGATTGATGTACGCTTTGCTGTGTAAATGCTAGTCGAAATGCCAATGATATTTTGCTCCATTGCCTGCTGCTCGGTATTGAAAAAATTGTAGTCAACTCTTCTGAAGCTTAATTCCGCTGATAATTTACTTTTGAAAAGGTCTTTACTTAGCCTTCCACCAATGATTTTTCCATCAAAATAATAGGTATTCATCGTATTGATATTTAGGTTTAAAAAAGAGCCAATACCTAAAACTTGTGATAAATTTAGATTTACGACATAATTTTTGGTAGGTTCTGGTTTGCTCGATTGGTAGCGGTAAAAGCCTGCTACATTTAAACTCAAATATTTTGAAATACTATGATTTACTTGAACTCTAAATCCTTGTCGAGTTTCTTGGTTAATTAATTGGTCAATAAAAGTTCGATAAGATTCATAGTAAATTACATTTCTGCGGTTGTCGTATGAGGTTGAAATATTTAGCTTTTTAAACGGGCGATAACGCAGGGAAATATAGGTGCTTGTTAAGTTAACATCATTTGATTTTACACCATTTATATTTTGAAAAAGGTCTAATTCTAATGAATAAAAAAGATACATATTCTTAATTAAAGCATTAGAATGTTGGAAATATAAAAAACGGCGGTCGGTTTTGAAATTATTTTTCTGTTCGGCAAAAGCTAAACTTGTTTGAACTAAGCCATTTGTTTTTTCAATCTCGTGTGTAATAAAACCTCCTAATTGAAAGAGGGAAGAATTAAAACTGTAGTCATTATAATCAGGGTTAAAACCCGTGAAACCTCCAAAGATAATTTTTTTGTATTGATGTTGTACTTGTAAGCCATCAATTGCTCCCATATTTGCCATTCTATCGTTTATTTTTCTGCCCAGAGAAATATTTGTTTTGGGGTTCACCTCGTAATTGATGGCAAGCGTATAAACTTTAAAATCATCTCGGAATGATGTTTGCGTAAGAGAAGTATTTGCCAAACGATGTTGGTAATTGATATAATTTTGAATAGAAAACTTACTTCCATTGATATTATTTACATCAAGAACTAAGGAGGTTCGCAAGCGACTATAATTTTTCTCTTGTGCTTCCATACTTCCGTTAGCCGAAACCATCAGCCTGCCGTTAATGGTCTGTTTTCGTGGATTAGGCTCTTCATTTACCGCAATAATCTCTGTTTTTTTTGGGTTGATGCTATCATGTTTTATTTTAGTAACGGACTCTCTCGGCTCTACTTTCTCAAAGTTCTTTCGGTAATATCCAACTTTGAAGCCAACTTGAATAGTTTGGTTGGTTAGAGGTTTAGTTACACATGATTTTGAAGAAACAGCCTCTATTAAGAGTATTTTTTCCCATCTATTATTTATAAAAACAATTAAAGTATCATTGACAGATAAATCTTTGGTTTGTTCAAAACGTACGTATATGTGTGCTGGATTTACAAAAGTTACCACTCCTTCAACCAAATTATTGACTTGGGCAAAGGAGGAGAAGGTGGTGCTTAAAAAAAACAATATGCCTAATATTTTTCTCATCTTTTTCTCAGTTTATTGTTTAACTATCACCTCTTGGATGGCAAGAATAACAGGCATTACTTTCATAAATATAGCCACTCTTACCTTTGTGCTCTTTGTCGGTCTCTGTTTTACTATGACATTTAAAGCAAGAGAATACGGCGTAATTGGCTGAGTTTGTATGACAATCAGTACAACTATTCCACTTTCCACGATGCTTCCCACTATAAATTGGGAACATTGCATCGTGGTTCCAATTAGCTGGTTTCCAAGCATTTTGGCTATGGCATTGTGTACAATTAGTAGGGAAGCCAGAAGCTGCGTGATTTGGACTGGCTCTATTATAATCGCCTGAATGGCAATCCACACAACTACTACGACTGAAATTACCTCCTGCATGACATTGAGTACAGTTTGAGGCAATTCTTGCGTGAGCTCCCACTAAGGGAAAATGATTATTATGATTGAAAGTCGAAGGTCTCCAACTTGGGTTTGTTGTATGACATGAGGCACAGTCTCTCGACAAATTAATATTTGTGTGATTCGGATTTGCTGCTCCGTTGTAAGCATTACTATGACATGAGTTACAGTCGGTCGGAGTACCTTTAAATCTTCCTCCAGCATGACATGCCGTACAATTGTTTGCTATGTTAGCGTGTGCCCCTGTTAAAGGGTAATAATTGTTATGATTAAAGGTTGACGGCCTCCAACCTGGATTGGTGGTATGGCAAGAAGCACAATCTTTTGAAAAACCGGCTGCTGCATGATTGGGATTCGTTGCAGCATTGAAGGCGTTGGTGTGGCAAGAAGCACAATCTTTCGGAGTACTTTTCACATCTCCTTTATGGCAAGAAGCACAATTTGACGCTATGACTGCATGTCCTCCCGTTAATGGAAAGAAGTTATTATGATTAAATGAGGTAGGCCTCCAACTCGGATTTGTGGTATGACATGAAGCACAATCAGTTGATAGGTTGAGGGTATTATGGTTTGGATTTACACTTCGCTTGAAATTATCATTATGACAAGCATTACAATCTTTCGGCGTATTTTTTACATCTCCTTTATGGCAAGAAGCACAATTTGACGCTACCACCGCATGTCCACCCGTCAATGGATAAAAGACATTATGATTAAAAGTACTTGGTTTCCACCCTGGATTGGTAGTATGGCAAGAAGCACAATCAGTTGAAAGGCCCATTACAGCGTGTTCGGGGCTTTTTGCTGTTTTATAAGCAGCATTATGACAAGAATTGCAGTCTTTTGGGGTATTCTTATAATTACTCCCTTTATGACATTCTTGACAACTCACTGAGGCATGTGCTCCAGTAAGTGGGAAGAAGTTGTTATGAGCATCGAACCTCGCAGGCCTCCAACTTGGATTGGTGGTGTGGCAAGATGAACATTCGGTTGAAAAGCCAAATGCTTGGTGGCTTGGATTTACGGTTTTCTGATAATTTGTATTATGACAAGAATTACAATCAGTCGGAGTATTTTTATAACTGCCCTTGTGGCAATCATTACATCGTATTGTAGTATGCCCCCCTGTAAGCGGATAAAAGTTATTATGTGAGTCGAATCTTGCTGGACTCCACCCTGGGTTAGTACTATGGCAGGAAGCACAATCGGGCGAAATACCAATTGCCTTGTGGTTAGGATTCGTTGTTTTATTAAACGCAGTATTATGACAAGAATTACAGTCGTTTGACGTATTCTTGTAATTGCCTTTATGGCATTCTACACAGTTGTTAGCAATGCTTTTATGAGCACCGGTAAGTGGGTAAAAATTATCATGTACAGGAAATGAGGCAGGATTCCAACCAGGTTTAGTGGTGTGGCAAGAAGCACAGTCAGTAGATAGATTTAGCTTTGGGTGGTTTGGATTAGCTGTTTGATTAAAATCTGTTTTATGACAACCTACACATTCTGTTGGTGTATTATTAAAGTTTCCGTTAATATGGCATTTTTCACAGTCTTTAGCAATGGTAGCGTGGGCTCCAGTAAGTGGATAAAATTTATCGTGTTCAAGGAATTTTGCTGGTTTCCAGTTAGGAGTCGCCGTATGACATGAGGCACAATCAGTCGATAAATTGAGTTTTTGGTGATTAGGATTTACTGCCGCTTTAAAATCTTTTGTATGACAGTCTTTGCACTCAAGACCAATCGGATTAAACCTTACGTTTGTTTCCGATTGATGACATTTCTTGCAATCAATAGTGGCATGTACGCCAGTCAATGGAAAAGAGGTTTCTTCGTGTAGTTTAGTAATATTTGAAACAATCCAGTTTTGCGTGCTATGACACCTCGCACAGTCCTTTCCAACCGTATTATTGTGTAAATCAGTATGACAAGATGCACAATTTGGAGACCCTTTCTTAAAATTTAGCGTTGTATGACAGGTTTTACAATTAATATTTCGATGCTGACCGCTCAAAGCAAACCCTGTAGTATCATGATTGAACTTAGTTTTTTTTGCATTAAAAGTCCAACCACTAGCGTTATGGCATTTAGCACAATCCATGGTGAAATTTTTCCCATGGGGTGACTGAGCAAATGCTGTTAAGGTCTGCGTCAGGAAGAGTAGTATTATAAATGACAGTCTACACATCGGTATTTGGCAATCTTATATGACCTAATTTCTTTATTATCTTTCAATGTTTCTTTGTGGCATTCTTCGCAAGAAACCGTTTGGTGTTTTCCATCTAACTTAAAATTTGTTTTATTATGGTTAAAATTCTCAGCTTTCCATGAATTTGGTGTGTGGCATCTTGCACAATCTGTTTGATTATTCTTTTTGAATTGCCCCCCATGAACATCCTGATGGCAAGCACTGCATTGCGTAGAGACTCCCTTAAAAATCTGAGTTGGTGGTGTTGTATCTTTATGAGTATGACACTCCCCACAAGCTACTTTCGTATGGCTGCCTATTAGAGCAAAAGCTGTTTGTTTATGGTCGAATTTTACTTCTTGCCAATTATTCGTATTATGGCAACTGCTACAAGATTCTTTCCCATAAAATTTAGCTTCAAGTTTACCAGCATGTATATCTTGATGACATTCAACGCAAGCGGTTGGTAGGTTGTTAAACGTCCATTTTTTATCAGATAAATGACAAGCAAAACAAGGCTGTGCCAAGTGGGCTCCAACCAACTTAAACTTACTTTTATTGTGTTGCTCAATTGTAAAATTTGATGGACTAAATCCTTCCACACGGTGGCAAGTGGCACAATCTGGGTATTTATCTTTTTTAGTTGCAAAATCGCCGTTATGCTTATCGTTGTGGCAATTCATGCAGGTATTATGAGGCAGTGGGTCGGTGAAATCTGCTTTGTGGCAGGTTTTACAATCTACAACTTCATGTTTTCCTTCTAGGGGGTAATCAGTTTTATCGTGGTCGAATTTTCCAACAAAAGATTTATTCTTAAGTAAAAAGGATTGCTCATTATGACAAGACTTACAATCTTGACCAAGTTTGCCTTCGTGTATATCCTTATGGCACGTAATACATGTAATATTTTTTACGGCCGAAAACTCTTGAAAACCACCTTCGCCACCAACTGTTTTTTCATGACATTTCTTACAATTAATCTCTCGGTGTTTGCCTTCTAAATGATATCCAGTAAGGGTGTGATTAAAGGCTTTGGTGGGAGAAATTTTTGTAAAAGAATCTTCAGTATGACATGCTTCGCAATTTCCGCCAAATTTTCCTTTATGGGTATCTTTATGACAACTACTACAATTATTGAATGGAATATTTGAGTATTTGGTAAATTTATCTCCATTCCGTACTTCTGTTTTATGACAAGAAGCACAGTCAACCGTTTTATGGGCTCCTTTTAATGTAAAGTCGGCATTGTTATGATTAAAAAGTGTTGCAGGTTTAAATTCGTTCTGATTATGACAGGAGGCACAGTCAGAAGAGAGCGTTTTTTTGTGGTAATCCTCATGGCATGAAAGACACTTTGTATCTAAACCCAAGAATGTTTTAGGCTTAGATTTGAGAGAAGCAACAACTATATTTTCGGATTTATGGCACTCATTACAGTTGACAATTTTTGTTTTGTGAGCCCCTTTTAATTCAAAACCAGTTTGTTTATGATTAAAAGTCTTTTTATCGAACCTAATCATGTCAAAATTGAGCTCATGATGTTCGCTATGGCAGACTATACATTCTTTCCCTTTGATAGCAGCCGAGACGTGGAACCCCTTATTGGCTGCAACTCTTACATTCAACTCCTTATGGCAAGCCAAACACTTCTGATTAGATACTTTATCACCAATTGAATGGCATTGTGTACAATTTGAAATGCCTTCTAACTTTGCATGAGCCTTAGATAGTTTTCCGGGTGAAAGTTGGGCGTAAGAAATATTTATAATTGTAAAGAATAGACAAATTAGAGGAACACGTATCAAAGTCAACCAGTCCGAATTGTTAAGGTTCGAAAAGTTTGCTTTTGAGAGCATCATTGGCGTATGTGTTTCTATTTGAATCATTTATGAGATTTTACGATATACCCAAACCTTTTTGTTATTTCGATACCTGATTTTTTCAAAAATTCGGTTGGTAACTCTCCACCAGCGAAAATGTAAACTAAGTCATTAGGAATCTTTAATAGCTCATCTTGCTTTTTGAGTATCACCGCATTGGGTGTTATTTGTTGAACCTGTGTGCTAAATTCCATCCGCAAAGACTTTTGCTCAATAGCTTCTTTAATTCGTTCTAAATTTTTGGGTTTAAGCCTGTTAAAATTCTCACTTCTATACGAGAGTGTCACTTGATTTTCGGGAGCCAATAAAAGTGCATTTTCGATGGCCGAATCGCCACCTCCAACTACTAATATGTGTTTGTTTTGAATTAATTCGGGCTCTAATAAACGATAGGCTACTTTTTCCAATTCTTCGCCCACTACATTCAATTTTCTCGGGCTACCCCTTCGTCCAATAGCTAACAAGACTCTGTTTGTGATAAACTCGGTGCCTGTTTCTGATACTACTACATAGTTTTTATCATCTTTAACTATCTCTTTTATTTTGCAATTTTCTACGATTGATATATCATTTTTACTCGTAACCGATTGCCAGAGCTCCAGTAACTCTGTTTTACTCGTTTCAAATAATTTAACTTTTCCATGAAGAGGTAAATCCATTGGCGACGTCATGACAACTTTGGCTCTCGGAAAGTTGAAAACCGTTCCACCGAGTGAATCTTGGTCAACAATTAAGAACTTTAAACCTAATTTCTTAGCTTGCAATGATGCTGAAATACCCGCTGGTCCTGCTCCTATGATTACTAAATCGTAGGTTGCTTGATGGTTTTTATCCATGCTGGCATAAATATTATCAACGGCTTGTTTGCCTTGTTCGACACTATTTTTTATCAAACCCATTCCACCAAGTTCACCTGCAATAAAAATTCCTTTTACATTGGTTTCAAAGTTTTGATTCACATGTGGCAAATCTACTCCACGTTTTTCGGTTCCAATTTTTAAAGAAATCGCTTCAACGGGGCAAGCATGAAAACATGCTCCGTGACCCACGCAATTTGAGGCATTTACTAACTCAGCACGGTCATTCACAATTCCGATAATATCTTTTTCGGGGCATGCTGCCACACAAGCACCACTCCCGATACAAGCATTAGGGTCGATAAATGGAAATAATGAAACGGGTTCGTAAATACCTTCTTCTTTAGCCTTCTCAATTTTGTTTTGAACGCTTTTTGATTTCTTCGATACTATCTTCAAATACACAAGCATCACTATTCCACATAGCAAAAAACCAACGCCGTAAATTAGTATTTCTTCTAAATTCATATTCTTAAAATACCCATCTATAACCAAAAGCTAACGTAACAACCACATGAATAAGCATTATAACAAGCATGATTATGGCAAAAGGTAAATGTATTACGTGCCAATAGCGAAACATTCGCTGCATGAAAACCAAGCGTTCAATTTTTCTACTTATATTTAACTCATCATCGACCAGCAATAACACACTTTTTATTTTGCTCGGCTCTAATTGCGAGCTTTTAAGGTGTTTTTTTATGGTTTTCTTGAGCTGCCAATCAATAAAATATTGGCTTAAAATATTGCCTTTCAAGGCCGCAATTGCTGTCAAACGTATGATTTCTGATAAACGCTCTGTTCCGATTTCATTTTTTATTTTATCGGTCATTTCACTCCGCATATCTTTAATTTCGTGCAAACTCAGCTCTTGGCCTTGAATTGTTCTCGGAATCTGCAAATAAATAAAACGCCCTACTACACCACTGGCAACCACCGCAACCATACTCCAAAAACTGATAGAAACTAAGCCTCCAAACTTAAAAGAAGTATGAAATAGAACCATAATTGGCCCGAGTGTACACAGAAAAATATGGAATTCTAGCCAGTGTTTAAGTACCCAAACTTTCGACAAAGACTTTAAATATTTACGAGCTTGGTAGCCAAAAACTCCAATTATCATCAAAACTGTGCCTGAAATGCCCAAACCATGACCCATTGTTCCACTTGGTTTTAGGAGTTTGTGGTCGGCATGATAAAATCGTTCTTCGATGGTTGTATTGTAATATGATTTCCCAAATACAGCCAAATAGATTGTAACAAACACTACAATCAAAGCCATGGAGCCTAAGTATATTCTATGTGCTGTTTTACTCATTTATTAAAAGCTTTTTTAGCTACGGGCCATTTTCTTTTTATAGCTGATATACGCCCAAATACTCAATGCCGTCAGTGTAATGGTTGTATAATATACTTCGGCTGGAATAGGAACGGGGTCTCCAGCAGCATAAGAATGTAATCCTGATAAATAATAGTTTACACCCAAATAGGTCATTATCACGGTGGCAAAACCAAATAATGAGGCGAAATTATACGCATAAATACTTTGTAATTTTGGGATAAATCTCATGTGAAGAATAAACCCATAAACTAAAATTGTTACCAATGCCCAAGTTTCTTTGGCATCCCAGCCCCAGTATCTACCCCAAGATTCGTTGGCCCAGACACCACCTAAATAGGTTCCAACACTTATCATTACTAAACCAGCCGTTAGGATAATTTCACTTACGATTGTCAGTTCTTTAATGGCTCTGATGGTATTGGTCTTATTCTTTTCATTCAATAAAATCATTAATATTAAATTGAGCATTCCAATTACTGCACCAAGCATCAAAAAGCCATAACTTCCCGCTTCGAGTGAAACGTGAATGGTTAACCAATAAGATTTTAGTACAGGAACTAAAGGCGTGATTTCGGGGTCGAGCCAACTCATACTCGCTACCAGTAAAACTGTTGCAGCAAGGGTAGCAGTGGCTGCTAAACCTCCGAGCGATTTTCGAGAAATAAGAAGACCCGCCAACATGGTTGTCCAGCCAATGTAAATCATTGATTCATAGCCATTACTCCAAGGTGCTCTACCTGAAATATACCATCTTAAACCCAGGCCAATTGTGTGAAAAACAAAACCAGCCAATAAGGTGAAATAGGCATATTTTGTAAGTTTGGCTGTAAGATTATTTTTTTTAACAGTTACGTATAAAAAGCCAATTGTAAGAACCAAGCTCAGAATTCCATATACATTGCGGAGTCTATTAAAAACATCTAATTTATTGAGTGTTAATTCTGCGTTCAGTTTTGTTTCGGAAGGCATAATGGCACTTCCATATTTTTTTTGGTAGATTGATATTTCTTCCAAAGCTTTATCGGCTTTGGCAAAGTTTCCACTATTAGCCGATTCGCTTAAAGCATTGATATAATTTAAAAAAAGTCCTTGTGCTTCAGTCTGATTGGCAGTAGTTTGATGATTATGCATGATTTCTGCCGCCGAAAGCCAAGTATTGGTGCTATCGTTTGGTTGCGGAAAAAGTCTAAACAAACTACCCGAAAAAACCATGTTTACTATGTTGATTTTTTCATCTAACTTAATAACAGCCTTTTCAAAAGTGCCTTGGTCTTTTGGCATCATCGACTGAGCACTTTTTACATGGGATTCTAACAAGTAATTTCCATCTTGATTAAAAAATGCGGCATAACTCAGCATATTTTCCTCAGAATTCAGAATTTTCCTGATTTCGGGGTGGTTTGGCACTTGTATTATTTTTGATTGCGTCCATTGGTCGGGCGACAAAATCATGGAAAGAATTATTTGTTCTGCACTTAGGTCAAATAAGGATTCTTTTTTTGAGATCTTTCTTAAAATCTCATTGGCGTACGTATTGACAGGTTTTACTCGACCATTATGGTCTTGTACAGCGAGTTTCCCAAAAGCAGTGGCGTGTTCTTTTGATATTTGAACTCCCTCGTTTGCCCAAACGCTTGTAGAAAATAATCCAAATAGAATAATACTACTCGCAGTTGATTGAAATTCTTTGAGTTTTCTTAACAGATAAGCAAATCTACTTTTTTTATCGAAAAAATTTAGAAATAAACCAATTGTGAGTAGAGCATAGCCAATATATGAAACCAAAGTGCCCCAATAATCATGGTTTACACTTAAATAAGTACCAAGTTCGTCTTGGTCGAAAGAAGATTGGAAGAATCTATATCCTCCATAATCGAGAATATTATTCATAAAAATTCTATAATCTTGATTAACCCCATTCGAAGAATCAATCAATTTTACCTCACTTGCATAGGAAGAAGGATTTTCTGTACCCGGATATTTTTCAAGAATAAAATCTTTACATAAAATGGAAAAAGGTAACTCTTCAATTTTTGAACCATAGCTGATTGCAATTTTCAAATACTCAAATGATAAGATATTAGCTTCGCCTTCATCTCCTTTTCTGCCCGTTATCAATGCTTCTTGAGTTTTACCATTCACTTTTACCGAAAGATTTAACCCAACCAAACTTTCATTTTTGACTTTATTACTCGCAGATTCTATTTTTAGAATACCTTTTTCAATAAAATCACCTATTACGAAGCTACTTCCTGCCACCGAATAAAGCGAACGAAGCATTAAAGGATGAGAAACGTTACCAGCCAGAGTATCGCTTTTTTGTGTGGCCATCACCGTTTGATTAACCGTTTGATTGGTCTGAAAAATCAAAGAGCCATTTTCTAAATTGATATTAAAATCACCTTCTACAAGTTGGCCAGTAAAATTGAAATGAACACCATTGATTGTGGCTTGTTCGCCTTGTTTTACAAAGTATTCTTCTCGACCGCCATTTCCAGCCACAACTACTTTTACCATTGGGACTCCCGAAGGGTCAGGCATTGCTTTTTGTACGGGATTAGGTAAGAAACCATTAAGTTTAACCTCAATGATATTATTGCCTATTTGATAAGAATTTTCAAAAGAATTATTGCCCAAACTTGAAAAAAAGGCAGGTTCTTCGAATGAATAAGTTTTTTCGTTGAATAATACTTGAAATTTAAGATAGCTTTCTGTCGATAAATACTTATTAGTTGTTTGTCCTTCACGAATGTGCATCATGCCTTCGCTACCTGCATATCGAGTGATGGCGGCTCCGATTAAGATAATAATAATAGAAAGGTGAAAGCAGAGTGAAGCCCATTTGCGTTGAGCAATTAGTTTATATCGCCAAACATTAGCAAGAATAGAAAGTCCAAATAAAAATAATAAAATCTCAAACCATTTAGTTCGAAAGACTACCTCTTGAGCAGAACTTGTTCCAAAATCATTTTCAATAAAAGTAGCTACGCCAATAGCTGCGGCAAATAACAAGAAGTACATGCCAGCCGCTCGCGTAGATGTTAGGGCCGTAAAAAACTTTTGAATTTTATTTATCATCGACTCAAAAAATAGGGAATTCAAATAATTTAAGAATAATACACAAACTGAGGGATAGTGACTAATCAATATGGGGTTTACTGGACGTTGAGTATTTTTTTAGCCAGTAAATGAATGCTTTAAATATGATTTTGTTGTACTTCCTTTCTCTAATTTATTGAAAAAATCAATTCCCATAGTTAAATACGGATATTTTTTTAATTTGCTTCCTCGTTTGCATTTTTTATATTTTATTAATTGTTGGCGGGATATTATTCTTCCTGCATCTTCATAATTAACTGAGTAACTAATAAAAATCAGCTATTAGGAAGCAAAATTTAGTAAATCGCCGTAATTCTTATTGACTAACTATTAACCTATTCTTGCGTGTGCTTTTTAGAAGAAGAAATAAAAAATTTTATCTGCCAGATGTGATTGATGGCTGTAAACGAAGGCGTCAATTAGACCAGAAAGAATTGTATGAAAATTATGCAAATTTTGCGAAAAACATTTGCTTAAGATATGCCGTTAATGAGATTGAAGCAGAAGAAATGCTTAGTGATGGCTTCTTAAAAATCTTTAATAATATAGATAAATATGATATAAACCAGTCTTTTGATGCATGGTTTCGTACTATAATGGTCAATTCTGCTATAGATTACTTTAGAAAACATCATTCAAAAGTAGATTTTACTGATTTAGACTCTGCCAAAGAAATACACACAAATGATATAGAGTTTGACTTAATTTCTGCAGAAGAAATTATGGCATTTATACAGAGATTAACGCCAGTTTATCGTACAGTTTTTTCATTATCAGCTGTAGAAGGTTATTCCTACAAAGAAATATCTGAAATGTTAGGAGTCACAGAAAGTGCAGTACGTGCAAATATTTTCAAAGCACGAACTAAATTACAAGTATGGATAAGTGAATACATGGCAAGACAAACAATAATTTAAAGCAATGTCATCAAGCGAATTATTTGATAAAAAAATAAAAGAAAAACTGGAGAGTATCAATAAACCAGTTAGCGAAAATGTTTGGAAAAACCTCAAACAACAAATGCCAGTTCCGTGGTATATTGATTTTTGGCGTAAATATGCATTGCCTTTTTATGCTACAATTACTTCAATTTTATTGCTTTTTAGTTTAAAAGAGCTTATTGAAAACCATAATCAAATAGAAATTTTGAATGATAAGATTACTACTATTCAACAAAATAAATCATTGATAAATACGCAAACGATAGTTCATCGAGATACGATTATTGTAGAAAAATATGTGTATTACAAGGCTAATGAAGATAAGAAATTATTGACTTTTTCTGGAAAAGATAATAGCCAATTGCAAAGAAATAGTGCATTTGTTGCGAAAAGCGATGATGATTCCCAAAAGACAGCAGAACCTCAAAAAATAGAGAAGTCTTCTGAGGAGAGAAGTGAATCAGTAAAAACCTTAGAGGAAAATTTAGGTGAAAAGAAAGTAGTTCAAACCAGTTTGGTGAATGATGAATCATCGGTAATCGGTGAAAAAAAAGATTCTGTCAATACTTTGAAAAGCCCTAAAGTAGAAGCACAACAAGCCATGCCAAGTTCAACTAAACGAAAGTTTCAGTGGCCAAAATTGCAAACACGATTTGGCCTTTCGAGTTCTGTTAGTATTGCGGGTGAAGTAAATTTAGGGCCAATGGCGGAGTTATTTCTTACACCAAGTTTGGGGCTTTCAGCCGGATTGGGTTTTAATAAATATCCAAACTTAGAATATGGCTCTCCGCAGCAATTTAATCAACAAACAGGTCAAAATTTTGTACAGACCTACAACTCTAAAGTACCTAAAAACTATGATGCTTTGACGGAAATAGGTATTAATACATCAATTTTAGAGTTACCTATTGCTTTGAACTATTATATCCCAATTAATCGAAAATTTGATTTTAAGTTCTCTTTTGGTACTCATTTAGACCTAAAATTATATCAAAATATAAAATTTGAAACATATTATCAAGGAGAAGAAATATATACTAATTTCAATACTTATGCAGCCAAAAACACTTTGCATAATATGATTCTCGGTGCTGGAGTACAGTATAAGCAAAGAAATGTTTCGTTTATTTTAACACCGACATATATTTATAATTTCAGAGAGGTTGATTATGTAAATTCTGGAGGAGTTTTTCGTTTGAATGGTTCAATCATGATTGATTTTAAAAGTAAGTGATTAATTATATGATTCTTATGAAAGCCTGTGTATTCAACACAGGCTTTTTGTTTATAAAGAATTCTAAATAAGCTAAATATGATGAAGCAGAAGTAAATTTCACCAATACTTATTAATTAAAGAATGATTAAAAAACTTACTTATAGGAAGCAAATACGGAGAATCGTACGTATTCAGTTATACAAATAAACACTTATTTAAGTATGAACTTAGAAGAGAAAATTAGTAGAAATGAATTTCTTAAAAAGATGGGATTCACCGGAGCTGCTTTGATGGCACTTTATACACTTGATAGCTGTGTCAATGAAACTGGCGTAACCCCATCGGGGACGGCAACTATAGATTTGTCATTACCAGCAAATGCTGCTTTGAAAAATGAAGGGGGGTATGTAGTAACTAACGGAATTGTAGTAGCAAAATACAATGGTAACTATATTGCTGCCACACTTACTTGTAGCCATGAAGGAAGAACACAGATAAGTTTTAAAAATAATGAATGGTATTGCTCTGCACACGGAGCAAGATTCGATGTATCTGGGAAAGGGCTAAATACCGAAGGAAAAAAAGGTCTAGGAATTTATAAAACGTCGCTTTCTGGAAATATTTTAACCGTAACACCCTAAATGAAAAAAGAGCTAATTGCCATTTGTATTATGATGTTTTGTGCTTCGGCACAAGCACAAGATTTACTTGATGAGCTTGACAAAACTGTTAAACCCAAAAAGACGTATAGTTCAGCTACATTCAAATCTACGAGAATTATTAACGGACATTCCGTTGAGACTATCTCTAAGAATCATTTAGATTTTAGAATTTCCCACCGATTTGGAAAATTAAATGATGGAGCGTATAATTTCTTTGGACTTGACCAAGCAACGATGCGTATTGGACTTGAGTATGGTTTAACTGATTTTTTAATGGTAGGAATTGGAAGAAGTACCACTCAAAAAACTTTTGATTATTTCGCCAAATATAAAGTATTAAGACAAGCTAAAGGAGGAAGCCCAGTTAGTATTACTGCTTTTGGTTCTGTCGATGCTATATCACTTACGACAAGCCCACAATTTAGGTTTTATAATAATTTAGAACGTTTAACCTATACAGGTCAATTATTGATAGCTAGAAAATTTGGAGAGCGTCTTTCATTACAACTTACGCCAACTTTTATTCATAGAAATAAAGTAGAATTAGATACTGAACCTAACGATATTATGGCAGTGGGCATAGGCGGACGTGTAAAAATTAGCAAGCGTACTTCTTTCAATGCCGAATACTTTTATCGTTTACCTATGAGCCTTGAACCAGGTATTCCAACAAACCCGAATTATTACAATTCTTTGTCAATGGGTTTTGATATTGAAACTGGTGGACACGTTTTCCAATTACATTTTACTAATTCACTTGGCATGATTGAAAGACAGTTTATTGGGCAAACAGAAGGGAATTGGGCCAAAGGAGATGTTCATTATGGGTTTAATATTTCAAGAACTTTTAGTTTTGATAAAAAGAAAAAAATATGAAAAATATAACAAAAATAATTATTGCGATTATACTCGCAATTCCTGCTTTTTCACAGCAAAATCAATGGATTTGTCGAACTGGTGAAACAAGCTTCTTTTCTGAAACGCCCTTAGAAAATATTGCCGCTGTTAATAAAAATGTGGCTTCAATTATTGATTTTACGAAAGGTGAAATTGCGGTTCGAATGACGATGACCGACTTTAAATTTCAGAATCATTTAATGGAAGAACATTTTAATGAAAACTACATGGAATCTGAAAAATTTCCAACGGGAACCTTTAAAGGTAAAATCCAAGAAACGATTGATGTAACTAAAAACGGTACTTATGATATTTCTGCCAAGGGACAATTAACCATGCATGGCGTATCTAAAGAGCGACTAATAAAAGGGAAATTGACCATCAATAACGGTCAACTTACACTAATTAGTAATATTGATGTTCCTCTAAAAGACCACAATATAGAAATACCTACCCTTGTAATGGCTAAAATTGCTGAGGTTATAGCGGTTAAAAATAAATTTGTATTTACATTAAAATAAGTAAACAACAATGCTTAGAGTTATCATTTTATTAGCCGTTGGCTTACTTAATTTTGGTTGCTATTATAAGAAAAATGCTTCTCCAAATCCCGCATCAAATACAGGACCATCTGGAGAAGTTATACAATTAAATTGTGTGAATACCTCTTCTTCATCAAATACAAACTCTGAAACTGTTTGCTTTGATTCGCAAGTATTACCCTTTTTTCAAACAAACTGTGCGATGAGTGGCTGTCATGATTCAAAAACTCGCGAAGAAGGTTATGACCTAAGTTCGTACAGCACAATTATTAAAAGAGGAATAAATACGAGTAAACCAACTAACAGTGAACTTTATAAAGTAATTGTTGATACTGGTAGAGATAGAATGCCGCCACCACCACGTCAAGCCATCTCAAAACAACAGTCGGATATGATTTTGAAATGGATTCAACAAGGTGCTAAAGAAACAGCTTGTGGGGTGAGTGTTGATGCAACAAACCCAACGTTTGCGAAAGTAATTAAGCCAATTATTGATGTAAATTGTTTGGGTTGCCATCAATCAGGAAGTGCTTCTGGTAATATTGTTTTAGATAGTTACAACACAATAAAACAGCAAGTTGATAATGGAAGGCTATGGGGTTCAATTGCCCAATTGCAAGGGTTTAGTCCGATGCCGCAAGGCCGTAAGTTATCAGATTGTGAGTTGACAGCCTTTAAAAACTGGATTGATAAGGGAGCTAAGAATGATTAGTCAATTCAGTAGTTGATAAAGAATTAAATTTCAGGCTATATTAGGCATTAATATAGCCTGAAAACAATCATCAAATTATTTTACCTCTTTTACAATAACCCTACCAAGTATTCAAGTAATATATGTGAGCCATTATTACTAGTCTTACCCCGCCCCCCGATAACCCATACAGACAAAGTATTTGTAAAATGGTTATCAAAAAACACAATTAATAATTCAGAACCGCAACAAGGCTGTTTTATTTAAAAAAATAATTTCTATCATTTTTTTTAAAAAATTATTACTCTAGATTTGAATCATACAACTGTTATGACTAACCCCATTCAGTATGTGGGTTTGAACTCAAGGGTATAATACAAACTTTGTGAATTTAATGAAGTTTAGTAATGAAAATTCTCGTTTTAGAAAAGCGGGAATTGTAGGCATATCTTAACCTTAAAATAATCCATATAGCCATGATAGATAAACACTTCAAATTGATTTTAGACAATAGTTCAGAAAGCATTGTTTTCATTGGTACAAATCACGAGGTTTTGGCATTCAACAAAAAACTTAGAGATGTACTTTATCAATATTATAATAAAGAAATAAAAGAGGGAGATTTATATTATCCTGATTTTGTCATTGAAGCCAATCAAAAATTTTATCTTCAAGGTTTCGACTCAGCTATGAATGGAACCCCCTTTTCAATTCAATATCTTTCGAAAGTTGAAAATGTATCATATTGGTTTGAATATAAAATGATGCCAATTTATGAAGATGGTAAATTATTTGGAGTTACACAAAGCATAAAAGACATAACTAGAGAGAAAGTAGCCGAACAAAAGATTATTGATTTTTCGGAGAAACTACAAGCTTTTTTAAATAATACGGATGAGTCTATCACCTTATTAGATATGCATAGTAAGATTATGTTCATGAATCAAACTGCTCTTAAAACCATCACTCATAACACGGGGGGGGATAATTTTATTGGAGAAGATTTCAGAGACTTTATACCGGATAAAAATAATTTATTTTATAAATACTTCCCAATTGCTCTGCATGGAGAAAATACAGTAATAGACGTTTCTTATCTGAATACATTAGGTGAAACCATTTGGTATCAAACAAAATTTAATTCTGTGTATGATCAAAGCGGTAAGCAGATAGGCGTTTCAATTTTTGCGAAAGATATTAGCAATCAAAAAGCACTTGAAAAGAGCCTACAGGATAGTGAAGAAAAATTTAGAAAAATATCAGAATTAATGCCAGTTGGAGTGTTATTATCTAATGATAACTTTGAACTTGTTTAAGATTATTCTGAATCAAAAGTAGATGCTCAAGAAAGAGGTAATT
>OFDN01000919.1_pt1 | contig 21544 bp, 19 predicted proteins | sample 1520971 | NCBI WGS metagenome assembly OFDN01 (sample SAMEA94257418, study PRJEB24077) | hot springs metagenome | biome: Aquatic biome; feature: Geographical feature; material: Water | place: India | collected 2012-06-12 | depth 5 m
CTTTCTTGATAGTAGCTGGGTCAGTAATTTGTTTCATTGGGTAAGAAAGCAAGTTTACATCGCCTTGTTTGATTGGCTCTCCATTGTATGTGGCGTGTTCACGCGTAGTTCCATCAGGAAACTTCAAAATCACGATTCCATCTTGTACTTCTTTCCATTTTGGATTCTCAGGTAAACCCAATTCTTTGGCAGCTTGGTTAGCAAAACCTAACACTTCCTTAGCCATACCATTGGTATAGGCATTATCATCTACATTTTCTGCCCACTCATCAGCACATACCACATTGATAATATGATACTTGCCATCATTACCTTTTTCTACTCGACTTGTCCAAAAATCTGCTACTTCTTTGAGCATAGGGTACCCACGTTCTTTCAACCAATTCTTATCCTTGGTTACTTGGTAATACTTCCAAAAAGCAAAACCTATATCACCCGTGATATGATGCTGAAATGGCCCCGTCAATGCCCAAACTGGTGTAGATTCTTGTCCTGAATCATCAGACTCCCACGGAAACATTGCTCCTTGATATCCATGTGCTTTTGCATTATATTTTGCCGCTTGTAATCGCTCAAAACGATATTCGAGTAATGATTTTGCCAATTCTGGTTTCATAGCTAATAGCGGAGGGTACATCCAAATTTCGGTATCCCAAAAAACGTGTCCATTATAGCCTAAGCCCGAAAGCCCCATTGGCGAAAGGCTATAGGCTTGTCCTTCACGGCAAAATGAGTAAAGGTTATAAAGCGAAAAACGAGCCGCACGTTGAGCTTCATCATCACCTTCAATAATAATATCCGACTCCCAAAGTTTTGCCCAAGCCTCTTTATGTTTTTTTAACAAACGTTCACGCTTTTCGAGAGCGGCAAAAATTGTCAATCGCTCCGCTTCATTGTGCGGGTCAACGACATGAGCCGTAGAAATAACCGAACCAACTATCGAAAATTTATATGTTTCTCCAGCTTTTAGTTTTTTGATAAATTTCATTCGATGCATACCATTATCCCATTCTTCGTGAATCAGTTGTGGTTCTTTGCCCCTTTCCTCTTCGAATAAAAAAGAGTTAGATGCCGCAATAGTGTGTTTACCAGTTGGTGTTTTAGCTACTGAGGTCATCAAAGGAATGAGCGAGTGCGGTCGGTCAATAGTATGAAAGAAATTCTTTACATCACGTAGCATATCTGGTGTTTGCATAATGCTTATCGGGGTAAACTCCAGGTCTTGCTTGGCTGTAACTTCCATCTCAATCATGGCAGAGTGTGGTAAATGTCGTAAAGCTAACACATTTGATTTTACGGATGCCTTAGCTCCAAAATCGAAAGTTGTACTAAAAATGGCATTCTGCATATCAATAGTCTGTACGAAATTGCTGATATTTTTTCGATTAATCATTTCATTATCAATGATTAACTCCATATTGGCAAATTCAAATACTTTCATGATATTGGCCACACGACCACGCCCGTAGGTATCGAAAGTACCATTGAGCACTATTTCTTTAACTTTGAGAGGGTCAGGCGAAGATGTAATACCAACCATACCATTGGCAACGGTAACGCCATAGTAATTGTTAGGGTCGAAATTTTTGGCCGAAATTTGCCATTGGGCCAATACAGAGTTGAATGCAAATACGCACGATAGCAGTACGCATAGTTGCGTTTGGAATTTGGATTGTTTCATAGGTTAAATTTTTGAATACAGCCTTAAAGATAGTACATTTCGAAGAAAAATACTTCACTCAAAAGTTTTCATGAAGATTTGTAGTACTTTTGATGTAGATAAATCACCCTCTTTACCTCATCTAAATTATGAAAAAAACGCTCGCATTTTGCCTACTTTCTACAGTTTATATTGCATGCACTAATTCTGAAAAATCAACCAATAAAGATTCTTTGCAGGTAGCTCAACTAGAAAAAGAAGAAGTTCAAGCGAATGATTCTCTTTCTATTGATTTGGTAGCCTTACAAAAACAAGGTTTGTTAAAACCCAATACTATTGCGAATGTAAAGCCAGACCCTGTTTATCATAAAAACAAAAAATTCAATGCTTTACCGTTAAAAGAAATCCTTGAAAAATATACAGCTCTCAAACGAATGAATGTAGCTGACTTGAAGGTTGTATTTGAGTGTGAAGATGGCTATAAGCCCGAAATGTCATTGGAAAAACTACTTGGTTCAAAAGCTTTTTTGGCAGTAAGTGATGTTGACGCAAGTAAAGGGAAAGATTGGGAATCTGTTGAAAGTAATAATAAGCCTATAAAAATGGAACCTTTTTACGTTGTCTATGAAGGTGTTTCAGCTGATGATATTTTATATAAATGGCCCTATAATTTGGTAAAAATACATTTAGCACCCCTACACGAAAATGATGCAGCGCTAAAACCTACCGAAGCATCGGCGATGGCAGGTTACGAAATTTTTAAAAATCGTTGTCAAACTTGTCATTCTATCAATAAAATAGGTGGAAAAATGGGACCAGAATTAAATTACCCCAAAAGTGTGACAGAATACTGGAAAACTGAAGATTTAAAAGCTTTTATACAAAATCCTGCTGATTATCGTAATGAAGTAAAAATGCCAACTTTGGGAATCAAGCCCGAAGAGGCCAATGAAATAGTCAAATATCTAAGTTATATGAGCGAACATAAGATTAAATAGATGCTGAAGTATCTATTTAATCTTAAAATCTATAATTTAAACCATAATTCAGTCCAAACATCTTCAAACGCATCTGTAAATCAGTAGAATTATTGATGCCTGAAAATAATGAATGTTGATACGAGCTGCCCAAATTTAACTGCCAGTGCTTATCAATCAGATAAGTAGCTCTTAATCCTCCTAAGCCACTCATGTTTAATGGCTTATATATATTACTCGAACCATTAATGGTACTTTTTTCTTGCACAAGACTATTATCGTTGATAATTGTGTTTTGCAAGAAAATATCTGCCGAAATACCGGCCAATACATTTAAACCTACTTTCTTAGAAATAGCAATTTCATAGCCCATTTGAAGTGGAACCATTAAATATTCATATCTATTCCCAAACTTCGACGCATCAGCTACAACTGTATTGACCGTACTACTGGCTATGGAATATTCTTTACTCGCTGAGTTCTGCAATAAATAATCAGCAAAAAAAGTATTTACATAACCATTTTGCTGAAAAGCATACGTATTGCTATTAAGTGTAGAGTTACCTCTTAGGTAGCGAATACCACTCTCAAAATTCCATTTTTTTGAAATTTTATATCCCATTGCTACTCCAGTATTGATACCAATACCACCTCTGATGGCATTTTCTGGCTGTGAAACCAAAACCTGTCCTTGTTTATCGCCCGAAGGAGATGCTCCAACAGATGGTTTGTTTGAGACTTGGGCAAAATTATCGGCCTGAGCTAATGCTACAGTATTCAAATTATTGAGTTTCATATTGGGGTCGAAAGGAGATACGCCAGATTGTACTCCCAACCAAAATTTCGAATCATTCGAAGCTAAGTTTTTAGATTCCTCTTCTTCAGGAACATCGAAAAGTAATTTATTTCGCTTTAAGGTATATCTACTACCAAAATACTGGTAAGTCTTCGGCACAAGGAATTGTAACTCCTTTGGTTGGTTATTTTGGGCTAAAAGTGCAGACGTTTGACCAATTTTACCTTCACTTATCGAACTTACTTTTAAACTTGTAACTGCTCGCTCATTTATTTCACTATTCGAATTAGCCGAGAAAGGAGCACCTATCACAGCTAATTCTTGAGTGTAGTTGTTATGGTTAGTAATACGTTTGCTAAATCTCGTTTCAGCCATAGCTGTCAGAGCTTTTTCTTTCATTGAAATAGCAGGTTCTGCCGAATTCAGTGCTATTGGATTACTTTCTTCTATTGTTTTTTGAATACTTTGAGGCGTTTGATTAATTGATTTTGGAGTAGTTGCAATGCTCGATGTTACTAAATTATCCGAAGGGGTTTTCATAAAAAATAGAATTCCACCCAACACTAAAATAAGCGTTGCGGCAATGCCTGCAAGCATGCCCGATGAACTGAAGAAGAACAAAAATGGACGGCGTTCTTTTTTATCTAATTCACGCTCTATTCGCTCCCACATATCATTAGGCGGAGCAAAGGAAGCGTCATTAAACGCATCTTTCCACTCTTCTTCAAAATTATTTGGCCTTTCTAATTCCATTTTATTGTATTTACGCCTTCGTATCTAAATCTTAAATTATTTTATGGTTTTCGGAACAATACCAATTGCCTTCAATTTACCTTGTAATAGCATTTTTGCCCTTGAATACTGAGATTTGGATGTACCTTCAGAAATCCCAAGCATTGCTGCTATTTCATTATGTTGATATCCCTCTATGGCATATAAGTTGAAAATCGTACGACAGCCATCGGGCAAACTCTGTACTATTCCCATGAGTTGCTCAAATTCAAAACCTGAGAGTGTAAACTCATCTTGCTCTAGGTCATCGGCAATCAATTGGCTATCAGTATGCTCCATATAGTTTGGCTGGCTTTGTAATTGTTTGAGAGCAGTATTTACTACAATCTTTCGCAGCCAAGCTTCAAGTGGGCAATCGAATCGGAAGGTGTCAATTTTTTGAAAGATTTTGATGAATGAATCTTGTAAAACATCTTCGGCATCACTCCGATTTTTCATGTAACGCATAGCCGTAGCGAACAACTTACTAGCAAAACGCTCGTAAAGCTGCCGTTGGGCTGGTCGTTCTTGGCGAATACAAGCCTGTATTAAATCTTGTTCGCTATACATGAAAAGGGTAGTTTTATATTCCAACCGTGTTAAATTTTAAATGGTTGACATCAGTAAGACACTGATTCACATAGAATGGTTGGAAGTTGATTAAAGATTTTTCAGAATTAGAATTAAAGTTACACAAAAAAGCCCCTCAAAAATGAGAGGCCTCAAAGCTTGTTATTATATTTCTGTTATTTCATTAGATATTCAGGAGCAATTTTATCATTTAAAATAACTGAAGTTGTTACTTTTAAAGTACGTTTATCAACACTACTGGTATAGTTTGATTCTACAGGAAACTTAATTCCGTAAGCTGTATCAGCATATTTAGTGTAATCTTCTGTAATTACCTCTCCCGTATTGAGTGTAAGTTTTTTTCTTACTAACAAACCAGTTGATTCATCAAAATAGAGATTATATTTTGTGCCTCTACCACTCAATTCTACTTGTTTTACTTTCACATTATTAAGTGTTTCGCTTCCAACGAGTGTAGCAATATACCCTTTGGCTTCATAATCAAGAAATGGTAATAAGTTTTCCTTAAGTTCTCTACGCATATTTTCTTGCTCTTTTTCACTCAATGAATTGGTCTCATACTGCGTTGCTTTATCAGTACTTCCGAGAGGCACTTTTCTCCAACCTTCATTTCCTTTTATTCCAAAAATAAAAGTACGCTTCAAAATTGTTTTGGCTTTATAGAGGCCTGCCTCTTTAAATGAACCTCTGAGCTCCATATCATAATCGGCCGCGGTATTGCCTTTATAAGATTGTTTTATAGTATATGTAGCGATACTATCCCATAAGGCTTTTCCACCGGTAGCGGTATAATATTTATTGAAAACATCATCGGCTGTTTGTGCAAAAGTACTTACACTAATAAGCAGAAAAGTTAAAATCTTAATTGCTGTGTTTTTCATCGTAAGGATTCTTTGTTATTATCAATTACTAACGCCTATTTGACTTAGTTCGTATAAAAAGGTCTCTGAAATACTAAAATAAAACCTGCAAGTTTTGACACTTGCAGGTTTTAAAATTAATCGGTGCATTATTTATTGGCTTCTTTGGCCCAAGTATCTTTTAAACCAACTGTTTTATTAAAGACCAATTGATTGGTTGTTGAATCAGGGTCTAAACAGAAATAACCTTTACGCAAAAACTGATACGGTGTTCCTACAGTTGCTTCTTTTAGAGCAGGTTCTACTTTGGCTGTTATAACTTCTAAGGAATCTCCGTTTAAGTATTCTTTAAAATCTCCATCTTCACGACTTGGGTCTTCTACCTTAAAGAGGCGGTCGTAGAGTCTTACTTCTGCATCTACTGCATGAGCCTCTGAAACCCAATGGATAGTTCCTTTTACATTTATACCAGAGGTATCGCTACCACTGCGAGAGTTTTCGATATACGAACAATGAAGTTCTACGATTTCGCCATTTTCGTCCTTCACTACCTCATCACATTTAATGATATAGGCATGTTTCAAACGAACCATCAAGCCTGGCCCCAAACGGAAGTATTTTTTCGTTGGGTTTTCCATGAAATCATCTTTTTCGATTAAAATCTCACGACTAAATGGCATTGGTCTTGAACCACTTTCAGCATCTTCTGGATTATTTTCTGCTTTTAGTTCTTCAACTTTTCCTTCTGGATAATTAGTAATTACAACTTTAATCGGGTCAAGCACCGCCATGACACGGGTAGCTACTTTATTGAGATGTTCGCGAACACAAAATTCTAATAAACTTACATCAATCAAATTATCGCGTTTGGCTACACCAATTCTATCACAAAACTCACGAATGGCTTCTGGTGTATAACCACGGCGTCGCATCCCTGAAATTGTAGGCATACGTGGGTCGTCCCAGCCACTTACAAATTTTTCGTTCACCAATTGCAAAAGTTTACGCTTACTTGTAATGGCATACGAAAGATTCAGACGAGCAAATTCGTATTGTTTTGAAGGGAAAATTTCAAGATTTTCGATACACCAATCATACAATTCACGATGAGGCACAAACTCAAGTGTACAGATTGAATGTGTAATTTGCTCAATAGAATCTGATTGTCCGTGTGCAAAATCATACATCGGATAAATGCACCATTTATCGCCTGTGCGATGATGGGTGGCAAATTTAATACGATAAATGATTGGGTCACGCATGAGCATATTGCTCGAAGCCATATTAATCTTAGCTCTTAAAACTCGTGTTCCTTCAGCAAATTCGCCGTTTTTCATACGAGTAAACAAATCAAGGTTTTCTTCGATACTACGCTCACGATAAGGGCTATTGATGCCCGGAACAGTTGGTGTACCTTTCATAGCAGCCATTTCTTCTGATGTGCTATCATCAACGTAAGCAAGGCCTTTCTTGATAAGTTTTACTGCCAATTCGTATAACTGGTCAAAATAATCAGAGGCGTATAGTTCCTCTGCCCAATCGAAGCCTAACCATTTAACATCGGCCTTAATCGACTCAACGTATTCGGTTTCTTCGGTAACTGGGTTAGTATCGTCAAATCTAAGATTTGTTTTTCCACCATATTTCTGGGCAACTCCAAAATTCAGACAGATAGATTTAGCATGACCTATGTGCAAGTAGCCATTTGGCTCAGGAGGGAAACGAGTCAGTACTCGGCCGTCGTTTTTGCCTGCTGCAATGTCATCTTCAATAATTTGTTCGATAAAGTTCAATGATTTTTCTTCTGCCATAATCCTATAAAGTGGTGTTGTTGCTTTTTTGCGAATTTAACTATTTTTTAAGTTTTCCGTCTATTACTATCTAACTAACACTATATTTTATTGAATTTGTTTAATAAAAAATTAAAAATATTATGTTTTTTACTTTAAGTTGTCAATAACAAGGAATTGATAAAAGCTATTTCTACGCATCGACGGGTTGCAAACCTGTCCTACAATTCTGATATTTACACCCAAAATCATCATCAATAGCTCAACTTTATATATGATTCTGATTGCAGATAGCGGCTCAACCAAAACCGATTGGAGACTTTTAGACCAAAACAAGGTAATTGCCGAAATACAAACCGTTGGTTTTAATCCATACTACCAAGGGGCCGATTCGATTGCTCAAGAAATAAAAGAAAAAGTTGCTCCATTGTGTACAAAAGTCATTGAAAAGGTATTTTACTACGGAACTGGTGTGACGAATGAAGAAAAAGCCGCAATCATTAAAGAAGCTATTTTAATGGTTTTTCCCAATTGCCAACACATAGAAGCATACAGCGATGTTGTTGGTGCAGCAAGAGCCGCCTGTGGGCGAACCGCTGGAATTGCTTGTATTTTAGGTACTGGCTCAAACTCAATATTTTTTGATGGTGTAAAAACGGGGTTTCAGGTTCCACCTTTGGGTTTTTGGTTAGGAGATGAAGGTAGTGGTGGTCATTTAGGGAAAAGTCTTTTACTGAGCTATTTGCACAATGAAATGCCTCTTGAAATAAGAGAAAGATTTGAGCAAAAATATGGCACAATAGACCGCCTTACAGTACTCGAAAATGCTTACCATAAGCCATTTCCAAATCGTTATTTTGCTTCTTTTTCCAAGTTCTTATTTGATAACTTCGAAAATGACTTTTGTAAAAATTTAGTAGAAAATTGCTTTGCACAGTTTTTCGAAAAATACATTATTAAATATCCAATGTGCCAAGAAGTTACTATCAACTTTGTCGGTTCGGTGGCATTTTATTATAATAACTTACTCACCGAGACTGCCCAAAAATATCATTTAACGATAGGCAAAATATTAAAGAGCCCTATTGATGGTTTGGTACATTTTCATGAATAAAACACTTAAAACGAATACTTAATCTGAGCCTTTATTTCGCTACGATGCGGGGCATTAATTTGGTCGTTGCCACTACCGATGCTAGTTACGCCACTCAGTTGCGTCCGTGCATATCGTACCCATAAATCAAGATTTTTAGTCAGTCCATAACGAGCTATCAAATAAGTTCGCAAACCATTTCCGTAATAAGCAGGAAACGAAATGGCATAAAGAACATCATTTTCGTAAACATAAATTCTCGAATCATAATCATCGGTACTATAATAAGCGATTCGGCCTTTCAACTGTACTTTTCTAATTGTGCCTTCTATATCTTGCATCAAAACATACCCTTTAGATTTTGAACGTGTTTCATATTGAAAAGTATTCAACTGCACACGAGTTTGGGTCTTAAAATCTCTATTAATTGCATATTCAAAGTTGACCAAAACACTTTGCCGAATGGTATTTACTACCAAATCTGAAACAGTGGTATTATTGGGTAGATTTTTTCCTTTATGTTCTTCATGATATTGGGCATAAAAGAGAGCCTTTTTATTGATTTGATAACTCATTCGTAAGAGATAATCGAAGCCACTCGAAGGAGCATCTACTAAATACCTTAGCCACGGAAACTGAAAACGGTCATAGAAACCACTAAAAATAAGCCCTTTCTTAGGCGTATATTTCAATCCCCAATAAATACCCCGTTCGTTAATATTCCTACTACCTTCGCTCAAAGCATTGGCATAAAAACTATGAAAATTGCGGTCGAAGTTGCGAAGATTCACCGCCCATTCTACTTGCTTACTGAGAGCCGCAACAAAGCCACCAATTGCTCCCACGCCACCACTACTCGAACGAGCAGCTTCGCCAAAGAAGTTAAAATTTTGCCAAGTATAGGTCGCATTTGCACCAGCAACTAAGTTTTGTTTCCCTACAAATTCAAATTTATTGTAAAGTACGGGTGTTCTTTGTAAAAATGCATCAAACTGTGTATTTAGAATTGTTGCTCCAACCTGACCATTTTTAAACCGAAAGGTAGCATTTAGGCCAAAACTTTGTTCAGTTAATTGATTTTTTCGAGCCAATTCGGTTGCTGTTCTGTGCAAACCCCCTGTTAGTATCGAACTAAAATAATCTTCTCGTTCGCCATCTGTTTCATTGATATTAGCATCTCGTTTGGCATAAGAATAAAAGCCCGTCAAATCAATTTTGTCTATTTGATAAGTGGCCGCAGCACCCCTAAAATAGCCTCCTTCAAGCAACGAACCATAGGGTCGTAAACCCAAATTGCTTCGTCGAGTAGTTGCAATGGCTTCACTGCTTTTTCCCAAGGAAAAACCCGCCGACATAATCAAGCCTTGACCAAACTGAGCTTGGTAATCGCCTAAAATTAGGTTTCTAAGGTTTCCCTTATTTTTTAACTGAAAATGAAAAGTATAGAAATCGAGGTAGTGTTTTTCGCCAGCATCTTTTTCTACAATAAATCCTACTTGAAAATCTTTTGGGTGACTCAAGCGATAACGAGCGTATAAATGTTGAGGAGAACCCAAGTATTTATCTTCTGCAAAACCCTTCGATTGCTCTAAAGTCTGACTATTTCGTAAAACTAAATAATGCTCCGTAGGATTTGTAAGTCTATTTCGTAAATCTCCTGCCGAAAATTTATATCTCACCTCTACAAAGGGTAGAATTTTACTAATAGTTTCTAAATCAAGGTTCTGTACAGCTTGAAGTTCATAAATACTCAAAAAATCGCCATTCTGCTCTCGATGTTGTACGATGCTATTTATCTGAGCCTGTGAAAGAATATAAATCGAAGCCAATTCTTCAGCAGTTGCAGTATTTAGATTTAATGGATTTTGATAAAGCTGATAAAGCGACTCGTAGAGGTCTTCATAATTGATATTTTCTTGCTGAACAGGAAAAACCCGCTGAATAAACGCATCGAGGTTTATTTCACTTCGTGGTTTGTTTTGTGCAGAAATTTCCTGTATTGACAATAAAATCAATAGCGTTTGCAAGCCCACACGCGGGCATTTTAATGCAATTTTTTGAAATATTTTTTTAGTAACAGCAAAAAGTAAAATCATAACAACAGTTGTGAGGTTGCACAAATATATTGTTATGATTCTAAGTTAACAACTCAATTTCTTTCTAATTTAACTTCAAACAATTCGCCAGACCTCAGATATAAAATACTGACAATGACTAATGTCATTACTCCTCCAAATAAAACAGAATTAACTGGGCCTAATAATTTAGCTGCCACTCCCGATTCAAAAGCACCTAATTCGTTTGAGCAACTCACAAAAATACCATTTACACCACTTACACGCCCACGCATTTCGTCGGGAGGAAGCACTTGCAAGATTGTTTGGCGTACAATTACACTGATACTATCAAAAGCACCTGTTAAAAACAATGCTGCTACCGACAACCAAAAGTTGGTTGAAAGGGCAAAAACCAAAGTAGCTACACCAAAACCAGCTACTGCAATAAGCATATTTCGCCATGCTTTACGTGTAGGCGGGAAATATGCCGTACCGAGCATGGTTAGCACTGCTCCTATTCCTGGAGCGGCTCTTAAAATTCCTAAACCTTCAGCTCCGACTTGCAAAATATCTTTGGCGAATACTGGCAAAATAGCTACTACTCCACCAAAGAGCACCGAGAACATATCAAGCAAAATAGCATAAAACAGAATTCTGTTTTTTAGCACGAAATCTATTCCTTCTTTTAAGCTTTTGAAAATACTTTGGTGAACTTCGGGTACTTGTATAGGTTTTCTGGAAATCAGAGATACCAATATAAAAGCCACACAAAACAGCACAATAACCAAAATAAGGGTATTCGTAAGTCCTAACCAACTATATAAAAATCCAGCAGAAGCTGGGCCAAGAATCATACCTGATTGCCAAAATTGACTACTCCAAGAGGCCGAATTTGGATAATGTTCGGCAGGTACTAAAAATGGTTTAAGTGAAGACCATGCAGGGCCGTAAAATCCACGAGCTAAGCCTAAAATAAAGACTGTTAGATAAATGACAAATTTAATTTTCTGAATATCAAGTGGATGATTTTCTAAAGGATATGTAACCCAAAGCAATAAAAAAGAGCATAGTACAATAATGCCATAACAAATTTGAATGATTGTTTTTTTATCGCGTCGGTCGGCAAAATATCCTCCAAAAAGAGCCAGAGAAATATAAGGAACTGCTTCGAAAAGGCCTATCAGACCCAACGAAAGAGGGTCGTGCGTGATTTCGTAGAGATAAAAACTTATAACTACTTCTTGAACTAATACGGCAATAGTAAAAAGAAACTGTGCCGAAATAAAATATCTAAATTCGGGGTATCGCAGAGCTGCGTACGGGTCTTTGCTTTGTTTCATGCGAATTTCAGCCAAAAAGTGTGAACTTTTTGTGGTTTAGGTACTTACAGAAACAACAGTTTTTTTCGGTTTTGAAGTTCCTTAATTGCTTAAATCTACAAATTAAGCATGGCAAACCAGTTTTCAACGATTAATAATGTGTGCCACACTTTGGGTAAAAATTATAATTGTGGAATTTGAATACCTGTAATTTTTCGGTAAAGGTCAATGGCAAAAACGTCGGTCATACCTGAAATAAAATCTACTACCGATAAAATATTTTGGTAAGCATTATCTTCTTTTTTAATCTCAAACTGGCTTGGCATGAGCTGTAAAAGTTTTCGAGATTTAGCCGTCTCGGGCGATAAAACCGCTGATACAAACTCTTTCAACAAACCTCCAATCACATGATAACCAGCAATTTCTATTTCAATAACCGATTTGTGGTTATAAATTTTCTTGACCGAAATATCGTCTATTCGTTTAATCAATGAAATTGTTTTTTCATCTAGTAAATCAATAAGTGGTTTATTGAGCGTACCGTCTAAAAGCTGTTTTTCGTATTCAAAAAATACTTCTGTGCATTGATTGACCAATTTACCAATTAACATCGCCCGTAAAAACGACAATTTTTGTTTGTCATCTTCAATCGTATCTACTTTTTCTTTAATACTTCTTTTGCCTTCTTGTGTTTCGAAGAAAGGTTCGAGCAACTCACGAGCTTCTTGAATAGAAATAATATTTAAGCGATGAGCATCTTCTAAATCAATGATTCGATAACAAATATCATCGGCCGCTTCTACCAAAAATACGAAAGGATGACGGGCGAAAACCGTTTGTTCATCATTAAGCGGATGTAAGCTTAGTTCGGTGGCAATTCGGCGAAAAAACTCACTTTCTGAATCAAAAAAACCAGATTTTTTGGTTGAAATCAAGCCTGTTTTTTTCTTAAATCCACTACTCGAATCAGCTGGATATTTAATGATTGAAGCTAAAGTAGCATAAGTTAAATTTAAACTGCTTTTATTAAAAATTGTTGTTAAAATTCTGAAAGCATTTGCATTTCCTTCAAACCATTTAAAATCGTTAAATTGATTTTCAGTTAGGTTTTCAGTTAAAAATTGAAGTTTTTCGCCCTCCAATTCTCTAAAATATGTACGAATGGCTTCTTCACCCGAATGCCCGAATGGTGGATTACCAATATCGTGAGCAATACAGGCTGTCATGACTACCGCCGAAAGCTCAAATTTGTAAAACTCTATGGCTTCTTGATTAAGCGAATCTTGGTATTTTTCAACAATTTTCTCACCAATTGCCTTCCCCAGCGAACGGCCTACCGAGGCCACTTCTAAGCTATGAGTTAGGCGATTATGTACGAAAACTGCTCCTGGTAATGGAAAAACTTGAGTCTTATTTTGTAATCGGCGAAACTGTGACGAAAAAATCAATCGGTCATAGTCTCGCATATAATCAGTACGGAAATGTTCTTGAGCGTTGCGGTGTTCGGCACCAAGTCGTTTATTAGAGAAAAGCGTTTGCCAATTCATTTTTGGGGTCGTAAAATTTCGCCGCAAGATAACCAATGCCTAAATGATTGAATGGGTGATTGAATGAATATTTTTGTTTAAATCAATATTTATAAAACTTATTCAAGATTAAATAGTACTTTTTTATAAAAAATAATGTTTTGTCTAGCTATAAGTTTAGATTTGTAATATGTTGAGAAGGAGCTTTTTCTCAACATATTACAAATCGTTCAATTACATTGTGGTACTCATTTAATCATTGAAAATTGAAAGTAGTCATTATCAAATACAATGCGGGCAATGTGCAGTCGGTTATGTACGCACTTGAAAGAATCGGAGCAAGCTACGAACTCTCTGATGATGCCGAAGTCATTCGCTCTGCCGAAAGAATAATTTTCCCAGGCGTGGGAGAAGCTTCAACTGCCATGAAAAGTTTACGAGAAAACGGACTCGACAAAGTAATTCCTACACTTAAACAACCTTTCTTGGGAACTTGCGTAGGAATGCAGCTTCTCTGCCAATCATCCGAAGAAAATAATACCGAATGTTTGGGAGTTTTCGATATTCCAATCTTGAAGTTTCCGAGAGTAAAAGGCTTCAAAGTTCCACAAACTGGCTGGAATAATATCTTGGCCGAGCAGCCAAATCCACTTTTGAAAGGTTTGCGTGAAAGCGAATACGTCTATTATAACCACGGATATTACGCTCCACTTTGTGATTACACAGTAGCTAAAACCAATTATATTCTTGAATATTCGGCCATGTTGCAGCGAGATAATTTCTTTGCGGCACAGTTTCACTCAGAAATCAGTGGTGATGTAGGCGAACAGATTTTCAAGAATTTTTTGGGGGTTTGATAGAGTAATCATTTATCAAATCAACCCGTTTCAATATTATATTTCTAAACTATATAAATTCCCAATTTAGGGACGGTCCGACGCTTCGGTTAGAAACTATGTTTCAAATCATTCCAGCCATTGACCTCATCGAAGGTAAGTGTGTAAGACTTACACAAGGTGATTATTCACAGAAAAAAACATACAACGAAAACCCACTCGAAGTTGCCAAGATGTTTGAAGATGCGGGTATCAAACGCCTTCATTTGGTTGATTTAGATGGAGCTAAAAATAAAAAAATCACCAACGCTAAAGTACTCGAAACCATTGCCAGTAAAACCAATTTACACATTGATTTTGGCGGTGGAGTACAATCTAATGAAGATATCCGATTGGCTTTCGATTGCGGAGCCAAGCAAGTAACTGGCGGAAGTATCGCCATCAAAAATCCAGCGTTATTCGAAGATTGGCTCAAACGATTTGGTGGAGAAGCCATTATTTTGGGAGCCGATGCACGAAACGAAAAAATTGCCGTAAGTGGTTGGGAAGAAGATTCGGGCGTTTGGGTATATGATTTCATTGCTCAGTGGATAGAAAAAGGCGTAAAATACACCATCAGCACCGATGTAGCGAAAGACGGACTTCTACAAGGCCCTTCTGTAGATTTATACAAGAAAATGCAAGCACAATTCCCTGATTTGCAAGTTATTGCCAGTGGTGGCGTAAGTTCAATGAAGGACTTAGAGGATTTGGCTGAACTCAATATTTTTGGAGTAATTGTTGGTAAAGCCATTTACGAAGGGCGTGTAACTTTGAAAGAAATAGAAAAAAGATTCTTGTAGGACAGGTTTAAAACCTGTCATTGTTAAAATTTAAATAAAATTAGTCGTCCGATATGATTCACGAATTTCAAAAAGACGAATACACCATTAGCACCGATAAAGCCAAATTACAATTTGACGTAATTCATGGTTTCTTATCGACAAGTTATTGGTCTCCCAATATTCCGATGGAAATCGTGAAGCGTGCCGCCGAACATTCAACAACTTTTGGTATTTACAAACACTCCCTCTCTATCGGGGAGGGTTGGGGTGGGGCTTCTCAAATAGGCTATGCCCGAATCATTTCTGACTATGCTACTTTTGCTTACTTGGCCGATGTTTTTGTTTTAGAGAGCGAAAGAGGCAAAGGGATTTCAAAATGGTTGATGCAGTGTATTACACAACACCCTGATTTACAAGGACTTCGTAGATGGATGCTCGCTACTCGCGATGCCCACGGACTTTATGCACAATTCGGCTTCACTCCACTGGATAACCCCGATATAATGATGCAGATTGCCCGACCAAATATTTATAACGAAAAATAATCATACGGTTTTCGAACCTTTGAAACTATGCTCACAAAAAGAATTATTCCTTGCTTGGATATAAAAGACGGTAGAACCGTTAAAGGTACAAATTTTGTCAATCTTCGCGATGCGGGCGACCCCGTAGAACTTGGAGCCGAATATGCTCGTCAAGGAGCTGACGAGTTAGTATTTCTCGATATTACAGCCACTGTTGAAGAACGCAAAACTTTGCTCGATTTAGTACGTAGAGTTGCCCATACCATCAATATTCCATTTTGTGTAGGTGGCGGAATTGGTTCAGTTGCTGATGTTTCCAAGCTTTTAAATGCTGGAGCGGATAAAGTTTCAATTAATTCTTCGGCAGTGCGTAATCCTCAATTAATCAATGAATTAGCTCTTGAGTTTGGCTCGCAGTGTATTGTTGTGGCTATTGATACTCGATATATTGAGCAAGCCAACGGCTATGAGCATATCGTACATACACACGGAGGTAGAAAACCAACCGAACTAAGAACAATCGCTTGGGCAAAAGAAGTAGAAGACCGTGGAGCGGGTGAAATATTATTGACCTCGATGGATACCGACGGCACGAAAGCAGGGTTTGCATTAGAATTAACGGCCGAAATTTCTGAGAATTCAAATATTCCGATTATTGCCTCGGGTGGAGCTGGTACAATGGAACACTTCTATGATGTATTTACCTCGGGAAAAGCCGATGCAGGCTTGGCAGCCAGTATTTTCCACTTTAAAGAAATAGGTATTCCAGAACTGAAAAACTACTTGAAAGATAAAGGTATTCCGATGAGAATCTAATCTATAGGGCGAACATGATGTTCACCCTTACTATTTTATCGTGAATTCAGAGTTAAAATGAGTCGAATTTGCCCCTACGGAGTTGAATATCGGTAGAAATATATGTGAGAACCTCATCTCCAGCCCCATCGGAGCTATACTGCTAAGAAGGTCGCATTTTCTACGGCTGTGGCCGGCGGTCGATACTTAACTCCTACGGAGTATTTTATGAATTTTAAATTACTGATTATCAAAACCTTATACAATATCCACAACCCGAACTCATCTTATTTTAATATTCGCTCCACAATGAGTGCCAATTCATGTGCTTCACATTGCCATTCCATTTGCGTGATTTTAAATGGGGCGAAAAAATATAAAATTGGGGTTCTGTAAGAACTCAAAAGTCCTGCAATAAAATAAGTAAACGATGATTGATTATTGGCAATTGGCAATTGCTTCCCTGTGAATTTTTCATTTTTATCCAACTTCAACAAAGACGTTTCCAAAACCAATCTATTCATTTTATCTAATTTTTGGTTTAAAAGTAATTGCTTAGTAGCATCTATTAGCTTCTCTCGACAAACTTCGAGTTGGGGTATCTCAAAATCTCCCAAAAGGCGAGCATAGTGATAAATTATAAGCGGTGTAGTAGCATAATTATGAGCTATTTCAAAAGCATCATTTATAAACTTTTCTTCTAAAATCACCTTTTTCAGAAATCCATAAACAGCTTCATCATATTCGTTGTGTGGTAATTCATGTTTTTTAAACAAATACATCAAATTACACAAAGCACACACATCATGCTCAATCGGCATATTTTTCCCAAACCAAGTTGAATAAACTCCTCCATTAGATGCTGGAGAGTTTGTATGTAGTTTCACTTTTTCCTTCAACCACAATACATCTTCTTTTGAATGCGGTAAAGTTAGGTAAATCAATGAAGTATCATCAATATCATCAGGAATTCTAAAATGGTCATAACGATAAAAAATATGTCCATTCGGAAAATGCTTCGAAGGTTTTGTTTTCCAGAAGTTATAGGTTTTTAAACCATCTTTATTCTGAAAATCTGAGTAGTTTTTTACGGCCTTTGCTGTAATTTCTTCAATAATCTTTTGAGATTTTACCGAAACCTTTGCTTTTACCTGATTCAAAACAAAAACAATCGTAGCAGTATAGAAAATATTTGTATCAGGTCTGCGATAAAAAAGATATTTATTATGTCGATAAGAAGGAAAAATGCCTTCAGGAAAAAACGCATCGCCTCGCGACTGGCACGAAGCAATGCGTTCTATCAAAGAATCAATATGTAAATTTCGCTCGTCTGTCATAAAAACTTGTCACTTACTCAATCTCTTGACAGTTGCCTTTTGACTATAAATCGACTAAGAAACTTTCAACACCAATTTACCTGTATTTTCACCTTTAAACAACTTCATTAAAGTTTCAGGAAATGCTCTTACTCCACCTTCGGCTACATACACATTCGAATTAAGTTTGCCTTGAGCAATCCAACCAGCCATTTCTTTGACTGCTTTTCCATAATTAGCAGCATTATCAAACACTACAATTCCTTCCATTCTCGCACGATTCACCAAAAGCGAGAGGTAATTGCTTGGGCCAACTGGCTTTTGAGTAGCATTATATTGTGAAATAGCTCCACAAATAACAATTCTTGCACGAAGGTTGATGAGTGTCAATACTGTATCTAAAATTTCGCCGCCTACGTTATCAAAATACACATCAACGCCCGATGGACATGCGTTTTTTAGTTGATTTCTTAAATCTCCTGCCTTATAATCAACACAAGCATCAAAGCCCAATTCTTCTACAACATATTTACATTTATCTGCTCCGCCTGCAATGCCAACTACTCTACAGCCTTTAATTTTTGCAATTTGCCCAACCACACTACCAACCGCACCCGCAGCTCCCGATACAACCACAGTCTCTCCTTCTTTTGGTTGTCCAGTATCCAATAAACCAAAGTAAGCCGTTAGACCTGACATTCCTAAAGTGCCTAAATAAGCAGGTAATGGAATAAAATTAGGGTCAACTTTTACGGCATCTTTTCCTTCAATCACGGCATATTCTTGTACACCCATTCCAGCAGTTACAAAATCACCTGCTTTGAAATCTGGGTGTTTCGATTCTATCACAACTCCTGCACCTAAGGCTCTCATTACTTCGCCAATTCTTACTGGGCGAATATACGATTTCCCTTCATTCATCCATCCACGCATCGCTGGGTCAATTGATAAATATTGCGTTTGAACCAAAAGTTGGTTTTCAGCCAATTCTGGGGTTTCATTTTCTATAATTTCCCAACAAGCGGCCGTTGGTTCGCCTATTGGGCGTGCAATCAAGTTTACTTGGGTATTTTTCATTACTAGGTTATTAGTTTAAATAGTCGATTTAATTTGAAATGTTGGCGAAGTTAAATCAAATTTCTGAAAATAGTATGCATGCATAAAAATATCATTCTATATCATAGCCCAAGGCAAACAACATATTTTATGAAGCTGTAAACGACAACAGTAGCTTATTAAAAGATTCTTTCAGCAGATTAAAGTGGCTGATATACCTAATCCATGGAAGTAAAAGTGCAATAAAAACGTTATTTGGTTGACGGCTCTTCTGAAGAGAGTGGCCAAAATGCAAGAAAGCATCAAGAAATTAAGTGTAAAGTTGAGTCCGAAAACCTTTGAAAGCACTTGTTTGATACTTCGAGAAGAGAAATCAAACAATTAATCAAAAAACTTTTGAAAGATTTTTGAAAAAACAATCACAATTTTGTAACTTTGCAACCCCAAATGCAAGACACACAGGCGTTTAGCTAAAGAGTCTAAGCATTTTGAAATGAAATTTATTCTTTAAAATATCAATTTTGGCTTGATTTGATTGCTTATCAATAAAAGTCAATACATTCAAATAGATAAAACAATGGCTAAGAAAGGCAATCGTGTACAAGTAATTTTAGAATGTACTGTACAAAAAACAAGCGGTGTAGCAGGTATGTCTCGTTACGTAACGACAAAAAACCGTAAAAACACTACAGGTCGTTTAGAGTTGAAAAAATATAATCCATTTTTGAAAGCTCACACGCTCCACAAAGAAATTAAATAATATTAAAGAAATGAATGTGAGTTTTTCTCGCATCTAAAATCAAATTAGAAATGGCAAAGAAAGTAGTTGCAACGCTCCGTGATAAAACCGCAGGTAAAAACTTTGCGAAAGTTATCAAAGCTGTGAAATCACCAAAAACTGGTGCTTACACTTTCAAGGAAGAAATGGTTCCTATGGAAGAGTTACAAAATGCATTGAAAGCATAATTTCACAGGCATAAAGAAATTGAAAAACCTTCTTGAGCAATCAAGAAGGTTTTTTGTTTTGGATTTTGCTGCAAAAAAAGGTCGGCACGATTTTGAATCATGCCGACCTTCATATATATATGATATTTTTAATCTATAACTGCTTACGTAAACGTGCTACTGGAATATTCAATTGCTCACGGTATTTTGCCACTGTACGACGAGCGATATTATAACCACGCTTATTCAATAGTTTTTCAAGTTTATCATCTGAAAGTGGTGAGTTCTTAGGCTCATTTTCTATCAATTCTTTCAAAATGTTTTTCACTTCACGGCTTGAAGCATCTTCGCCCGAATCGGTTGCGATACCTTCTGAGAAGAAATATTTAAGTGGATAAATACCAAAGTCTGCTTGAACAGATTTACTATTAGCTACCCGCGAAACCGTAGAAATATCCATATCAATGCGGTTAGCAATATCTTTCAGAATCATTGGTTTGAGCTTTGTCTCATCGCCTTCTAAGAAAAACTCACGTTGAAACTCAACAATTGCTTTCATGGTTTTCAATAAAGTCTGCTGACGCTGTTTAATAGCATCAATAAACCATTTAGCGGCATCGAGTTTTTGTTTTACGAAAGTAACCGTCTCTTTAATGCTTTTGTGTTGAGCAGAACCATTTTTATCTGTTTTGTCATACGCATCAAGCATTTCAGCAAATGAACGACTCACACGTAATTCTGGGGCATTTTTTGAGTTTAAAATAACATCAAGTTTGCCATTATTATTTGTTACGATAAAATCGGCCATTAAGTAGGCTGCTGCACTATCGCCGCTTCCAATACTACCTGGTTTAGGATTCAGACGAGTGATAACTTTAATAGCTTGCTTCAACGTTTCATCGTCAATATCGAGGCGGCGTTGGATTTTTTCGTAATGTTTTTTTGTAAACTCGTCAAAGTGAGCATCTATGATTCTAATAGCTGTTTCCACCGCAATATCATCGTGGTTTTTGCGGTCGAGTTGTAGTAAAAGACATTCTCTTAAATCTCTTGCACCAATACCAGCTGGCTCAAATGTTTGTACTTTTTTGAGAAGGTTTGCTACTTCTTCTTCACTCGTATAAATATTTTGCGTGAAGGCCAAATCATTACAAATCGAACGAAGAGCACGTCGAATATAACCATCTTCCTCAATACTACCAATAAGCTGCATTCCAATAGCTTCTTGACGAGAATCAAGACGTAAAAAACCTAATTGTTGCACCAAAGATTCTGCTAATGTGCTGGTAGCAACTACCGGCATCGCATCGCGGTCATCATCGCCCCATCCATCACCTTGCATTTTATAGCCGGCATAGTCATCTTGGTCTAAATATTGTTTTACATCAAGCCCCTCATAAGTATCATACTCACTATATTCACTATAATCATCATGGTCATCAACATTATAATCATCTTCATACTCATCTTTTACACGCTCATCCATGTCCATGCCTTCCTCTAAAGCTGGATTTATCTCAAGCTCTTCTTCTATTCGTTGCTCAAGCTCGGCAGAAGGAATCTGCAACAGTTTAATGAACTGTATCTGCTGAGGAGACAGACGCTGCTGTAGGGATTGATTAAGACTTAATTTTTGCATCGTGTAAGTAGAGTTTTTTCATTCATTTTAGGGACATTTAATGACCCCTCCACATTTTTCGTGCCAACTGAATATTTTCTAATAAATAAAGAAAATTATTTTTTTATTAACTGCCAAATAATATTAAAAAAATAATTTAGGTTTCAACATAAAGTATTGATTATCAGTT
>OFDN01000920.1_pt1 | contig 21543 bp, 21 predicted proteins | sample 1520971 | NCBI WGS metagenome assembly OFDN01 (sample SAMEA94257418, study PRJEB24077) | hot springs metagenome | biome: Aquatic biome; feature: Geographical feature; material: Water | place: India | collected 2012-06-12 | depth 5 m
ATCTGGGCGCCGACAGTGCGGCCTTGCCGATCCTGGCGCCGCTCACCTTGGCGCCGCGCCTGCGGGCGGAGGGGCTGGCGTTCGACCTCGCGCCGCCTGCCGTCGATCCCTTCGCTGCCCTCGACATCGACGCCGAACTGGCGGAGGTCTGCGCTGCGGAAATCCCGCTACCGGGTGGCGGGCGGCTTTGGATCGAGCCGACGCGCGCTTTAACGGCCATCGACCTTGATAGCGGCAGCGACCCGCGCCCGCCGGAGGGGTTCGCCGGGCTGCGCGCGGCGCTGGAGGCCGCCGACCGCCACCGCTTCGACCACCGCGACCAGCGCGCCGATCTCGCCCGCTGGCTCGACCGGCTGGAGGATCTCGCCGCCCCGCTGATGGACCTTATGGAGCGGGAGGTGCCGCTGGCGACGCTGGTGGACGCGCACGCCCGCTTCGCCGAGGCGCTGGCCGGCGACGGCCCCAGCCCCGGCGCCCTGCGGCTGTGGCGCCACGACGACGGCGAGGAGGCGGCACGCTTCGTCCACGAGCTGCTGGAGGCCGCCGCCGTCTTCCCGCCCTTGCGCGGGCGCGACTACCCCGCGCTGATCGAGGCGATGATGGCGGCGCGCGCGGTGCGCCCGCGCTACGGCCTGCACCCGCGGCTGTCGATCCTCGGCCCGCTGGAGGCGCGGCTGCAGCATTACGACCTGATGATCCTCGGCGGGCTGAACGAGGGGACCTGGCCGCCCGAGCCGTCGGCCGATCCCTGGATGTCACGCCCGATGCGCAAGGCCTTCGGCCTGCCCAGCCCGGAGCGGCAGATCGGCCTGTCCGCCCACGACTTCGCCCAGGCTCTGGGAGCCGAGCGGGTGGTGCTGACCCGCGCCCAGCGGGTGGACGGGACACCGACCGTGCCGTCGCGCTGGCTCTTGCGGCTGGAGGCGGTGCTGCGCGCGCTGGGGCTGGAGGGGGTGATCGAGCGCGGCGGCGACCGCTGGATCGGCTACGCCCACGCCATCGACGAGCCGGAGCGGGTGCAGCCCGTGCAGCCGCCCGAGCCGCGCCCGCCGGTGGAGGCCCGCCCCCGCCTGCTGTCGGTCACCCAGGTCGAGACCTGGATGCGCGACCCCTACGCCATCTACGCCCGCCACATCCTGAAGCTGGAGCCGCTGGACCCGATCGCCGCCGATCCCGGTGCGGCCGAGCGCGGCCAGTTCATCCACGCCGCGCTGGACGCCTTCCTGCGCGCGCGGCCGGGGCCGCTGGGCGCCGACGCGCTGGGCGAGCTGCTGCGCTACGGGCGGGAGGCCTTCGGGCCGCTGCTGGAAACGCAGCCGGACGTCTGGGCCTTCTGGTGGCCGCGTTTCGAGCGGATCGCCGGCTGGTTCGTGGCGCTGGAGCGGGAACGGCGGCTCACCATCCGCAACCTCGCCACCGAGCTGCGCGGGCGGCTGGAGCTGGTGGGCCCCGCCGGCCCCTTCACCCTGACCGCCAAGGCCGACCGCATCGACCGTGCCCCCGATGGCGGGCTGATCCTGATCGACTACAAGACCGGCACCCCGCCATCGGCCCGCGAGATCGAGCTGGGCTTCGCGCCCCAGCTGCCGCTGGAGGCCGCCATCGCCGAGGCCGGGGGCTTCACGGAGATCCCCGCCGGCACGGTGGCGGAGCTGGCCTTCTGGCGGCTGTCCGGCGGCGACCCGCCGGGCGAGGAGAAGCCGGTGAAGGGCGACACCGCCACGCTGGCCGCCGAGGCCCGCGCCGGTCTGGAAGCCCTGATCCGCACTTTCGACGATCCGCGCACCCCCTACCCCAGCCGCCCCCGCCCGGCCATGGCCCCCCGCTACACCGACTACGCCCACCTCGCCCGCGTGCAGGAATGGAGTGCCGGGGATGGCGGCGGGGAGGGGTGACCCCACTCCCGCCTACGCCCGGCTCATGATATCGATGACCACGTCGCGGCTGGGGACCGGCATGCCGGCGCGCTTGCGCTCCCAGTCGGCCAGGAAGGGTGCGATCCGCTCGGGCGGGAGGGGGCGGCTGACCAGCCACCCCTGGATGGTGTCGCAGCCCAGCCGCGCCAGCGGGTCCCACTGCTCCTCCTCCTCGACGCCCTCGGCCACGACGGACAGCTTGAGGTCGCGGGCGATGCGGACGATGGAGGCGACCAGGCTGCGGGCGTCGGAGCGGCGGTGGACGTCGTCGATGAAGCCCTTGTCGAGCTTGAGCGTGTGGATCGGCAGCCGGCGCAGGTAGGTGAGCGAGGAATAGCCGGTTCCGAAATCGTCGAGCGCCAGCCGCACGCCGGCGCCACAGAGCTCGTTCAGCTTGTCGATCGAGGCGTCGAAGCACCCCATCATCAGGGATTCGGTGATCTCCAGCTCCAGCCGATCGGCGGGAAGGCCGGTGCGCTCGAGCACCTCCAGCACACGGGGCACGAAGTCGGGTTGGGCGAGTTGCACCACCGACACGTTGACGCTGATGGTGATGTCGGGCATGCCGTGCCGCATCATCCGCATGGTCTCGGCGCAGGCCGTCTCCAGCACCCACATGCCCAGCGGCACGATCAGGCCGGACTCCTCGCAGGCCGGGATGAAGCGCGCCGGGGACACGGTTCCCAGCTCGCCGTCGGTCCAGCGCACCAGCGCCTCGAAGCCGCGCACGGAACGATCCACGGCCGAAACCTGCGGCTGGTAGACCAGGGAGAAGGCACCTTCATCGAGCGCGTGGCGGATGCGGCTGAGCAGTCGGACGCGATCCACCACCTTGCGGTTCATGTCGGGGGTGAAGGCGCCGACGCGGCCGCGCGCGTTGTCCTTGGCCCAGTACATGGCTGTGTCGGCGTTCTGCAGCAGCTCGTCGAAGCTGCGGCCGTCCCAGGGATGGCGGGCGATGCCGATGCTGGCGGAAACGAAGAAATTCTGTCCTTCCACCAGGAACGGCGTGGCGAGGCCCTGCTCGATCCGCCGCGCCACGTCCAACGCATCGATCCCGGCCGCACCGTGCACGACGATGACGAATTCGTCGCCGCCCAGCCGCGACACGAAGGCCCCCTCGCCGGCGATCAGCCGGATGCGCTGCCCGAAATCCACCAGCAGGTCGTCGCCCGCGCGATGCCCGAAGCTGTCGTTGATGAACTTGAAATTGTCCATGTCGAGGAACAGCAGGGACAGGGACAGCGACTGCGCCCCGCCCGCCGGCCGGTCGCCCCGGATCAGCTGGTCCACATGCTCGGACAGCTTCAGGCGGTTGGGCAGCCCGGTGAGCTGGTCGTAGTGGGCGAGATGGTCGAGCCGCGCCTGCTGGACCTTTTCGGCGGTGATGTCGGTGTAGCTGCCGGCCATGATGGTCGGCTGGCCCTTTTCGTCGAACAATGCCTTTCCCGTGGCGTAGATCCAGATGTAATAGCCGTCGCGGTGACGCATCCTGTATTCGGCGCGGAACTCCGCCGTTTGCCCCGTCAGATGCCGCCGCAACAGGTCCTTGCAGCGGCCGATGTCGTCGGGGTGCATCCGCGCGTACCAAGCTTCGACGGTGGAAAGCGCCTTGGGGTCGACACCCAGCAGTTCCTGCACGCGACCGGACATGACGCGGCGGCCGGTCTTGAAATCCCGGTTCCAGATGATGTCGCGCGAGGCTTCGGCGATCAGCCGCAGCGAACGCTCGCTTTCGCTCAGCTTCTCCCGGCTTTCGGTCAGCTCGGTGAGATTGGTCTCGAGCTTCCGCTGCGACTCGGTCAGGGCGCGGTTGCTGACCCGCAGCTCGGCCTCGGCGTGCCAGCGCCGGCGCAGCGCGGACGCCAGCGCCACCACCATGGCGGTCAGCACCAGGATCACCACGCCGACCGCGATGATCAGGTTGCGGTAGGCGTCGAAAACACTGACGGGCTTGTTCACGACGAGGTCCGGCGGAGGAACCAGATCCACCGGCAGCCCGAAGCGCTGGAACTGCGCATGGTCGATCGCGCGTATGCTCGACTGCCGGGGGTGTGACGGAAGCCCCTCGACCCGACCGTTCCTCAGCACCAGCGCCGCCAGTTCGCCGACCGCCCGGCCGTGCTCGCGCGCGCTGAGCAGGCTGCCGCCGGCCAGGCCATGGCCGAGCAGATACTCCTGGAGCCCGAAGATCGGCACGGCGCTCCGCTCGCTCATCCGTTCCAGGAACCGCGTCGGCGGCAAGGTCAGGCCATGGCCGTCGTCGGCGTAGGTGCCGAGCAGGACCGCGCTGTCGGAGGGCAGGGTCTCCAGCATGTTCAACAGCTGATCGAACGGCACGGTTGGCAGCGTGTGCAGCTCCAACGGCATCTGCCCGGCCTCCACCGCCGCCTGGAGTTCCGCATCGAGGCCAACGCCGGACTCGGTCGGGTCGCGGACGTAATAGATGCGGCGAAGATGGGGGTCGGCCGCCATCGCCAGGGCGATCGTGCCGGGGATGTCCTTCACCTCGGTCACGCCGACCGTTTCCGGCCGCCCCACGATCAGGTCACGCGCGGCCACAGGGAGCACACCACCGTGGATCAGGGGGATGGCGCCATACTCGATGTCGCGCAGATGCAGCCCGAAGCCCAGCGCGGCGTCGTCGGTGGTCACGATCGCCTTCACCGCACCCCTGCCGTGACGGCGCAGGATCAGCGCCGCGAGCTGGTCGAGCCCCGCCGGGTCCGGGTGCCGCTTCCAGTCGAGATAATAGACCTCCTGTTCGGTATCGGGCGCCAGGGCCGCAAGGCTTTCGGCGATCCCGGCCGCCTGCCCGTCCGTCCATTCGTAGCCGTCATGGTAGGAATGGATGACGAGCACCGTGCGATCATGGTGATCGGCATCGGCTGCCGTTGCAGGGCCGATGATCCCGGACAGCGCGATACCGCACTGCATTATGAAGCGAAGGATCGATCCCATATCCGCCCTGCGCAAACACCGCCCCTGTCTGGACAGCGGCAGCATTCGCCGACGCGATCCTTGTCTCCTGAACGGTATCTTGCGCGGTCTTCCGGCGAAATCAACCCACCCTGAACTGCCGATTCAAAAACGATCCTTTGTTCCGTAATGAGATCATGATTCCGATTTCTTGATCACTCCAAGGGTTTTCGGATTTTTCTCTTTCGGGATCCGAACCTGACGGCCAAGCGAAACGATCGCACCCGGCGGGAATGGGAACAATCCGCTCAACGTTGTATTCCAAAAGGTCCGGTCTGGCGCGGCGGCTGCAGGGGCCGGAGCGGCCCGCGGATTTTTCTCCCGTTCCCTCGCCGGCGGGATCGCCTACACTGCCGACCCGCCAACCACCCGGTTCCGCCGTGACGACCCAGCTTTCCCTGCCCCTGCCGCTGGACCCCAACGTCGCGCAGCGCCGCGCGTCGGACCCCTACGCGTCGGTGTGGGTGGGGGCGTCGGCGGGGTCCGGCAAGACCAAGGTGCTGACCGACCGGGTGCTTCGGCTGATGCTGGCGGGCACCGCCCCGGCCCGCATCCTCTGCCTGACCTTCACCAAGGCCGCGGCGGCGGAGATGGCGATCCGCATCAACCGCACGCTGGGCCTGTGGGCCACCATGCCGGAGGACTCCCTCACCGACCGGCTGCACGACCTGTGCGGCGCGATGCCGTCGGCCGACACGCGCACGGCGGCGCGGCGGCTGTTCGCGCGGGTGGTGGATTGCCCCGGCAGCATGAAGATCCAGACCATCCACGCCTTCTGCCAGTCGCTGCTGCGCCGCTTCCCGCTGGAGGCCGGGTTGCCGCCGCATTTCGAGGTGATGGACGACCGTACCGCCGCCGCCCTGCTGACCGAGGCGCGCGACGGTGCGCTGCACGCCGGCCGGCGCGCGCCCGACGGCCCGCTGGGCCGCGCCGTCGCCCGCCTGACCGCAGAGCTGAACGCGGATGACTTCGCGGCCCTGCTGGCCGAACTGGCGGGTGAGCGCGGCCGCATCGCCCGCATCCTGGAGCAGCATGGTGGCCTGGACGGCACGCTGGCCGAGCTTCACCGCACGCTCGGGCTGGAGCCCGGCACCACCGAGGCCGGCGTCCTGCATCAGGCCTGCGCCGACCATGCCTTCGACGCGCCGACCCTGCGCGAGGCGTGCAAGGCGCTCTCCATGGGCTCGGCGGCCGACCAGGAGCGCGGCGTCGGCCTGCAGCAATGGATCGACGCGGCGGAGCGGCGGGTGGACGCCTTCCACGCCTATGTCCGGCTGTTCCTGACCGCCGAGGGCACGCCGCGCAAGACGCTGATGACCAAGAAGCCGGCCGGCCTGTTCCCGCACGCGCTGCGCGCGATGGAGGAGGAGGCGGCGCGGCTGGCGCTGGTGCTCCAGACGCTGCGCACCGCCGGGGTGGCGGCCTCCACCACCGCGCTGCTGACACTGGCCGACGCCGTGCTGGGCCAGTACGAGCGCGCCAAGCGGGCCCGCGCCCTGCTCGACTACGACGACCTGATCCACCACGCGCAGGAGCTGCTGAACGGCCGCGTGCCCTGGGTGCTGTTCAAGCTGGACGGCGGGCTCGACCACATCCTGATCGACGAGGCGCAGGACACCAACCCCGAGCAGTGGCGCGTGGTGTCCGCCATCGCCGAGGAGTTCTTCGCCGGCCTGTCGGCGCGCGACGACCGGGGCATCGTGCGCACGGTCTTCGCGGTGGGCGACGAGAAGCAGTCCATCTTCAGCTTCCAGCGCGCCGACCCCGCCGAATTCGCCCGCATGCGCCGCCATTTCCACGAACGGGCGGAGGCGGCGGAGAAGACCTGGCAGGCGGTCGATCTCGACATCTCCTTCCGCTCCACCGCCGCGGTGCTGGAGACGGTGGACGCCGTCTTCGCGCTCGACCAGGCGCGCGACGGCGTGGCGTCCGACGTGGCCCCGGTCATCCGCCACCGCGCCTTCCGCCGCGGGCAGGCGGGGCTGGTGGAGCTGTGGCCGCCGGTCAAGCCCGCCGATCTGGAGGAGCCGCCGGCCTGGGCGCCGCCGGTGACGCGCGAGCCGGGCGAGTCGGCTTCGGCCCGGCTGGCCGCGGTGATCGCCGCCACCATCCGCGACTGGATCGACCGCGGCGAGGATCTTCCGGCGCGCGGCCGGCCGATCCAGCCGGGCGACGTGATGATCCTGGTGCGCCGCCGGACATCCTTCGTGGCCGAACTGGTGCGCGCGCTGAAGGAGCGCGCGGTGCCGGTGGCGGGCGTCGATCGCATGGTGCTGACCGGCCAGTTGGCGGTGCAGGACCTGATGGCTCTCGCCGGTTTCCTGCTGCTGCCGGAGGACGACCTGACGCTCGCCACGGTGCTGAAGGGGCCGCTGATCGGCCTCACCGAGGACGAGCTGTTCGCGCTGGCGCACGGGCGCCACGGCTCGCTGTGGCACGCGCTGGTCGCGCGGGCCGAGCTGGACGCCGCCTACCGGCCGGCGCGCGGCTGGCTGGGCAGCCTGCTGGCGCGCACCGATTTCACCCCGCCCTACGAGCTGATCGCCGGCGTGCTCAGCAGCCCCTGCCCCGCCGACACGGTCAGCGGCCGGCGCGCCATCCTGCGCCGCCTTGGCCCCGACGCGCTCGACCCGCTCGACGAGTTCCTGGCGACGGCCCTGACCTTCGAGCGGACGGAGCCGCCGTCGCTCCAGAACTTCCTGGCCTGGCTGGAGGCCAGCGAGGCGGAGATCAAGCGCGAGCTGGAGCAGGGCTCGGGCCGCGTGCGCATCATGACGGTGCACGGCTCCAAAGGATTGCAGGCGCCCATCGTCTTCCTGCCCGACACGCTGGGCACGCCGACCCAGGGTCCGTCGATCCTGTGGCCGGACGCCGGCGTCACCGTGCCGCTGTACGCCGCCCGCCGCACCCAGGAGGACCAGCTCTGCCAGGAGGCGCGGGCGCGTGCCAACCGCCGCCGCGACCAGGAGTACCGGCGCCTGCTGTACGTGGCCCTGACCCGCGCCGAGGACCGGCTGTATGTCTGCGGCTGGCAGGGCCGCAAGGACCCGCCGGCAGGCTGCTGGTACAAGCTGGTGGGCGAGGCGATGGCCGGCATCGCCGCGCCGGAGAGCTTCGATTTCACCACCCTCGGCCCGATGGGCTGGGCCGGCGAGGGCTGGCGCCTGCGCCACATGCAGACCGCGCGCCCGCAGGACAGCGGCCCGGTCGCCGTCGAACGGGCCGGCGGCCACGCACCGCCGGACTGGTGGCGCTCACCGGCCCCGCCCGAGGCCGAACCGTCGCGCCCGCTGACCCCGTCGCGGCCGGACGGGGCGGAGCCGGCCGTACGCTCGCCGCTGGGCGAGGAGGACGGCGCCCGCTTCAAGCGCGGCATCCTGATCCACCGCCTGCTCCAGACCCTGCCGGAGCTGCCCGCCGCCGCCCGCGCCGCCGCCTGCCGCCGCTTCCTGGCCCAGGCGGCGCACGGGCTGACACCGGAGCGGCAGGCGGAGATCGCCGACGAAACCATGGCGGTGGTGGAGGATCCCCGCTTCGCCCATCTGTTCGGGCCGGCATCCCGCGCCGAGGTGCCGGTGGTGGGCGTGGTCGCCGGCCGCGCCCTGTCCGGCCAGATCGACCGGCTGACGGTGGATGGCGACGCGGTGTGGATCGTCGATTACAAGACCAACCGGCCGCCACCCACCGAGGTTGCCGGCGTGCCGTCCATCTACCTGCGCCAGATGGCCGCCTACCGCGAGGCCCTGGCCGCCGTCTATCCCGGCCGGGCCGTGCGCTGCGTGCTGCTGTGGACCGACGGGCCCTTCGCCATGGAGCTTCCGGAGGCATTGCTGGACGGCGCCCTCGCGCCCACGTCATGACCGACCCCCAGGTCTTGACGCGGCCCCATGTCTTGACCGGGATGACGCCGACACCCTACATTTTGCTCAATCGACGACGGAACGGGTTGCTCCCCGGCCGGTTCTCCGGACCGACGCCGCGGCACCCAGGAAAGAGGTAACATGAGCACCATCAAGGTCACCGATGCCAGCTTCGAGCAGGACGTTCTGAAGGCGCCCGGCCCGGTCCTGGTCGACTTCTGGGCGGAATGGTGCGGTCCGTGCAAGATGATCGCCCCGGCGCTCGACGATCTGGCCGGCCAGTACGAGGGCAAGGTGACCGTCGCCAAGCTCAACATCGACGAGAACCCCACCACCCCGACCCGCTACGGCGTGCGCGGCATCCCGACGCTGATGCTGTTCAAGGATGGCAATGTGGCCGCCACCAAGATCGGCGCCCTGCCGAAGTCCGGCCTGTTCAGCTGGGTCGATTCGGTCCTCTGATCGCCGTTCGAACCCTCTCCCGCCCGAGGCGGGAGGGAGAGGGCCTGGGCGAAACGCTATTCAGAATTGGACAAACAACAGACCAGAATTTTGCTGGGCAATTTTTGCGTGCACTAATTCAAATGCGATGATCGCAAATGATACGGCTTTTGAAGTATGCGCTCCTTGCAATCACCCTTTTGCTTGTTGGCATGGCGGGGTATGGCGTCAAGGGATACTGGGATGCGCTGTCGGATGCCGGCGATTTGCGCGCTCGTGCTGACGAGCTGATTGTGGAAGGTCGCGGCAGCGACTCCTTGGGGGAAGGCCACCGGGCTATCCTGCTGGCCGTTGAAGACCCGAATTTTCTAGAGCACCCGGGCGTAGACTTCTCGACCTCGGGAGCTGGCTTGACCACCATCACCCAGTCGGCAGCCAAGCGACTCGCCTTTGAAGAATTTCATCCTGGGATCGGTAAGGTGCGCCAGACCGGCTATGCGCTCGGGCTGGAGAGCCGTCTTTCCAAGGAGCAGATTTTTGCCCTATGGCTGGAGACGCTCGAAATGGGGAACGGTCCCAATGGCTGGATGGTCGGCTTCCATTCGGCAAGTTCCGCGATCTACGGGCGCCCACCGGCCGAGTTGACCGAAGCCGAGTTCATACGACTTGCGGCTGTCCTGATCGCGCCTGCTTCATACAATCTCGTTCGAAACGACGCCGGGCTCGACGAACGCGCCGGCCGAATCCAGCGGCTGGCAGCAGGAGCGTGTGCGCCTACGGGCTTTTCGGATGTTTGGCTCGAAGGGTGCCGGCAAGGATCCCCGTGAGTTTGAGGCGGCCCCTGATCCCCCATCGGAGCGGTGGAAATTTCAGGAGACCCTCGGTCGTCCCGAGGATCCCAACGGCCGCACGTCCCACGCCTCGCGCAGCCCCCTTCCCCCTCCCGCCGAATGCGGGAGAGGGGGACGTTACATCGCCTGGGGCACGATCAGCGACACCCGCGCGCCGCCGCCGGGCGACGACTCCACCCGCAACCGCCCGCCCAGCGGGCCGGTGACGGTGTTGTAGACGATGGTCATGCCGAGCCCCTTGTGGCCGCGGTGCCGGGCGGTGGTGAAGAAGGCGTCGTAGAGCTTGCGCGCGTTCTCCTCCGGAATGCCGCGACCGCGATCGGCAACGCTCACCCGCCAGGCCGGGCACTCCTCCAGCCGGTCGCCGGCCACCACGATGTCGACCACCCGCCGCTCCACCGGGATCCCGTCCTCCGGCGGATAGGCGTGGGCGGCGGCGTTGGACAGCAGCTCGATCACCGCCCGCTGCATGTGCGCCCGGTAGCCAAGCCACGGCCGCGCGCAGTCGTCCTGGATGCGCACCGTCAGCCGCGACTCGGGATGGTCCATGGCGAACAGGGCCGCCGTGTGCTCCAGCACCTCCACCAGATCCAGATCCTCCAGCGGCTCGGCGTGGTGCAGGGCGGCGATGGTGGTGAAGGTCTGCACGAGGTTGACCGCGCGCTCCAGATTCTCCGCCAGCAGGGCGGCCGGCTCGCGCAGCTCCTCCACGCTCACCTCGGCGAGGCTCTGAATGTGGCTGGCCGTCGTCACGCAGATGCCGAGCGGCGTGTTCAGCTCGTGCGCCAGCCCGGTTACGGCGATGGTGATGGCGCGGTGACGGGCCACCTCAGCCTCGGCCGTCTTGGTGCGGCGCTCCAGATCCTCCTGCACCACCCGCTCCGACACGTCGCGGATCTTGCGCGACAGCTCGTGCAGCAGCTTCGCCAGCATCAGCGGCGACGGCGACACGACGTCGAGGAAGACCGCGCGCTCCAGCTTGAACAGGCGGCAGGCGGTCTGGGTGACGACGGTGGCCGAGCGCGGCCCGCCATCGATCAGCGCCATCTCGCCGAAACAGTCGCCGGCGCGGCGCAGGCCGATCTCCACCGGAACGCCGATGGCGTCGCGCCGCAGCACGCGCACCAACCCCTCCAGGATGACATAGAGGGCGTCGCCCTCGTCGTCCTGCTGCATCAGCACCGTGCCCGCCGGCACGTCCAGGACAAGCCCGCGCTCCACGACGGACTGGCGCTCGTCGGGCGTGAAGCGGTCGAACAGAGGAATCCCGTCGAGCACGCCGGGCGGGCTGGCTGTCACCGGGTTTCCTCCGAAGACGTTGGACTACCACCATAGCGCATCGGGCCGTGGCAGCACGAGTGCGCGAAGCAACGGCCTCACCCGACGAAACGCCGGACGGTCCGCGCCACCGACGCGCCATAGGATCCACCAAACAATCGCACGTGCACAAGCAATGGATAGAGGTTGCGACGGTCCCGTCAGACCGTGTCTGTCACAGCCGTTCCCGCCGGATGTGGTCGAGCAGGGCGTCGGCCCCGGTCTCCACCAGATCCAGCACCTCGGTGAAATGCTGGCCCTCGCCGTAATAGGGATCGGGGACGTCGCGGCGCGGCGGGTCGGGCGTGAAGTCCATGAACAGGCGGATCTCCGCGGTGCCGCCCGCCGGCGCCATGCGGCGCAGCTTCGCCACATGCCCCTCGTCCATGGCGAGGATGTAGTCGAACTCCGTGAAGTCGCGCAGCGTCACCTGCCGCGCCCTGAGGTCGGACAGATCGACGCCGCGCGAGCGGGCGGCGCGGACGCTGCGCGGGTCCGGCGGGTCGCCGATGTGGTAGTCGCTGGTGCCGGCGCTGTCGGTGCCGATGCGCTCCTCCAGCCCGGCCTCGCGGACCCGGTGGCGGAACACCCCCTCGGCGGTGGGCGAACGGCAGATGTTGCCGGTGCAGACGAACAGGACCTTGACCATCCCGGCTCCCTCGGGCTTTGGTGGCGCGTTGCGCGACCATAGCGGCAAACCGCCCGCCACCGCAAAGGGGCCCGCCCATGCTTCCCAGACTGCCCGGAAACGCGACCATCGTGATCCTGACCGGGGCCGGCATCTCGCGGGAATCGGGGCTGGAGACCTTCCGCGATCCCGACGGCATCTGGGCGCGCGTCCGCATCGAGGATGTCGCCACGCCCGACGCGTTCCGCCGCAACCCGAAGCTGGTGCACGAGTTCTACAACGCACGGCGCCGCGGCCTGCTGGATCCGGCGGTGCAGCCCAACCCCGCCCACCACGCGCTGGTGGAGCTGGAGCGGCGCTGGCCGGGCCGCGTGCTGGTGGTGACGCAGAACATCGACGACCTGCACGACCGCGCCGGCCAGACCAACCTGATCCACATGCACGGCGAGCTTCTGAAAATCTTCTGCGCCCACTGCCGGACGGAACAGGAGTGCCGCGGCGACCTGTCGGTGGAGGATGTCTGCCCCCACTGCCAGCGCAAGGGCGGGCTCCGGCCCGACGTGGTGTGGTTCGGCGAGATGCCCTACCGCATGGAGGAGATTTCCGAGGCGTTGCGCGACGCCGACCTGTTCCTGTCCATCGGCACCTCCGGCAACGTCTACCCCGCCGCCGGCTTCGTGGCGGAGGCCGGTGCCGCCGGCGCCCACACGGTGGAGCTGAACCTGGAGCCGTCCTCCGGCGCCACCCAGTTCGATCAGGCCATCCACGGCCCGGCCAGCGCGCTTGTCCCCTCCTTTGTCGCGGAGCTGCTCGGCGACCGCAGGACCGCGTGACCGGCTCCGACACCACGGGCGACACGCTGGAGGAACTGGTCGCGCGCGCCCGTGCCTGCACGGTGTGTGCGGGGGTGCTGCCGCACGGCTGCCGGCCGGTGCTGCGGGCGCAGGCGTCCGCAAGGCTGCTGATCGTCGGGCAGGCGCCGGGCGCCCGGGTGCACGCCACCGGTGTCCCCTGGAACGACCCGTCCGGCGACCGTCTGCGCCAGTGGCTCGACATGGACCGCGCGGCCTTCTACGACGATCGCCGCATCGCCATCGTGCCGATGGGCCTGTGCTTCCCCGGCACCGACCCCAAGGGCGGCGACTACCCCCCGCGGCCGGAATGCGCGCCGCTCTGGCACCCGCCCCTGCGGGCGGCGCTGACGGGGGTGCGGCTGACGCTCCTGGTCGGGCAGTACGCGCAGGTCCGGTATCTCGGCGACCGGCGCCGGCGCACGATGACGGAGACGGTGGCGGCGTGGCGCGAGCACGCCCCCGCCTTCATCCCCCTGCCCCACCCAAGCTGGCGCAACACCGCGTGGCTGCGCCGGAACCCCTGGTTCGAGGAGGAGCTGATTCCCGCCCTGCGCGACCGGGTGGCCGAGGCCCTGGACGACGCCTGACTCGAAGGGGGTGCCCTGTCTGCCGGTCTTCCCGCACGCGCGAAGGGGCTGTTACACCGGCCGTCATGATCCTGGACGCGACCGCCACCGACCGGCTGGAGACCCGCTACGAGCTCGTGGTGATCGGCTCGGGCTTCGGGTCGCTGTTCTTTGTGCAGCGCTGGCTGGAGAAGCGTCCGGACAGCCGCGTGCTGGTGCTGGAGTGGGGCGGGCACAACGACCATTCCTGGCAGATGGAGAACGACCGCAACTCCCCCATCCGCCCCGGCGACACCATCGACGCGCCGCACCCGGAGAAGGAGTGGAACTTCACCATCGGGCTCGGCGGCGGCACCAACTGCTGGTACGCGCAGTCGCCGCGGCTGCACCCCAACGATTTCCGTACGAAGAGCCTCTATGGGGTCGGGCGCGACTGGCCCATGTCCTACGACGAGCTGGAGCCCTTCTACGGGCAGGCGGAGCGGATCATGTCCATCTCCGGGCCGGAGGACATCGCCGCCGTCTATCCCCGGTCCACACCCTACCCGCAGCCGCCGCACCGCATGACCTCGGTGGACCGGGTGATGAAGGCGGCCCAGCCCGACCGCCACTTCGTCATCCCCACCGGCCGCGCGCGGCTGGCGACCGAACAGCGCCCGGCCTGCTGCGCCAGTGGCCGCTGCTACGTCTGCCCCGCCGATGCCAAGTTCACCGCGCTGAACGGCATGCGCCCGGTGCTGGACCACCCGCGGGCGACGGTGGCGCTCGGCTGCCGGGTGACCGCCATCGAGACGGCGGGCGGTGTCGCCACCGGCGTCGTCTTCCGGAACGGCGGGCGGGAGCGGCGGGTGGCGGCCGATCTGGTCGTCCTGGGCGCCAACGCCATCCACAGCCCGCACATCCTGCTGACCTCCGGCATCGACCACCCGATGACCGGGCGCGGCCTGCACGAGCAGGTGGGGTTCGGGGCGGAGGTGCTGCTCGACGGGCTCGACAATTTCGACGGCAGCACCATCACCACGGGCATCAACCTGTCTCTGCTCGACGGCCCGTTCCGCCGGGAGCATGGCGGTGCGCTCGTCTATTTCGAGAACCGCTGGACCTACGGCCTGCGCAAGGAATACGGGCGCTGGCGCCAGACGCTGCCGTTGGTCGTGGTGGTGGAGGATCTGCCGCAGGACGGGAACCGCGTGCTGCCCGACCCTGGCGCCCGCGCCCGCGTCGAGTACCACGACGCCGCCCCCTACGCCCACCGCGGCGTGCAGGCCGCCATCGACAAGCTGCCGCAGCTGCTGGCCCCGCTGCCGGTCGAGGACATCATCCTGCACGCCATGCGACGCACGGAATCACACGTGCAGGGCACGCTGCGCATGGGCACCGACCCGGCGGAGACGGTGGTCGACCGCCACCTCGTCCACCACCGGGTGCGCAACCTGATCGCCGTCGGCACCGCGGTCTTCCCCACCTCGGCCTGCGCCAACCCCAGCCTGACCGCCGCCGCCCTGTCGCTGTGGGCGGCGGAGCATGCGGCGTGAGGAAGCATCCATGCGCGTGACCAGACGCGGCCTGCTGGCCGGCATCGGCGGGATGGGCGTCGCGGTGGCGGGGGGTGTGTCCCTGTTCGCCACGGCGGCGGAGGCCGGCATCGTGGAGGGGATCGTCCGCGACCGCTTCGCCCCGCTCGCCATCGACTCCGCCGAGCTCGGCCGCTTCGCCGCGGACTTCCTGGCCGCCCGCACCGCCAACGGCGCCCGGCCGCCCTGGGCAGAGCCGGGGGTGCTGCCGGCCCTGTCGCGCGCCTGCTCGGTGTTCGGGATGGACGGGGTGCGCAGCCTCGCGGTGGGGCCGCTGGCTTGGCGGGTCGAAAGCCTGGAACGCTCCGTGGTGTCCGACTTCGCCCTGACCACCAACGCCGTCGAGGTCTGCGAACGCGGCCGCGGGCAGGTCCGCTATCACGGCTTCCAGGAAGCCTGCGGCAACCCCTTCGCCCGCTTCGACCTGGATTGACAAGGGGACCGGCCGGGCACGCCGGACTTACGCGATCGACCCCAGCCCCTTGGTACGGACGAGGTTCAACAGCTTGAGGGATGTCCCTTTCGGGCGCTTCTCGCCGCGCTCCCACTGGCTGACAAGGCCCTTGGTGACATTGAGGTAGCGCGCGAAAACAGGCTGGGAGACGTCCTCGCGCTCCCGCAATGCCCGGATCGCCTCGGGCGACAAATCCTCGATCGGGGTGAGGCAGAGTTCGTCGAACTCCCGCATCGTGCGCGGTGCCAGGAGTCCGGCATCCGACAGGTCGCTGGCCGTCTCATGGATGGCCGCCAGCGCCTCACTCCGGTACGTCTTCGCCTTCGCCATCGCACGTCACCTCCGTCAGAACCCCACGACCGAGCAGCAAAGCCAGACCCCGCTCGTCGAGCGCCAGCATTTCCCTGGCAAGCCTCTTGAACGCCTTCACGTCCTGACTGCCGATGTTGTCCATCGCACTCTTCGCAAATCCGAAAACGAAGAAGGCTTTGTCGCCACACCGGAACAGGATGATGCTTCGGTATCCGCCGGATTCCCCCTGGCCGGGGCGTGCGATCCGCTGCTTGATCACGCCACCTCCCAGATCTGCGTCGATGAGACCGGCTTCGGCCTTGCGCACGGCAATGCAGAGGCCGCCATCCGGGATGTCTTCCCGGTTCGCGAACCGTACGAACCATTTGTTCTTGAACACGCGCAAGGACGGCCACCTGATCACACAAAGTATGACACCGGGTGCTACACGTCAACGAACCCGGAGGTGTGATCGACCATACGCTCCCCCTGGCCCCGTCGGACCGCGACCTATCGCCCCCCGGTCGTCTCGATGCGGTCCATGTCGTCGTCGGAGAGGCCGAAATGGTGGCCGATCTCGTGGATCAGGACGTGGCGGATGACGTGGAACAGGTCCTCCCCCGTCTCGCACCAGTAATCCAGGATCGGGCGGCGGTAGAGGTAGATGGCGTCGAAGTCCATCCGCACGTCCACCACGCTCTGCCGGGTCATGTCGACACCGCGGTACAGGCCCAGCAGGTCGAAGGGGCTTTCCAGCTCCATGTCGCGCTCGGTCTCCTCGTCGGGGAAATCCTCGACGCGGATCAGAACATTCCCCACATGGGACAGGAGTTCCCGGGGGATGGTGTCCAACGCCTCCTCCGCCATCGTCTCGAAATCGGCGATGGTCGGCGGTGTGGTGAAAGGCCGCGGTGGCTTCTGGGTCATGGCGGTACGATACTTAGCGGAGCGGGCCGCCGTCGCCAAGCGGTGGCGCGACAAAAGAAGGAGGTACGTCCATGTCGGAAAAGCTGGTGGGCGCCAAGCGCCAGACCGCGCTGAAGGAGCTGCACGGCTGGGCCGAGGTTCTGGAGCGGGACGCCATCCGCAAGACCTACCATTTCCCGGACTTCCCCACCGCCTGGGGCTTCATGAACCAGGTGGCCCTGCTGACCGAGCGGTGCGGCCATCACCCCGAATGGTTCAACGACCGCGGCCGGGTGGAGATCATCCTGTTCACCCGCGAGCTGGACGGAGTCACCGGCAAGGACGTGGAACTGGCCCACCGCATCGACCAGATGGCGCCCGCGCACGACCGCTGAGCGGTCCCGTCCCCCTGGCAGCGCGGTGATCGGGAACATCCGGCGCCATCCCCGGTTGGCAGACCAATGACCGCCTCGGCGGTTGCTGGGGAACGCCAACCATGTCGACACGACTGACGATCGCCGCGCTGATCTATGGGATGGTCACCGCCGTGCTGTTCGGCGGCGGTACCATTCTCGTGCTCTCCGTTCCCGCCCTGGCGGCGCAGGCCATGTGGCTGCTGCCGGCCATCATCGGCGCCAGCGTCCTGCTGGCCGGGCCGATCGCGTGGTGGCTGGCGCCGCAGCTCCGTCTGCGCTCCCGGCACGACAGCCGGGTGCGGCACCAGGATGCACCGGACCATTGGATGCCGCGGCCTCGGGCGCAACGGGGGGCGTGAGCCGGCTCAGCCCGGCTCCAGCGTCACCTTCACGTCGGCGGGCTTCGCGAAATATGGGGCCGAGGTGACCAGCACGGCGCAGCCGGCCGCGGCGTAGGCGGCGGCGTTGCTCTCGTCCACCCCACCGGCCGCCGCGATCACCGGAGCCGGAACCAGACTCCGCGTGCGTGCCACCACCCGCGCCGCCGCCTCCGGCGGCAGCTTTTCGAGCTGGATGACGTCGGCCCCGGCCTCAGCCAGCATCACCGCGTCGTCGACGGAGTCCGTCTCCACAACCAGCCGCTTTTCCGGCAGACGGCGCCTGAGGTCGGCGATCCAATCCGCCGCCGGACGGTCGAGGAAGGCGCGGTGCTCCGGGAAGACCAGCAGCGTCTCGGACAGGCCCAGCCGGTGCATGGTCGCCCCGCCCGCCTGCACGGCCTTGACCGCGATGGGCTTGGCGCCCGGAAAGCTCTTGCGGGTGCAGGCGACGGCGGTGCCGGGGGTGGCGTCGACGATGCGCCGTGCCCGCGTGGCGATGCCCGACGCGTATTCCATCAGCGTCTGCGCCACCTTCCAGGCTCGGTGCAGCGACCCGGCCGTGCCGGTGGCGGTCAGCAGCAGCGCTCCCGGCTCCACCGCCGTGCCGCTTGCCACCACGTCGGCGGGGACGGCGCCGGCGCGGACGAACAGCGCCGCGGCCTCCTCGCCCGCGCAGACCACCATGGCCCCGCGCGCCGCGAAGCGGATGCGGGCGGAACGCCCGGCGATGCCCAGCGCGTCGGTGGTGAGGTCGCCGTAGGGGACGTCCTGCGCCAGCATCCCGTCGAGGGCCGCGTCCGTCAGCGTGATCACAGCCACCCCCGCCGGCGGAAGTACCAGAGCGGCAGGATCGCCGACAGGATCATCAGTAGGATGGCCATGGGATAGCCCCACTGCCAATGCAGCTCCGGCATGTTCTCGAAATTCATGCCGTAGGCCGAGGCGATCAGTGTCGGCGGCAGGAAGGCGACGGCGACGACCGAGAAGATCTTGATGATGCCGTTCTGCTCGATGTTGATCAGCCCCAGCGTGGCGTCGAGCAGGAAGTTCACCTCGTGCGCCAGGAAACCAGCGTGCTCGTTCAGCGAGCGCAGGTCGCGGGTGACGGTCTTCAGCAGCGCCTTCTGCTCTTTGCCCAGCCGCCCGGTGGTGACGGAGGTGAGGAAGGCGACCAGCCGGTCCAGGCTGGCCAGGCTGTCGCGCACCTTGTGGACGAGGTCGCCGGCGCGCCCGACGCCCTTCAGCACGTCCTGCAGCTCGTCCGGCTGGCGGCTGCCGCGACGGCGCTTGTGCTCCAGCCCGTCGGTGAATATGCGCGCGGACAGCCCGTCGATGCGCCCGCCGACCAGCTCCAGCACGTCGGCGACCCGGTCGATCACCGCGTCGAGGATGCCCAGCAGCGCGTCGTCCGCGCTCGCCAGCAGTTCGGGCTGGCGCCCGGTGCGGGCGGCGAAGGTGGCGACCGAGCGCGGCTCGGTGAAGCGCAGCGTGATCATGTGGCGGGGGGTCAGCACGAAGGTGACCTCCCCCTGCTCCGGCATCGGCGTGTCGGCACGCGCGATCACAGTGGCGGTGAGGTAGACCGCCTCGCCCTCCACATAGGTGGTGCTGGACGCCTCGATCTCCCGCATCTCCTCGCGGGTCGGCAGCTCGCAGCCGGTCAGCGCACCCACCCGCGCCCGCTCCGAATCGTCGGGGCGCAGCAGGTCGATCCACACCGTGCCCGGCGGCAGCGCGTCGGTCATCCCGAGCGGTTGCTCGATGACCCGGCCGTCGACCCGCCCGTAGACGGTGATCACGGGGCGGCCTCGGCCGGCACCGGTGCCCCGGCCGCCCGGCAGGCGGACGCCAGCGTGTTCAGCATCAGGCAGGCGATGGTCATCGGCCCGACCCCGCCCGGCACCGGGGTGACGGCGGACCCGACCTGCATCGCCTCCTCGAAGGCCACGTCGCCGACCAGCCGGGTCTTGCCCGGCTCCGCCGTCGACACGCGGTTCATGCCGACGTCGATGACCACCGCGCCCGGCTTGATCCAGTCGCCGCGCACCAGCTCGGGCCGACCGACGGCGGCTACCAGGATGTCGGCACGCCGGCACTCCTCCGCGATGTCCACGGTGCGGGAATGGGCGACGGTGACCGTGCAGTCCGCCTGCAGCAGAAGCTGCGCCATCGGCTTGCCGACGATGTTGGAGCGGCCGATCACCAGCGCCCGCCGGCCGCGCAGGTTCCGCCCCATCACGTCGCGGACCAGCATCAGGCAGCCCAGCGGCGTGCAGGGGATGGTGGCGCCGGGGATGCCCGCGGCCAGCTTGCCGGCGTTCACCACATGGAAGCCGTCGACATCCTTGGCCGGGTCGATGGCGGCCAGCGCGCGGGCGGTGTCGATGTGCTTGGGAAGCGGAAGCTGGACCAGGATGCCGTTGACCGCCGGGTCGGCGTTCAGCCGCTCGATCAGCTCCAGAAGCTGCTGTTCGCTGGCCTCCGCCGGCAGGCGGTGGTCGAAGGAGGCCATGCCCGCCTCCTGCGTCGCCTTGCCCTTGGAGCGCACGTAAACCTGGCTCGCCGGATCCTCGCCGACCAGCACCACCGCGAGGCCTGGGGTCACGCCGAAATCGCGCTTCAGCGACCACACCTTCTTGGCGACGCGGGCGCGCAGACCGAGCGCGAACTGCTTGCCGTCGATGATCCTGGCCTCAGCCATGGCTTCCCCCGTCCTCCAACGCCGCCGGCAGGCGGCGCATCACTCCAACATCGCCGGCAGGCGGCGCATCAGTTCGGCCGGATCGCCGGCCACATGCAGGATCTTGTTGCGGTCGGCGGCCCCGGCCAGCACCGTGATGCCGGTCTTGGGCACGCCCCACGCCTTGGACAACAGTTTAACGACCGCCTCGTTCGCCTTGCCGCCTTCCGGCACGGCGGTCACGGCGACCTTCAGCGCCCGGCCACCATCCGCGGTGTCGGCGGTGCCGGTGACGGCGTTGCGCGACGCCTTGGGCGTCACGCGCAGCGTCACACGCACGCCGTCGGCCACCGCGGCGAAAGGTCCGGGGGCGAAGGGACCGGGTGCGGCCATGCCCGTCAGAACCGCGGCCAGTATTCGGCGAGCAGGTTGCGGACGAAGAAGACCAGCAGGATCAGCACCATCGGCGACAGGTCGATGCCGCCGAAGTTGGGCAGGATGCCGCGGATCGGGCGCAGCAACGGTTCGGTGATGCGGTAGAGGAAATCGCCGATCACATAGATCGCGCGGTTGTGGGTGTTGATCACGTTGAACGCGATCAGCCAGCTCAGCACCGCCTGGGCGATGAGCAGCCAGACGAAGATGCCGAGGACGGTGTCGATCAGCAGGTAAAGCGCAATCATTCCGCGGGTCCGTCCCTCGCTGCCGTGTGCGACGGCACCCTAAACGGAGCCGCGGGGGCTGGCAAGGCCCGCTGGGCGGGGAGTCCGGCGGAGGCGGTGCGCCGGTTTCCCGGGGGCTAGATCACGCCCTTCCCGTTGAAGAAGGGACCGTATTTCCGGTCGGTGCCCTGGATGTGCCTGACCAGCCAGTTCTTGAGGAAGTTCATCACCTCCATGCTCAGCGTGGCGGTGGCCCCGCTGTGGTATTTCTGCTGCACCTCGATCACCTGCCGGGCCAGCGCCTCGTGCTCGGCGCGGTGGGCGTCCATGTCGGGGTAGCCGTGCTCCTGCATGAAGCGCTCCTCGTTGGCGAAGTGCGTCTTCGTGTAGGCGATCATACCGTCCAGGATTTTGCCGAGCGCGTCCTTGCCGCGCCCCCCCTGCACCGCGTCGAACAGATCGTTCACCATGGCGACGAGCGTCTTGTGCTCGTCGTCGAACTGGGTGACGCCCACGCTCATCTTGGTGGTCCATTCCATCAGCGGCATGTTTCCGTCCCCATCGCGGCCAAATCTTGCGTCGGCCGCAAAGGCTACCGGGACCGCAGCCGCGCTTCAACGCCGCCCCGCCGGCACCGCGCCATCCGCGGCAACGGGTCGCTCCCCCGACCTCCGGGAACCCTGGTCATCCGGCGGCGGGTGCGATGCCGCGCAGCACGGCGGCCAGCTCCTCCGCCTGCACCCGTGCCGCGGGAAGCGCCGGGGAGCT
>OFDN01000921.1_pt1 | contig 21541 bp, 13 predicted proteins | sample 1520971 | NCBI WGS metagenome assembly OFDN01 (sample SAMEA94257418, study PRJEB24077) | hot springs metagenome | biome: Aquatic biome; feature: Geographical feature; material: Water | place: India | collected 2012-06-12 | depth 5 m
CTGTAAGCAACGATGCAAATGCATGTAGTGCAGTTGTAACTGTGCCTGCACCAACGGTTTCAGACGAGTGTGGTATCGCTTCGATTGTAAATGATTACACCGGAACTGCAAATGCTTCTGGAACTTATCCTGTAGGAACAACAACTGTAGAATATACAGTGACCGACATCCACGGTAACATCACTACTTGCACATTTGATGTGACAGTGATCGATGATGAAGCACCTGAGGTAACTTGTCCTGCAGACATCACTGTAAGCAATGATGCAAACGCTTGTAATGCAGTTGTAACTGTTCCTGCTCCTGTTGTTTCAGACGAGTGCGGTATCGCTTCGATTGTAAACGATTACACAGGAACTGCAAACGCTTCTGGAACTTATCCTGTTGGAACTACAACTGTAGAATACACAGTGACCGATATCCACGGTAACATCACTACTTGCACATTCGATGTAACAGTAATTGATGATGAAACGCCTGAGGTGACTTGTCCTGCGGATATCACGCAAGATGCAGATTTGGGATCTTGCACCACTCTGGTAGCCGTTCCAGCGCCAGTCTATTCTGACGAATGCGGAATTGCTTCTGTAGTTAATGACTATAACAATAGCTCAGATGCAACAGACATCTATAGTGTTGGTACAACCACTGTCGAATGGACTATCACAGACATTCACGGTAATGTTTCTACTTGCACAATGCAGATTACTGTTCTCGACAGCGAAGACCCTGCGATTACTTGTCCATCGAACATTACTATTAGCAATGATGCGAATGCATGTAACGCAAATGTTTCCGTACCACTACCATTAGGCACGGATAACTGTGGCATTGCTTCTATCTTGAACGATTATAACAATACTTCTGACGCAACAGACAACTATCCTGTTGGAACAACAATAGTTACATGGACAATTACAGATCTAGCTGGTAATACAGATAACTGTACCATGGAAATTACTGTCATCGACGATGAAGCTCCTGAAGTGACTTGCCCTGCAGATATCACAGTAAGCAATGATGCAAATGCTTGTAACGCTATCGTTACAGTACCTGCACCAACGGTTGCTGACGAGTGCGGTATTGCTTCTATAGTGAACAACTACAACAATACGTCAGATGCTACCGACACTTATCCTGTAGGAACTACAAGTGTAGAATTCACAGTAACGGATATTCATGGAAACATCACCACTTGCACATTCGATGTAACAGTGATCGACGATGAAGCTCCTGAAATTACCTGCCCTGCTGATATCACTGTAAGCAATGATGCTAATGCATGTAATGCTGATGTAGTAGTGCCAGCTCCAGCATTTGTTGATGAATGCGGCATCGCTTCTGTGGTCAACAACTACAACAACACAGCGGATGCTTCAGACAACTACCCTGTGGGAACTACTACGGTTGAATATACTATTACAGATATTCATGGTAATGTATCAACATGCACATTTGATGTGACAGTAGTTGATGATGAAGCGCCAGAAATTACTTGCCCTGCAGACATTACGGTTAGCAATGATGCAAATGCATGTAATGCTGATGTTACAGTGCCAGCTCCTGCTTATGTTGATGAATGCGGAATTGCATCTGTTGTAAATAACTATAACAACACTGCTGACGCTTCTGACAACTACCCTGTGGGAACTACTACTGTTGAGTTTACCATCACCGATATTCATGGCAATGTATCTACATGCACATTCGACGTGACTGTAATTGATGATGAAGCACCAGAAGTGACTTGTCCTTCAGACATCACTGTAAGTAACGATGCAGATGCATGTAATGCACTTGTGCCAGTGCCTGCTCCAACAGTTGATGATGAATGTGGTATTGCTTCTATAGTTAACAACTATAACAATACTTCTGATGCAACAGACACCTACCCTGTTGGAACAACTACTGTAGAATATACTATTACTGATATTCATGGCAACATCACTACATGTACATTTGATGTGACAGTAATCGATGATGAAGCTCCTGAAGTGATCTGCCCAGCAGATATTTCAATCTTCAACGATCTTGGAGCTTGCAGTGCTGGTGTTACTGTCCCTGCACCAACCGTTACTGACGAGTGTGGTATTGCTTCTATAATCAATAACTATAACAATTCCGCAGACGCATCTGATACTTACCCTGTTGGTACCACAACTGTTGAGTTTACAGTTACAGATATCCACGGTAATATCACCACATGCACTTTCGATGTGACAGTGATTGATAACGAAAGTCCTGTGATGGTTTGTCCTGCAGATCAAACTGTGGTAGCAACCACCGGTGAATGTGGCACGGATGTGATAGTTGAAATTCCTACTGCAACAGACAACTGCGAAGTACTCAGCATTGTGAATGACTATAACAATACTGATAACGCTTCCGACTACTACCCTGTTGGTGAAACTACTGTCACTTGGACTACAACTGATATTCATGGAAATGAATTTACTTGTACCACCACTATCACTGTAGTAGATACCGAAGCACCAAGTTTGGTTTGTCCTTCGGATGTCACTGCCAACAACACTGTTGGTGCATGTAATACAGATGTGATTGTAGAGCTCCCTGTTGTTAATGACAACTGTGGAATAGCTTCGGTGGTCAACAGCTACAATGGAACGGACAATGCTTCTGATAACTACCCTGTTGGTATAACATTAGTAGAATGGACTGTTACAGATATTCATGGAAATGTATCTACATGCACAACTGTGATCAACATCATTGATACAGAACTACCAGCTATCACATGTCCAGAAAATATCTCAGTATTCAATGACTTGGATGAGTGCAGCGCTCTAGTAACTGTTCCAACCCCAGTATCCTCTGATAACTGCGGAGTACAGTCTGTTATTAATGATTACAATGGCACTGCAGATGCAACTGATAGCTATCCAGTAGGTACAACAGTCGTCACTTGGACTGTAACCGATATTAACGGAAATAGCACAACTTGTGAAATGCTAATTGAGGTTGTAGACAATCAAGCGCCTGTTATCACTTGTCCAGCTGACCTCACAGTGAACAATGATCTAAATGAATGTGGTGCGATTGTTAATTATGATCTACCAACATTCACTGATAACTGTTCAGGCTCTACAATTACTTTGACATCAGGACCTGCTGTTGGTGAGTTCTTCCCATTAGGAACAACATTGGTGGCATACCAAGTTACAGATGCATCAGGAAATACGCATGACTGTAGCTTTAACGTAACTGTAGTTGATAATGAGCTACCTCAGCTAATCTGTCCTAGTGACCTTCAAGTGGGTAACCAATTTGACTCATGCGGAGCATTTGTAACTTACCCGATACCACAGTACTTTGATAATTGTACAAGCGGTGAGGCAACATTAGTGGACGGCCCTGCATCTGGCGAATACTTCGAAGTAGGTATTACTCCGGTAACTTTTGAAGTAACAGACGAGGCAGGCAACACATCAACTTGCACATTCAACGTTGAGGTGCTTGATATTCAATCGCCGGTTGCTGCTTGGTGTCCTACAGATGTCATTCAAGTCGATCCAATTGTAAACTATAACTTACCAATGTTCACAGATAACTGTAGTTGGACTATGTCATTGACGCAGGGTCTCGAAAGTGGTGATGTATTCCCTCACGGAATTACACAAGTGACATACACTGCAATCGATCCAGCTGGCAATACGACAGATTGTACATTCTACGTGACTGTAAATACTCCACCAATTGGTGTTGACGATGATGAGGTGTTTGCTGAAGATGATCTATCAATTACAATTGATGTTCTGGATAATGACTTCGATCTTGACGGAGATAGCCTATTCGTTTCTGACGTTAGCGCAATTCACGGACAAATCATTGTGAACCCAGACGGAACGATTACCTACATCAACGATCCAACTGTATTCTGTGGAATGGATACCATCACTTATGTAGTGTGCGATCAATTCAATGCTTGTGACACTGCATTAGTATTCGTAGATGTTGAGTGCTTTATCGATCTTATCATTCCAGAAGGTTTCTCACCTAACGGCGATGGTGTCAATGATTCGTTCACAATCCTCGGACTCGAAGACTATCCGAACAATAAATTGACTGTATTTAATAGATGGGGACATAAAGTATTTGAAGCAACTAACTACCAAAATGACTGGGCAGGATATTCTCAATCTGCTCTGACATTAGGATCAGGATTGTTGCCGAAAGGAACCTACTTCTATGTACTAGATCTCGGAACGGGAGACGCTCCAAGAAAAGGCTATGTATTCCTCAATAAATAACAAGAACGGAAATGAAGAACATGAAGAATAAATATTTCTCCCTCATTGTTATCATCATACTTTCTGTTGTCCAAACTTTTGGACAACAGGAAGCTATGAATACGCAATACATACTAAACAAACTGTATGTAAATCCTGCATACGCAGGATATAAGGAGCAAGTGAATATTGTAGCAATGCATAGAAGTCAATGGATTGGCTTCAAAGGCGCTCCAATGACTCAAACTCTAGCGTTTGACATGCCGCTAAAAAAGGATGAACTTGCAATAGGTTCGACCTTAATTCACGATCGCATCGGACCTACAACTCGTCTTGGAATAACCCTGGACTTTGCTTATCGCGCAAGGCTTTCAAATAGAGCTACACTTGCTTTTGGATTGAAAGGAGGAATTGATTTGTATCAAAACAACTTGACAGATCTTGCCCTGACAAGTGACTATTACAATCAAGTGGATGAGGCCTTCATGTACAACACCAATGGCCTCATGCTCCCCAACGCTGGTTTTGGATTGTACTATTATAAAAAAGACCACTTCATTTCCCTATCTGTTCCGAAATTTCTCAGAAATGAATTAGAGTTAAAAGGATCGACTCCTTTTGAACTCCTAGATGGAAGACAAGAACCAACTTTGCACTTGATGGCTGGTAAGGTGTGGAAAATCAACCGCCAAGTGAAATTCCAACCAAATATTGCAGTTCGTGCAGTTGCAAACGCTCCTGTCTCATTGGCTCTATATGCAAATGTGATACTCTACGATCAATTTATCATTGGTGGTTTTTACAGCGTTCAAGAAGTTGCTGGTGTTATTTTCCAATGGCAGGTTGATAAAAAAATTAGAGTAGGTTATGCTGTTGATGTGCCTGTCAGTACCTTGATCCGCACGAATCTTGGTAGCCATGAAATCATTGCCAGCTACACACTATCTACAAAACGTAAGCGTATTGTTTACCCTCGATATTTCTAATCATTAGATTTAGAAGACTATGAAATCCATCCTATTAACATCATTCATTTCCATGTTCTTTGGATTATACTCCATCGGACAGGTGTCTACAGAACTCGAAAAGGGTGATAAAGCTTTTGATGATATGCTCTATGATGAAGCGCTTTATTTCTATGAAGTCGCAAATGAGCAACAACCAAATGACCCTAATATCACTCGTCGAATCGCGGCGCTTTACAGAAGAATTGGTATCCAAGCCTATTCTACAGAATGGTATAAAAAAACGATTGACCTAGGATCAACAGAACCCGAGGATATTCTATACTATGCTGAAGGATTAAAAAGTCTTAGCCAGTATGACGAGGCAATTAAATGGTACACCATTTACAATCAGAAAAAACCAAACGATACAAGAGCAATTAGCCACATCAGAGACAAAGAATACTTCCTCGAACTATTTGCTGATTCATCTAAGTATGAAATAAAAAAATTGAAGATTAATAATTCTGATCCCGTTATTGGTCTTACCCAACTTAATAGAGACAAGTATCTCATTAGTGCTGTTAATATTGACCAACAATCGGAAGATGATGACAAACTTTCGTTTAGCTCATACCTTGATATCTACGAGGTAAATGTAGATGAGGCATTTGAATTAAATAATCCGAAACCACTCTCTGCCAACGTAAATGGTAAATACCACGATGGACCAGTGTTTTATTCACCTTGGGATCAAACTATTTATATCACTAGAAATAACATCAAAAAAAACAAAGCTGTTATTGATAAAAAAGGAACAGTAAATACAAAAATTTATCGTTCTAAATTCACTAACGGCGACTGGACTCCAGTTGAAGAATTATCGTTTAATAATGACGCCTATTCCAATGCACATGCCTGTGTCTCCTCCGATGGACAAGCCATGTTCTTCTCGAGCAATCGCGATGGAGGATTTGGAGGAATGGATTTATATGTAAGTAGAAAGGTTGGAGATGCTTGGGGCGAACCAGTGAATCTGGGTCCTAATGTGAATACAGAGGGAAATGAAATGTTCCCGTTCCTTTCAAGTATCGGAACGCTCTACTTCGCAAGCGATGGACACGCAGGACTGGGTGGACTTGATATCTTTTTCTCTGAAGAATATAATGGAACTTATCTCTCCCCTTTGAACATGGGTGCTCCAATCAACGGAAACTCCGATGACTTTTCTCTGCTTTATGATGATGCTGCGGATAGAGGATACTTCTGCTCAAACCGCGCAGGTCGAGGAAATGATGACATCTTCTTCTTCCAATTCAAAACTTTGCAACAAATGGTGTTGGCAGGAAATATATTCTCTGACAATAAAAAGGTTTCTCTAGAAGGAGAAAGCGTGCAAATGAAAAACCTAGACTCTAATGAAATTAGTGAGGCTAAAATAAATGCAGAAGGAGAATTCCAATTCATTGTTAAGCCAGGCGACAACGTTGAAATCTCTTTAGTTGATCACCCTTTAGTTGTTTCAGAAAAACCCCTCTTCGCTTACAACGTCCCAAAGGTGATTGTAGACCCGTACCTCAATATTGGAATGAAAGAAGTCAAACTAATAAAACCTATTGAGCACTCCGGACCACTCAGTTTATATAAAGAGCCAGAGGTTGTAAATGAACTCGCTGATCTTCCAAAAACTGAAGTAAAACCTAAGCAAGAAATAAAGGAAGACATCAAGAAGCAAACAGAGCCAGTTGTCAAGGAGGAGGATGTTAAACCAATTGCAGAACAAAAGAAACCTGAGGAAAAGAAACAAGAAGAGAAGAAGCCTGAAAGTGCATTTGATAATGCTACAAGCATCGTTGACTTAAATGCATCAAGCATTCAAAATATCATATTTGATTTCAGCAAATCATTTATTCCAGAAAATGAAAAAAACACACTAGATCAAATAGCAAGTCTACTAAAAGAAGATCCTACGACGATGATCTTAGTAAAGACATTCTGCGACTCACGAGGATCTAAGACTTTCAATGAAAATTTATCTATGTCCCGCGCGATGTCGGTTCAAGGATACCTGATGAAAAAAGGAATTGCTAAGAATAGAATTAAAACCGAATGGTTTGGTGAAGAACAACCAGTAAACGGTTGTGTAGATGGTGTCCCATGCACAAAAGAAGAACACGAAGTAAACCGTCGTGCAGAATTTAAAATCGTAAGACAATAAAAGGAATAAAAAAACTAAGCAAGGTTATACCTTGCTTAGTTTTATCATATTAGTCATGCCTTGTTCGAAGATCGGCATAGATGCGATATTGATAATGAAATCTCCCTCTTTGATATATTCATATTTCTTCAAGAAATATCGAATATCCGCGATGGTCTGATCGGTACTCACCATCTTGTCATAATAAAAAGCTTTCACTCCCCATACAAGATTCATCTGTGTCAAAATTTTCTTGTTGCCTGTGAATACAAAGATGTTTGTCTTTGGTCTCCAAGAAGCAATTTTGTAGCCGGTATAACCGCTAAATGAATTCGTTACGATTGCAGTTGCACTCGCTCTCTTTGCGAGACGACATGCACTGAAGCAAACCGAGTCAGTAATGAATCGCGACTCGTCCATTTCCATTGGAGCTTCCTCCAAATAATACAAGCCCTCATATTTTTCTGCCTCACCAATGATGTTATTCATCATTCGAATGGCTTCTACTGGATAAGCTCCAACAGAAGTTTCTCCACTCAACATCACCGCGTCGGCACCGTCTAAAACTGCATTTGCAACGTCAGTCACCTCAGCACGCGTTGGTGTCATATTCACCACCATGCTCTCCATCATCTGCGTTGCTACAATCACAGGTCTTGCACTCTCCACACACTTGCGAACGATCATTTTTTGAACCAATGGCACATTCTGCAAGGGAATCTCAACTCCCAAGTCACCACGCGCCACCATAACAGCATCTGTCTCCGCGATGATTCCATCAATCGCATCCACTGCCTCTGGCTTCTCAATTTTCGCTATCACTTTCGCATGCTTCTCTGCATTCTTGATGATTTCTTTCAATGCTCGAACATCTTCCGCTGTTCTCACAAAAGACAATCCGATCCAGTCTACATTCTCTCCTAAAGCAAAATGTAAATCCGCCAAATCTTTCTCGCTCAATGATGGCAATGAAACCTTCGTATTCGGAAGATTTAATCCTTTCTTATTTGAAAGCGGACCTCCTTGTACAATCTCACATTCCACATGGTCTGTTCCATTCGTGCTCAAGATGCGCATCACAATTTTCCCGTCATCCAACAACACCATCTCCCCTGCCTTCACGTCGCGAGCAAACTCTTTGTAATTGGTGTAAATCACCTCACTTGTTCCAATTTGCTTTACGGTTGAAATAACAATCTTCTTTCCTACTTCCAACATCACTTTGCCATTTTCCATTTCTCCAACACGAAGCTTCGGACCTTGCAAATCCGCAAGCAATGAAGTATTCGTGCCCAACTCAGCATCAATTTCTCTCACAAAATCGATTACCTTCTTGTGATCTTCATGCGCTCCGTGAGAGAAGTTGAGTCGAACCACATCTAAGCCCTGCAAGATCATGTCTCGCAGTACTGCTTTACTCGAAGAAACCGGACCAATCGTCGCAACGATCTTCGTCTTCTTCATTCCATTCATAATGTCTTGATGCATAATTTTTAATCTATAATCAAATTATATTTTGACTTCATTTTTAAAGTGTCAAGCGATAATGCCGCTAACACAAATTTGGCCTTTCGAGCCTCTCTCAGCAACTCCTCTAGACGAAGCTGACTCGCACCGTCTATAATCATTACATAATCGAACCTCGAAAACTCTGGTAACAAAAATCCATCACTGCCTTTGTTTGAAAGCAACGTAAATATGATCATTCCATCATCTTCCGTATAAGTAAAACGCGAATGAAGAGATTCACCCTGCTTGGTCAAAACTGCATGGTCAACATCTCTCTCGAAGTTCCATCCCAATTGCAGATTCAAAGCCCAAACCAATCGGTAATCCTTTTCTTGACTCGTAATACCTATGATCTCAAAGTCAAACTCGTGATCTATTTCAATACTTGGTGCTGCCAAAGTTAATCGCTTAGTGTACATTTTACACTTTGTATTTTCAAATGTACGATTTTATTAGCAAATCTTCATCAAAATCAGTCATTTCCACCTGAAAACTCAATTAGTTTTGAACGACTCTCTTTCAATAGTATTTCACTTTTGCCATACCATTTGACACGTCTAAAACCACTTCCATTCCATGATAAAATGGGCGATTATCATTCTGATGCCCTGTTGGAAACCCTGGAATAACCGGGATTTCGCACAGGCGAGCCACTCTTCTGATGGCGCTTTCCGCGGTCTCACCAAAAGGATTATCCTGAGAAAAACCGAAAGCTAACGTATTGTCTTTCATCTGAGTAAGCCCACCCAATAAAATAGCCTTCACTCCGTTGAGGCCGCCCGATCTGCGCAATCCCTCCATCATGCGATCAATGTGGTAAACCATTTCATCCACATCTTCTAGCAACAAGATACTATTCGTGGTATCTGGATAACTAACCGAGCCCATTACGCTATACAAGACACTCAAATTACCACCTATCAATTTTCCCGAAACATTGAATTCACCGATCTCACCGGTTTGCCATTCCTGATGTGTATGCCTCCCCATTAAGCAATCCACCAATTGACTCAGTGCTTCATTGGTTGCAACTGGAAACGAAACGGGCATTGTTGAATGAATCCCCGCGACACCGAGTCGTTCGATATGACCTAGGAGTGCGGTAATATCACTATACCCGCAAATCCAAGACGGTCGACTCAACCATTTCGTGAAATCCAATCGATCTAAAATCCGAACGGTCCCATATCCTCCACGAGCAATCAAGATGGCGCGGTATCGTTCATCATCTAAAGCGCGCTGAAGGCTATTGGCGCGGGTTTCATCACTACCAGCTAATTGAAATTCTTTTTCAAAAACCTCTGGAAAAACTTCCACTATCAAGCCCGCTTCTTCTAGTAGTTCTTTTGCCTTTGCCTCTTCGCCATGATTCAGCCATCTTGCTGTGGCTACAATCGCCACACAATCGCCTTTCTTCAAAAATTCAGGGTGTCTATTTTTCATGCCTTCATCTATCTTTGCAACGTTTTCCCATCAGGGAAATCAAATGCAATCTTATGACAAAAGAGCCTAAAAGATACCTCATCACTTCTGCTTTGCCTTATGCAAATGGACCAATTCACATCGGACACATTGCGGGAGCATACTTGCCAGCCGACATCTATGTGAGATATCTGCGCCTTTTGAAAAAAGATGTTGCATTCATTTGTGGCTCCGATGAGCATGGAGCTGCCATCACTTTACGTGCAAAAAAAGAAGGACAAACTCCGCGTCAAATAGTGGATCACTACCATCAATTGATGGGTGATGCATTCAAGAATTTCGGAATTTCTTTTGACGAATATCACCGCACCTCATCTCCTGAGCACAAAGAGATGAGCCAAGATATTTTCAAGAAATTATTAGAAAAAGGATCTTTCGAAGTTGAAACTTCGCAGCAATATTATGACGAGGAACAAAAGCAATTCCTTGCCGATCGTTACATCATGGGCACTTGCCCTAACTGTAGCAATGAAAAGGCCTACGGAGATCAGTGTGAAAAATGCGGCACCGCTCTCAGCCCCCTCGACCTTATCAATCCACACAGCACCATCAGCGGAAATAAACCAGTATTGAAAGAAACATCACACTGGTACCTACCGATGGCGCACCACGAAAAATGGATTGGTCAATTCATCAAAGAAGGAATTCTTGATGGCCAACAACATCACGACCCTAAGGCGTGGAAAGCTCACGTAGTAGGACAATGCATGAGTTGGGTAGATGGCGGACTACATAGCAGAGCCATGACCCGCGATCTCGATTGGGGCGTACCTGTTCCTCTTGAAAATGCTGAAGGAAAAGTACTTTACGTTTGGCTCGATGCCCCTATTGGCTACATCACCAACACAAAAGTTTGGGCAGATAAAAATGGAAAAAACTGGGAAGACTATTGGAAGAGCGACGATAGCCAATTGATTCACTTCATTGGAAAAGACAACATCGTTTTCCATTGCATTATTTTCCCAATCATTTTGAAAGAACACGGTGAGTTTAATCTCCCAATCAATGTTCCTGCAAATGAATTCATGAATCTTGAAGGTGATAAAATTTCTACATCCAGAAATTGGGCTGTTTGGCTCCACGAGTATCTTCAAGAAATGCCAAACAAGCAAGATGAAATGCGCTATGTGCTTTGCTCAATTATGCCCGAGCAAAAAGATAGCGAGTTTACATGGACAGACTTTAAAGACCGCGTCAATAATGAACTAGCAGACATCCTTGGCAACTTCATAAACCGAGTGTTCGTTCTAACGCACAAATACTATAATGGTGTATTACCAGCGAGAGAGCGTGTGCAAGATGAAGATCTCCAACTACAAAAGGACTCCATCGCTACGCTTCAAAAAATTGGAGAAAAACTTGAACAGTTCCGTTTTAGAGAAGGGCTCATGGAAGCAATGAATATTGCTCGTTTGGGTAATAAGTACCTGACAGAAACAGAGCCTTGGAAACTGATCAAAACGCAGCCAGATAGAACGGCTACCATTCTTCATGAATGCCTTCAATTAGTGGCAAGACTTTCTATTGCGCTTGAACCTTTCATCCCTTATACTGCAGAGAAAATTCGCCAAGGATTGAACTTTTCATTCAATCATTGGAAAGATGGTCTTCAAGAGGAATTATTGAAAACCGAACATTCGATCGGTCAGCTCCCTATTCTTTTTGAAAAAATTACAGATGAAGTAGTTGCGTTTCAGGTTGCAAAACTCGAAGCGAGCAAATCAACAGCAGTTGCATCGAATGTGAATCCAATCAAGGAAAATATTGCATTTGAAGATTTTCAAAAAATGGATATTCGCATCGCCACTATTTTAGAGGCAGAGCGAATCCCTAAAACGAAAAAATTACTCAAGCTAAAAGTTGATACTGGCGCTGATATCCGCACCGTTGTAAGCGGAATCGCTGAAAGCTATAATCCAGAAGATGCTGTTGGAAAGACTGTAATTATGTTGGCTAACCTCGCACCACGAGAAATCAAGGGTGTAGAAAGCCAGGGCATGATTCTTATGGCGGAAAATGAAAAAGGAGAACTAAGTTTCCTAACTCCAGACCGCGCTATGAATCCAGGAAATGAAGTCAAATAATTAACCGAATAAACATTCGGTTTTTATTGAACGATGAAATCGTAGCACATCCTAGATGCATCAGCAATTACATCTGGTAGCTTCATCGCATCCTTTCCTCGTGTCATCACAACTACTACATAAGGCTCTTCTTTCACATAAAAAATACCTGCCTCGCTAAAATTAAAGCCTTCCTCGTAAGGACGCTCGCCGAATTTGTGAGCGACTTTAACACCTGAGGGAATTGTTTTCGTGAGGGCTCCCTTGTAATTTGACTTCGTCAATAGATCTAAGGCAAAAGCGCTATTATCTCTTCCTAGGTAAGATGCATTGTACAAGACTCTGAAATAACGTGCATATTCCTTTGCTGATATCTCAAAATTTGGATCATCTAAATCAGGCGTTCTACTTCCCAAATCTCCCATTACTCTGCCGAAGGTCGCTCTATTGATATTTTGATTCAACAAGTTCGTTGCATCATTATCACTATTTACAATCATTTCTCTAAGCAAATCACGGATCTTATAGGCCTTGTTCAATTCCAAAGCAGGTCCTGTTCTAATTTGATTTACTACTACTCCACTTACTTTTTCACGAAGCACCAACTCCTTATCGAGAAGACCAATTTGTGTTTCTGAGTCCTTAAGGTAAGTCATTAGAATAGCTACCTTCATAAGACTGCCAGGATTGTACATCGCATTGCCATTTATCTCAAACCAATTACCACTTCTCAACGACTTTAAGTAAACAGATGCAGCTGTAATTGAACCAGATTTTTTATTAGCATTGATAAGATCTGTGAGCGACTGTTTCAAGCTATCAAAAGATTCGCTTGGGCAGCTTATGTCTGTAAATAAGATAGGACTTATCAGGCTAGCCGAACTTTGGTTGGGCATTCGAAAAATTTCTATAGGACAATTCGGATTATTCAATGCCTTCTGAGCTACCACTTTGGTCTCTCTATTAGAGGTGCTTGACCCACCAGAAAAGATGAAATAAGATATAAGTGTGGAAAAAACAATAGACAGTAATACTGCCACACCGAATACTCGGGTGCTAATCATATGGTCAGACTTTTGGTTTCGTACCAAAGAAAATAAAAAAACCCTACTCCATCATCATTTCAATAATTATTTAACAATCTCGAATAACTTTGTGTCATGAGTCAAAAGAGCCAAAAAGAAATTGCAGAATTCTATGATGAATATTCTAACCAACAATCACGTATTGGAGTAAATATTCGTCACCGCATGATTATGAAGCGATTGAAGTCATGTGGAATGACCAACCAATCTTCTGTACTCGAGATTGGATGCGGCATCGGAACACTCACTTCTCTTTTGGTAAAAAAAGCTGGCACCCTCTTAGCCGTCGATATTTCTCCTTCAAGTATTGAAATCGCAAGAAAAAATCTTGGACACTATTCTAATATTTCATTCTTAGTTTCTGACATGTCCAATTTCGACACATCTAAAAAATATGATTTTATCATACTGCCGGATGTACTAGAGCATATTCCTTATGAGCAGCATGCCGCACTATTCAAGACCTTTAAAGCCGTGCTTGCTGAAAACGGAAAAATCTGCATTCACATTCCAGACCCCTACGCCCTCGAGTGGATTAGGGCTAATCAACCAGAACTACTTCAAATCATTGATCAAAGCATATACTCAAATCTTTTAACAGACGCGATATATCAAGCTGATCTTGCTCTTCACAAATTGGAAAGATACTGCTTACAAAAAACGCAGCCAGACTATCAATGGATAGAAGTGATTCATCGACCTATCTATAAAAATTTCGAGAAAAAGAAATATGTAATTGCCGCAATGGACGAGGTAAAGTCTAAGCTTTGAGAATACCTCGTTTCAAAAGCTTTTCAGCAATTTGAACGGCATTGGTTGCTGCACCTTTTCTTAAATTATCACTCACAATCCAACAGTTAATCGTTTTGGATTGAGAAAAATCTTTTCTCAATCTTCCTACGAAAACCTGATCACTTTCGTGCGCATGAATGCTTGGCATAGGATATTCAAAACTCTGTGGGTTGTCCATTACTTCAACACCTTCGGTATTAGAAAGTACGGTGCGAATTTCTTCTAGATTTGGCTCTTTTTCAAACTCAATGTTTACTGATTCTGAGTGACCGCCAATAACAGGAACACGCACGGCAGTTGCCGAAACCTCTATTGAATCATCTCCCATAATTTTCTTCGTCTCATTGATCATCTTCATCTCTTCCTTGGTGTATCCATTCTCTGTGAAGACATCAATCTGAGGAATCAAATTCAAATCAATCGGATAGCGATATGCCATTGGACCTTCGATGCCAGCGCGCTCATTCATCATTTGATCAACCGCAGCAACCCCAGTCCCAGTAACGCTTTGGTATGTGCTCACCACCACACGCTTCACCTTGTAAAGGTCATGAAGTGGCTTCAATACCATTACCATTTGAATCGTTGAGCAATTCGGATTGGCAATGATCTTATCTTCTGCAGTCACTGAATCGCCGTTGATCTCAGGCACCACCAGTTTTTTGTTGGGATCCATTCTCCAAGCTGATGAGTTATCTATCACTACACAACCAACTTCGGCAAACTTCTCTGCCCATTCAAGACTAGTGCCTCCTCCCGCTGAAAATAACGCCACATCTGGCTTCATAGCTATAGCGGCTTGCATTGACACGACCTCCCAATTGGTGTTATTCCAAGTTATTTTTTTCCCTACCGACTTCTCTGAAGCCACGGGAATCAAGGCGGTAACAGGGAAATTTCTCTGTGTCAATACTTCTAACATCTTGCTACCTACAAGACCGGTAGCGCCTACTACAGCAACTTTCATTAGTACGTTATTTGGTCGCCAAAGCTATTCTCTTTTTTCATCCTTCCAAATTCTATAATATCGAAAATTTCATTATTCAAACTGCATTCAGTATGTTTGGTGATGCTATGAAATTATTCAACAAAATTGCCCCATTTCTATTGTTTCTGAGCTCCCTACAATCGTTCGGACAACTCACAGACAATTTTAGCGATGGAGACTTCACAAACAACCCTACCTGGACTGGCAATACCGCCTCTTTTTTAGTCAATGGCTTGGGACAATTGCAATTGAGCGCAGCAGGAGCGGGACAATCTACGATTGCTACATCTTTTGCAAATACTTCTTTAGGAAATAAAGAATGGTCATTTTTTATTCGACAAGCATTCGCCGGAAGTGACAATAATCAATCGCGACTCTACTTGGTGGCTAATGGAACAGCGATGTCATACACAGGTGCTGGCACCGCAGGAGTGGAAGGCTACTTCTTAAAATTCGGTGAAGGTGGAAGTACTGATGCTATTCGCCTTTTCCGCGACAATGGAGTAGATAATCCTGTGGAAATTGCAGCAGCAGCGAGTGGAGCCTTATCAGGTTCTTTTTCTCTTCGCGTTAAAATCACTCGCGATAATTCAGGCTTATGGACCATACTCGCGGATTACACCGGGGGAAATAATCTTGTATTTCAAACTAGCGTCTCTGATAACACTTTCACGTCATCTTCTGCATTCGGATGGATCTGCAATTACACCGCTTCCAACGTAGCCAACTTCTTTCTTGATGATGTTTATTTTGGAAACATCATTGTAGATACCAGCGCTCCTGAATTGGTGAGTGCCACCGCAATCACCAATACTACCGTTGATGTACTATTCAATGAACCACTCAATGAAACTACTGCAGAGACCACTGCAAACTACACCATCCAAGGAAATGTGAATCCTTCTACAGCAGTGCTCGATGCAACAAATGCTGCGCTTGTTCATTTGACTTTCGCTAATGCATTTCCTGCGAATACAGACATAACACTCGAGGTCACCGATATCGATGATGTGATTGGAAATACATTGACTTCGGCTCAAACCATTTTCAATTTTTTTATTCCTGCATCAGCAAATTTTCGTGACGTCGTATTCAACGAAATTCTCGCAGACCCCACACCCGTTGTGGGTTTACCAGAGGTTGAATTTGTGGAGTTACACAATCCAACCAATGAAGCATTCAATTTAGCGAACTGGTCGTTTGTTAATTCTACCACTATAAAAACACTCCCGAGCTACACGCTGGCTCCCGGTGGCTATGTGATTTTGACAGATGCAAACAACACTGCTTTTTTTACAAATAGCATCGGAATCACTTCATTCACGGCACTCACGAATACCACAGACAGTCTTACACTTCTCGACAACAATGGTCAATTAATTGATTACGTGGTTTATGATATTGATTGGTACGAAACCACCGAAAAAGCAAATGGCGGATGGACGCTCGAATTAATAAATCCTACTTTACCATGTCAAAGTGCGAGCAACTGGAGTGAGTCCAACAATGTGCTGGGAGGCACGCCAAATGCGGTAAACTCAGTTTTCAATACCACCCCCGATGCCATTGCACCTGTGATTGTTTCGGTGGAAGTCATAGATAATTCTACCATCGCCGTACAATTTTCTGAAGCAATGAATTCTGCTTCGCTTGAACTATTAAATATCAATGTTATTCCTTTCATTAATGCCACAAGCTTCACTTGGAACGGCACTTTTGATGTGTTGACTTTCACCACCACCTTCCCTTTATCGGTGGGAACGGAGTACAACCTTATCATCAATGCGCTTACTGATTGTAGCGGTAATTTACTTGCAGAAACACCCACTCCATTTATCATTGGTCTAGTACCTCAGCCGGGGCAATTGCGTTTTACAGAAATCATGGCCGATCCAGAACCCTCTTATGGAGCGCCGAATGCGGAGTACGTAGAACTATATAATATCTCAGACGCCGTGCTCGACTTGAGTGATGTCACTATCAATTCAGGAGTATTCACATCTTCTGTGATTCTTCAACCCGGAGAATACATCACCGTGGCGAACATAACGAATGCAGCAGCATTCGCTTCTGTATCTGAAAAAGCCTTTATGACATCATTTCCTGGACTATCAAACTCTGGTGGAACGATTACACTTTCACACCCAGAATCAGGTGTCCTAGATGAGATTTCATATTCTATCGATTGGTATAACGACGCTACAAAAGATGATGGTGGTTACTCCCTCGAATTAATCAACCTTACTATTCCTTGCACACAAGCTTCAAACTGGACTGCCTCTAACGCAACCATTGGTGGAACGCCTAGTGCAGTCAACAGTGTGAACAGTGAAGCTCCAGACACTCAAAACCCAACGCTCACGTACGCATCATATTCCGAAGCCAACAATGCATTGCAATTATTCTTTAATGAATCAATCGATAATAGCACTTTTACAATTGATGATTTTGTAATAACTCCTCAAATCAATTTGTTGGAAATATCACAAGTATCTACAAACAGTGTAACCATCACAACGCTCGACGATGTATTGCTTAACACCGCGTACAGCATCACTTTCAGCAATATTGCAGATTGTTCAGGTAACGTGGTTAGCAGTGGAAGTTTTATCATTGGAAGAACTCCTGAAGCTGGCGAAATTCTCATCACAGAAATAATGGCAGCGCCTTCTAACACCATCGGTCAATATCGCGCTGAGTACATCGAAATTTATAATTACAGCTCTGACTATATCGATATGTCGAGCGTAACTTTAAATAACACTCCATTCGAAACTCCATTCGTTCTATCCCCAGGAGAATACACCACCCTCGCAAGTTTGAGCAATGCCAATTTGCTTACAAATATTTCTAATATCCGTTTCAAAGCGAGTTTCCCATCGCTGTCAAACGCAGGAACCGAACTAACGCTCGGGACACTTTCAAATACCATAATTGATTTTGTAGCATATACCGATCAATGGTATCAAGACAACACCAAAGATGATGGCGGATGGTCATTAGAGCGAATTAATCTTGACGAACCATGCAGCAATCAAGACAACTGGAGTGCCTCACTGAACGCAGCAGGAGGAACTCCGAGTGCAGTTAATAGCGTGAATGACACAACACCAGACACAGCAGGACCTGCACTTGTTCAAGTACTTGTTCCTCTAGGAACTGTTACACTCGTATTCAATGAACCTATAAGCACAAATTCTACTATTGAGATGACCATCAATGGTGAAGCTTTCACTCCAACCAACATTGTATTCAATGCAGATCAAACAGCATTTTCATTTAACTATAGCCCTGCATCTGGAGTGATTTATAATTTTACAATTCTATCTCTTTTTGATTGTTGGGAAAATGAAACCAACAATATCTCAGGAGTATTTGCTGGTGAAGAAGTTCCTCAAACAGGCGACATTATCATCAATGAAGTTCTATCTAACCCTAAAGATGGTGGTTCAGATTTCATTGAACTATACAACAATTCTCCTCGTGTTATTGGTCTTTCTAACTGGCAAATTGCAAATGAAAACGATGGTCAAATCGATGATCTAGAGAATATTTCTGAGCAAGGATTATTTCTACTTCCTGGTGAATACATCGTACTCACAGAAGACGGAACAGATCTCCCACAATTTTATCCCTTCACTCGCACCAATCGCATTTGGAGAATGGCCAATCTTCCTACCTACAACAATGATGATGGAACTGTCGTATTGATTACACCAAACGGAGAATACTCAGATCGCTTTGTTTACAACGTCGATTTGCACTTCCCATTGATTGATGATTTGGATGGTGTTTCATTGGAAAAGATTGATCCCTCACGTCCATCAAGCGATAATACCAATTGGAATAGCGCTGCCGAAAATCAAGGCTTTGCAACACCTGGTTATCAAAACTCTCAAGCCATGGCTGCGATTATGGGAGACGCTGATATCATCATTGAACCAGAAATCTTCTCACCAGATAATGATGGCTATCAAGATGTGCTATCCATTCAATACAACAATGACACTCCTGGATTGACAGCAAATATTTTCATCTTCGATAGCAACGGTCGTCAAGTAAGACACCTTACCAAAAACGAATACCTCGGTGTGAATGGAAGCATCAGTTGGAACGGCATTACAGACGATGGTCAATTAGCTCCCATCGGAATTTATGTGATTTACTTTGAAGTATTCGGAGCGAATGGAGAAACATCAAAAATCAAAAAAACATGCGTTCTCGCGCATGATCTGAATTAATGTACATTGTCAAAACACCCAATCTTATTCAGCCTTTGGTGTCGCACCTGATGTGGTGTGTACATACGTTTGACAAAGAAATATTTTTGACATTTGATGACGGTCCAACTCCCGAGATCACAGAGGAAGTGCTCGACATTTTAAGTCAGTACAATGCCAAGGCTACATTTTTTTGTTTGGGAAAAAATGTTGCTGCACATCCGCACATCTTTGATCGACTCGTCAAAGAAGGACATACCGTGGGCAATCATACCTATGACCATCCGAATGGTCGCAAAACGAACCACTACACGTATCTTAAAAGCGTTGCAAAAGCAGAAGAAGTCTTTCAAACAAATTACTTCAGACCTCCTTATGGTCAAATTACAAGAGGTCAAATTGCAGCATTAAAAAACAAGTATCAAATCGTCATGTGGGATATTATCACAGGTGATTTCGACCCTACTATTTCAGAAGATAAAGTAGTTAAAAATGTTTTGGACAATGCTCGACGCGGAAGCATCATTGTATTTCACGATAGTGTGAAAGCCGCGCCGCGTATGATCCCTGCTTTGAAAACTGTGATGCGAGAGTTGCACGCTAAAGGCTATGCATTTTCTGCCCTTCCCTCTAAGGCTGAAAAATAGGCTATCTTTGTACTATGTACGTACGCCCCAAAAAACACCTCGGCCAACATTTTCTAAAAAACCCGGAGATATGCCAGCACATCGCTGAATCACTCACTGGATATGGCGACTACCAGCACGTATTGGAAATTGGTCCTGGTACCGGCGCACTGACATCCTATCTTCTGAAACTAGAAAAATACAAAGTTGAAGTGGTAGAGATCGATGAAGAGTCTATTACTTATCTCAACGCATTCTACCCCGAGTTAAGAGGGCATATTATCGATAAAGACTTTTTACGACTTCCACTCGATGAAATGTATCAGCATCAATTTGCAGTAGTGGGTAATTTCCCTTACAATATTTCATCTCAAATTCTTTTCAAGGTCCTTGATCACAAAGAGCTGATCCCAGAGGTCGTTGGAATGTTTCAAAAAGAAGTTGGCGAGCGCGTAGCAAGTGGTCCGGGAAATAAAGATTATGGCATTATATCGGTTTTAATTCAAGCCTATTATGATGCTGAGTATTTATTTACCGTAGATAGAGAAGAATTTAATCCACCTCCAGCGGTACAAAGCGGAGTCATTCGATTAAAGAGAAAACCCGAACAACCGTTCGGTTGTGATGAAAAGAAATTCAAACTTGTCGTCAAAACAGCCTTCAATCAGCGCCGCAAGATGTTGCGCGGCTCTATCAAGTCATTGCTACAGCCCGGAGCAGACATAACCCTTCCAGTATTTAGTCAACGCCCAGAGCAACTGAGCGTTCAAGAGTTTAAAGATCTTACGAATTTGATTTTCCCGCAAAATTCATGATATCACGCTTCAACGTCAGAACCTATTTTATCCTATACAACGACCTCGATGAAATATTACTTTCAGACGAATTAATCGCAGGAAAAAAATACACCAAGTTTCCCGGTGGTGGCGTCGAATTTGGGGAAGGCATTGAAGATGCCGTTCGTCGAGAGGCCATAGAAGAATTAGGACAAGAAGTTGAAATCATCCAGCATCTATACACTACTGGTTTTTTCGTGGAGTCTGTATTCAAACCAAATGACCAGATCATTGCCGTTTATTATCAAGTGCAATTATTAGAAGCTCCTCGTTTCCGAATCACAACCAAAAAATTCGACTTCAATACAGACAGTCATCAGACCGAGAGCTTCCGTTGGGCCCATCTCGCATCCCTTCACCCCAACGAGCTCTCCTTCCCCACCGATAAATACCTCCTGCAATTGTTACAAAGAGCGGAAAAGGGGTGAGAGGATATGGAGAAGCGGAGAGGAGGATATGGATATGGAGAAGGGATATGGAGAAGGGATGTGGAGAAGGGATATGGAGAAGGGATATGGAGAAGGGATGTGGAGAAGGGATATGGAGAAGGGA
>OFDN01000922.1_pt1 | contig 21520 bp, 14 predicted proteins | sample 1520971 | NCBI WGS metagenome assembly OFDN01 (sample SAMEA94257418, study PRJEB24077) | hot springs metagenome | biome: Aquatic biome; feature: Geographical feature; material: Water | place: India | collected 2012-06-12 | depth 5 m
CCTGTCGCTGGTCGGGCGCAACGGCGCGGGCAAATCGACCCTGCTGCGCATCCTGGCCGGCGCGCCCATCGCTGATTCCGGCGAGCGCTTCGCCCAGCCCGGCGCCACCGTCGCCACCCTGCCGCAGGAGCCGGATTTCACCGGGCATGCCACGGTCGGCGCCTATGTCGCCTCCGCGCTCACCGATTCGCTGGGCCCGGACGACTACCGTGTCGCCGCCATCCTCGACGACATGAAGCTCGACAGTGATCGAGATCCGACGAGCCTGTCGGGCGGCGAGGCACGCCGCGCGGCGCTGGCGCGCGTGCTGATCGGCGAGCCCGACGTGATGCTGCTCGACGAGCCGACCAACCATCTCGACCTGCCGACCATCGAGTGGCTGGAGGAGAAGCTCTCGAAGTGGCGCGGCGCCTATGTGCTGGTGAGCCACGACCGCCGCTTCCTCACCAACCTGACGCGCGCCGTGCTGTGGCTCGACCGCGGCATCGTGCGCCGTCTCGACAAGGGCTATGGCGAGTTCGAGGCCTGGTCGAACGACATCCTCGAACGCGAGGCCACCGAGCGGCACAAGCTCGACCGGCTGATCGAGCGCGAGACCGAATGGGCCGGCAAGTCGATCCGCGCCCGCCGCACCCGCAACGAGGGCCGCCTGCGCGCCCTCGCGGCCTTGCGACAGCAGCGCAGCCAGCAGATCGGCCCCGTGGGCCGCGCCACCATCGAGGCCGGCACCGCCGAGGCCTCGGGCGCGCTGGTCGTGACGGCGCGCAACATCACCAAGCGTTGGGGCGACAAGGTGATCGTCCAGGATTTCTCGACGCGCATCTTCCGCAAGAATCGCATCGGCCTGATCGGGCCCAACGGCGCCGGCAAGACGACGCTGCTCAAGATGCTGATGGGCGAGCTCGAGCCCGACAGCGGCACGGTGAAGCTCGGCGCCAACCTGATGCCGGTGGTGATCGACCAGCGCCGCATCGGCCTCGATCCCGACAAGACGCCGTGGGACACGCTGGCCGACCGCAACGACCATGTGCTGGTGCGCGGCCATCTCACGCATGTGATGACCTATCTGCGCGAGTACCTGTTCCGCGACGAGCAGGCGCGCCAGCCGGTGCGCACACTGTCGGGCGGCGAGCGCAACCGCCTGCTGCTCGCCAAGGCGCTGGCCGCGCCGTCGAACATGATCGTGCTCGACGAGCCGACCAACGACCTCGACGCCGACACGCTCGATCTCCTGCAGGAAGCGCTGGACGACTACGACGGCACCGTCCTGCTTGTGAGCCACGACCGCGACTTCCTCGACCGGCTGGTGACCTCGACCATCGTGCTCGAAGGCGACGGCACCGCGACCGAATATGCCGGCGGCTACAGCGACTACGTCGCCCAGCGCGGGCCGCGGGTGGAGCCGACCGGCGTCACGCCGTCACGCGCCAGGGACAAGGCGCCCGCCGCGCCGAAGCCGGCCGGGCCGGCCAAGGCCCGCCTCGGCTACAAGCGCGAACGCGCGCTGGTCGAATTGCCCAAGAAGATCGAAACCCTGCAAGCCGAGATCGCGACGCTCCAGCAGGCCTTGGCCGATCCCGATCTCTACCGCCGCGACCCCAAGAGCTTTCAGGCCAAGACCACCCGCATTGGCGTAGCGCAGGCCGAGATCGAAGCCGCCGAGACGGAATGGCTCGAACTCGAGATGCTGAAGGAAGAGCTGGGCGGCTGATCCCGCCTCCCGAAAAGAAACGAAAGGTCCCTCGCTTACGCTCCAGGGCGGGGATTACCCCGCCCGCGATGACAACTTTGTTGGGACTGGCGCAGTGCGCCTATCAAACAAGAGATGTCATCCCGAGCGTAAGCGAGGGACCTTTACGTCATGTGCGATAACCCTGCCCTGGTGGGGGAGGAGAAAGATTACTTCTCCCGCCCATAATGCGCCGCGATCATCAGCGCGGTCGCGACGGTCACCTTCTTGCCCGTGGGAATGTGTAAAAACTCGTTCGGCCCATGAGCATTCGAATGCGGGCCCAGCACGCCGGTGATCACGAATTGCGTCCTGGGAAACTTGTCGCCCAGCATGCCCATGAACGGGATCGTGCCGCCTTCGCCCATGTAGGCGACCGGCTGGCCGAACGCTTCCTGCGAGGCGTCGTTCACAGCCGTCTCCAGCCACGGCGCCAGCGGCGGCGCGTGCCAGCCGCTCTGGCCGCCTTCACCGGCGTCGAACTCGACGGTCGCGCCGTAGGGCGGATCGGACTCCAGCGCCTTCTTGATCGCTTTCACGGCTTCCTTGGCGTCGAGCGTCGGCGGGGTGCGGACGCTGATCTTGGCCTCGGTGTAGGGCAGCAGCACGTTGCCGGCATCGACCGGCTCGGGATAGCCCGCCATGCCGACCGTCGCGAGCTGCGGCCGCCAGGTGCGGTTCAGCACCATCTGGCCGAGATCGTCGACCATCGGCTTGGTCGTGCCGGCAAACGGGAACTTGCGATAGACCTCGTCGCCCAGCACGCGCGCGGCTTCCGAGGCCTGGGCGATGCGCTGCGGCGGGATCTGCACGAACAGCTCCGGTAGCTTCATCTCGCCGGTCGCCTCGTCCTCCAGGCGCGTGAGCAGCGCGCGCGTGATGCGGAAGGAGGAGGGCACGATCCCCGACGCGTCGCCCGAATGCACGCCCTCGTTCAGCACGGTCACCTTCAGCGTGCCGGCCGCGATGCCGCGCAACGACGTGGTGAGCCACATCCGGTCCCAGTCGCCGCAGCCGGAATCGAGGCAGACCACCAGCGACGGATCGCCGATCCGGTCGAGCAGGTGGTCGACATAGAAGGGCAGGTCGTAGCTGCCGGATTCCTCGCAGCCCTCGATCATGATGACGCAGCGGGTGCGCGGGATGCCCTGCTCCTTGAGAGCCAGGAGCGCGGCGAAGCAGGCATAGATCGCGTAGCCGTCGTCGGCGCCGCCGCGGCCATAGAGCTTGTCGTCCTTGCGCACCGGGATCCACGGCCCCATGCCCTCGGCCCAGCCCTTCATCTCGGGCTGCTTGTCGAGATGGCCGTAGAGCAGGACGGTGTCGTCGTTATCGTCCCCCGGGATCTCGATGAAGATCAGCGGCGTGCGCCCCGGTAGCCGCACCACCTCCATCGTCGCGCCCGCGAAGGCGGCGACGTGCGGCCGCGCCCAGTCGGTCATCAGCGTGACCGCCTGCTCCATGTAGCCGTTCTCCTCCCACTTCGGGTCGAACGACGGCGACTTGTTGGGGATGCGGATGTACTCGGTGAGCGAAGGCAGGATCTGGTCGTCCCAGAAGCTGCCGATGAAGGTCTTGAGCTGGTCGGGGTTCATGGTGGGGAGTGTAGCCCTATGGCCGGAGCCTGTAAGCTGCCATGCTACCCACCGTGCGCATGGTCGGCCAGCTCCGGCAGAAGCGTGAGCTTAGCGCTGAGCATTGAGATAGGGGCGAGCCCATGTCCACCTCCGAGCCATCGTCAGTCCATACGGAATCTGACTACGAATTCCGATTTCGCCCCATCTTGTACAAGGGACTTGAACTCGAACGAGTTCGTACTGTCGCGCGACGTGTAACTCCCGATGCAACGATCTGGGTATTCTCGGACGTACGAGCCGAGACTAAGTACGCCCACATCCTGTGTGCGGAAGGGTTGGCAATCTTCATGATAGCCGACGTAACGGAAGAGCGAGGCGCAGGCGGTCTGTCGCTATGGGTTATGCTCGATAAGCCGACATTCTTTTGGCATGCGCCGAATTTGACGGATCAGGTGGACCCCTCACGATTTATCGTTTGGTATCCTTTTACACCAGAGGGCTCAGTTAGCGTCACGGTTGAGCTGAGCGGCAAGCTTAGGGATTTATTGCTGCCAGCCCTAAGGCGTTGGCCGGATCGAGAAGACACCAAAGCCCTCAATGGCGATCCAGTTGAGGCTTTGCCCTTTCATCGAACTATTTCCGTACAAGGACTGCCATGGTGACTCTTCGGGATCTTCAGAGATCCAAGTATTTGATGTGAGGTGACCATAGCGCAGAAAGAATTCAAGAGAGGTTCTTTGGGAGGAAGGTATTCCTCTTCGCGCGGGCCGTAGGCCGCGGTGCTGCAGGACGCGGTTCTTGTTGTTGAGCCCCTCGACGAAGCCGAGCGAGTGACCGGCCCTGACTAATCGGTCCAGCTTTAACTTGATATCTCTGGCTTCTCCGTCTCTTCCCTGGCGGTTTTCTCGGGTTCACGTTCTTCGAGCTTCTCCAGTCCGACATTGGCCGGATCGAACCACAACGCCGCCCGATCAAACGCCGCAACGAGCGCCGCCGCCTCGACCGGATCGACCAGCGTCTCGAAGCCGTGGAGGATGTTGTTGCGGATGCGGCGCAGCGTATCGAGCTGCTTCAGCTGCTCGGCCGACAGGTTGAAGCGCTCCTGCTCGAACAGGCTTTCGAGCGGGACGGTGCGGTCGTCCGGCATGCCGGCGTGGTGCTTGATCTCACGCTCGAAGTTCACGGCGGCGTTCAGCACGGCTTGGTAGGGCATCTTGAGGTCGAGGAGCTGCTTGGGCGCTAGCGCCTCCACCGGCGTCCGCTTGGACGGCGAATGGGCGAGGTTGCGGAAGAGCGGCCGCTGGCCGTCGTCCGGCTTTTCCTCGACCGGCTCGGGCCAGACGCCCAGCTCCTTCAGTTCCTCGATGCCGACGCGGATGCTGACGACGTCGGTGGCGGGCCGCGGGGTGGCGGCAGGCGGCGTCAGGGCCAGTTCGACGACTGTCATCGAGGCGGGCGCGGCCAGGGGCTCGAAGCTCGGTTCCTGGATCAGCAGGGGGGCGGGCTCGGGTGTTTTCTCCGGCGCCTTCTCCGGTTCCTTCGCGGTGGCGGCAGCCGGCCCCTTGTCCGGTTTCCCGTCCTGCTCTCCGTCCGGCTTCTTTTCCGGCACCGGGAGCCTCGCCGGTTCGGCGACGGGGGCGGGGATGGCGGTCGCGGTGGGGGTACCGGTGGGCGCAGAGGCAGACCGTGCCGCGCGCAGCACCAGGCCCTGCGCCGCCAGGATGCAGAAGAACGCCACCCCGCCCGCCGTCACGCCGTCGAGCGGCATCTGCTTGGCCTGGGCGACGATCGCGCCGTAGGTGACGCCGCCGGCCAGCGGCAGCACCAGTTCTTTCAGCACGCGCAGCGCGATTGGTGTCCCGCCAGCCTTCGTCTTGTCCATTGACCCCAATCCACTCGGCCCGATCTGCGCGCCGGAAAAAGCCCGTGTCGTACTAACAAACCTCGACCGCGCGACCAAGCGGGCGGGCGGGAGAAGTGGGGAGGGTGCGAGTTGACGCCAACGGACCTGTCCGCTACCCCCTCGCCACCGCGAAGGACCCCCAGAAAAGTGCCCGATTCCGCCGCTCTTCCCGTTTCCGACGCCCGTCTGGCCGGCCATCCCGCCGGGCTGCGGCGGACGTTCGCGATCATCTCGCATCCCGACGCCGGCAAGACGACGCTGACGGAAAAGCTGCTGCTGTTCGGCGGCGCCATCCATGTCGCGGGCGCCGTGAAGGCGCGCGGCGAGGCGCGGCGGGCGCGCTCGGACTGGATGAAGATCGAGCAGCAGCGCGGCATCTCGGTCACCACCTCGGTGATGCATTTCGAGTATGGCGGCGCCGTCTTCAACCTGCTCGACACGCCGGGCCACGAGGACTTCTCCGAGGACACCTACCGCACGCTGACCGCCGTCGATTCGGCGGTGATGGTGATCGACGCCGCCAAGGGCATCGAGGCGCGCACGCGCAAGCTGTTCGAGATCTGCCGCCTGCGCGACGTGCCGATCGTCACCTTCATCAACAAGATGGACCGCGAGTCCAAGGACCCGATCGAGCTTCTGGACGAGGTCGCCTCGACCCTGGCGCTCGACGTCTCGCCCATGACCTGGCCGACCGGCTCGGGCCAGAACTTCAAGGGCACCTTCGATCTCAACAACAACCGCATGCTGGTGTTCGACAATACCGACCGGAGCCGCATCGGCGAGGTGATCGAGAACTACCAGATCGCCGATTCCGAATTCGCCGAGGAAGTCGAGCTGGTGCGCGCCGGCTATCCGGCCTTCGACCTGGAGAGCTATCGCGCCGGCCATCTGTCGCCGGTATTCTTCGGCTCGGCCTACAACAATTTCGGCGTGAAGGAACTGCTCGACGCCATCGCGGCCTGGGCGCCGCCGCCGCGGCCGCAGCCCGCCGAGCCGCGGCCGATCGAGCCGACCGAGCCCAAGGTCACGGGCTTCGTCTTCAAGGTCCAGGCCAACATGGACCCCAACCATCGCGACCGCATCGCCTTCCTGCGGCTGTGCAGCGGCAAGTTCCGCCGCGGCATGAAGCTGACGCAGATGGGCACCACGAAGGTGCTGTCGGTGAACTCGCCGATCCTGTTCTTCGCCCGCGAGCGCGAGATCGTCGACGAGGCATGGCCGGGCGACATCATCGGCATCCCCAACCATGGCGTGCTGCGCGTCGGCGACACGCTGACCGAGGGCGAGACGCTGAAGATCACCGGCATCCCGAACTTCGCGCCGGAAATCCTGCGCCGCGTGCGGCTGGAGGATCCGATGAAATCCAAGCAGCTGCGGCGCGCGCTGGAGGATCTGGCGGAAGAGGGCGTGACCCAGGTGTTCCGCCGCGTCATCGGCGGCGACCACATCGTGGGAGTCGTCGGCGAGCTGCAGCTCGACGTGCTCAAGACCCGCGTCGAGGCCGAGTACAACGTCCATATCGACCTCGAGCCCGCGCCGTTCGAGACCGCGCGCTGGATCTCGGCCGAGACCAAGGCCGACCTGGAAGAATTCATGTCCGCCAACCGCGGCGGCATGTCCGAGGACCGCGACGGCTCCCCGGTGTTCCTCGCGCGCAATACGTGGGAGCTGGGCTACATCGCCGAAAAGAGCCCCAAAGCGAAGTTCTCGGACATTCGCGAGCGAGCGTAGTTTCGCTCTGAATGGCAGCACGCCTGTAACGCATGGCTCCGGGCTTTCCGGGCCGGGCCTTGTGTGAAAGTCTCGACGTCCCATTACTGAACAGCGGGACAGGCAATGCACGACATCGTCATCCGGGGCGGCACCATCGTCGACGGAACGGGCGCGCCGGCGTTCCAGGGCGACGTCGCCCTCGACGGCGACCGGATCGTCCAGGTCGGCGGCAAGGCCGGTCCTGCCAAGCGCGAGGTCAAGGCCGAGGGCCGGCTGGTCACGCCGGGCTGGGTCGACGTCCACACTCATTATGACGGCCAGGCCACCTGGGATCCCGTGCTGGCGCCGTCCTCCTGGCATGGCGCCACGACCCTCGTGTTCGGCAATTGCGGCGTCGGCTTCGCGCCGGTGCGCCACGAGCATCAGAAGGCGCTGATCGAGATGATGGAGGGTGTCGAGGACATTCCCGGCATCACGCTCACCGAAGGCCTCAAGTGGGACTGGGAGAGCTTCCCGGAATATCTCGACGCGCTGGATCGCCTGCCGCGCACCATCGATATCGGCGCCCAGGTCGCCCACCATCCGCTGCGCGTCTATGCGATGGGCGAGCGCGCCATCAAGCGCGAGATGGCGACGGCCGAGGACATCGAGTTGATGGCGCGGCTCACCGAGGAAGCGCTGAAGGCTGGCGCCGTCGGCTTCACCACCAGCCGCACCGACCAGCACAAGACGCTGGCCGGCGATCTGGTGCCCGGCCGCTATGCCGAGCACGAGGAGCTGATCGCGATCGGCAAGGCGATGGGCCGGGCCGGCGTCGGCACCTTCGGCTTCCTGTCGGACTTCGACGACGAGAAGGCGGAGTGGAACTGGGTGCGTGAGGTCGCGAAGCACAGCGGCCGGCCGGTCTGGTTCCTGCTGACCGATCGCAGCTACGACCCGAAGCGCTACCAGCGCCTGATGGAAGGCGTGCGCGCCTGCCGCGCCGACAACCTGCCGCTCTATGCCCAGGTCGCGGGCCGCCCCGTCGGCCTGACGCTCGGCCTCAACACCTCGCTCAATCCGTTCGGCCTGCGCGAGGGCTATGCCGCTCTGGCCCATCTGCCGCCGGCCGAGATGCTGGCGCGGCTGCGCACGCCCGAGGTGCGCCGCCTGATCCTGTCGCAGGAAGCCTCGCCGCGCCTGCTCGACGTGCTGCCGCCGCTGTCGCGCCAGATCGCGACGCGCTGGGACCGCATGTATCCGCTGGGCGACAGACCGGATTACGAGCCCGCGCCGGAGCGCAGCATCGAAGCGCTGGCCGTGGCCGCCGGCGTCACGCCGCAGGAATATTGCTACGACTACCTGGTCGGGGCTGAAAACCGCATGGTCTATTTCCCCGTCACCAATTACGTGCACGGCGATCTCGAGGTCGTGCGCGAGCTGATCGAGGACCCGCACACCATCCTCGGCCTATCCGACGGCGGCGCGCATTGCGGCGTGATCTGCGATGCCTCGCTCAACACCTCGATGCTGCAGCACTGGGTGCGCGACCGCACGCGCGGCCCGCGCCTCGGGCTGGAGTTCGTGGTCAAGCGCATGACCAGCAGCACCGCCGACTTCTACGGTTTCAAGGATCGCGGCCGCTTGCAGCCGGGCATGAAGGCGGACGTCAACGTCATCGACTTCGACGGACTGACATTGCACAGCCCGAAAATGGTCTTCGACCTCCCGGCCGGGGGCCGCCGCCTCGTCCAGAGCGTCGACGGCTACGACATGACGATCTGCTCAGGCACGCCGATCTTCGAGAAGGGTGTCGAGACCGGTGCCCGCCCCGGCAAGCTGGTCCGTTCGACGGCTTGATCGATAAAGGGAGCGCTTGGCGCCCCTCTCTGTCATCCTGAGCGCAGCGAAGGATCTCACGCCCGCCAAGGAGCCCGCTGGTCGATCCGCAAGGTCCTTCGCTGCGCTCAGGACGACAGGATTGCTACCTCTTCGGCGACCAGCCGTACGCCTTCGTGCACGCGCCGCCCATGAGCATGGCGCGTTCACTGTCGCTGAGCGTCTTCGTCTCCAGGAACGGCTTCACCGCCTGCTCGTAGTTCACGACGGCGAAGGCGCGCGTCCAGTCGGTGCCCCAGAGGCAGCGCTCGAAGCCCCAGGCGTCGAACACGCGCTTGAGCGGATCCCAGATGTCGGGGAACGGGTAGGGCTGCTTCGACAAGGTACAGGCGCCGCTCACCTTGATCACGGCGTTGGGGCGCCTGGCGAGGTCGAGAATCTTCGGCAGGTCGGCCCACGGCTCGGCCGGCGCCGGCGGATCGCGCGGCTGCAGCAGGCCGAGATGGTCGACGATGAACCGCGTGTTGGGATGGCGGTCGATGATCCTGATGCCATCGTCGACCCTGCCCCAGAACAGGAAGTTCAGCGGCAGGTCGTAGTCGACGGCCGCCTTGCAGATGCGGTCGAAGCCGGGATGGTCGGGCGCGCGCTTCTCCTCCTCGCGCAGGAAGATGCGGATGCCGACGGCGCCCTGCGTCTCCTTCCACTTCGCGACCACGTCGGCCACGTTCGGGTCGTCCGGATCGACCGGCTTCACGATGGCCATGCGGCCGGGATGCTGGCGCGCGACTTCCTCGGCGTAGCTGCCGTCGTAGCGGTACATCGAGAAGGACGAGATGAAGATCGCGCCGTCGACGCCGACCCTGTCCATCGCCGCCACCATCTCGTCGCCGGTCACGTGAGGCGGCCAGTTCGGCACGGTGGCCCACGGCCGCTTCGGCGTGTTCGCCTCGTACGCATGGACCTGCGAGTCGATGATCGGCATGGCGTTTCCTCCATTGTCGTCCCGAGCGAAGTCGAGGGACCTTTTTTGTTGCCGAAGCCTATTCGCTGAAAGGAGATCCCTCCACCACGCGCTGCGCGCTTCGGTCGGGATGACGGCTATTTCTTCTTCCGTTCCGTTACTGGCACAGTGACCTCATCGGCGCGCAGGCGCACCAGCTCGTCCGCCTTCAACCCAAGAAGCTCACCCAGCACGGCGTCCGTATCCTGCCCCAGCGTCGGCGCCGGGCGCTTGATCTCGGACTTGCCGCCGGTGTGAAGGCGGATGGCGGAGATCGGCACGCGGGTCTTGCCGCGGCGCGGGTGCTCGACATCGATCCAGAAGCCGCGCGCTTCGAGATGCGGGTCGTAGGCGACCTCGCGCGCGGTCTTCACCGGCGCGCAAGGCACGCGCGCCGTGTTGAGCAGCGCCAGCACCTCGTCCTTGCTCTTGTCGATCGTCCAGGCGCCGACCATGTCGTCGATCATCGCCATGTTCTTCGCGCGGCCCGGCGTGGTCGCGAGCTCGGGGTTCGCGAGCCAATCCTCGCGTCCCAGCATCTCGCACATCGACACCCAGTGTCGCTCTGCCGAGGTGAAGATCGCGACATAGCCGTCGCGGCAGCGATAGGTATTGTAGGGCGCCATCGCCAGCGCGGGATGCCGGTTGCCGGTGCGGTCCGGCACGTTGGCGTCGCCGTCCATCACCGCGCCCAGCGCCGAGGCGATCGAGACCGCGCCGGCCTCGTGCATGGCGACCTCGACGCGTTGGCCTTTTCCTGTGCGCTCGCGCTGCACCAGCGCGCCCAGGATGCCGGCGCAGAGATGGATGCCGGCCAGGAAATCGCAGACCGCGGCGCCGGCCTTGGTGGGCGGGCCGTCGGCATCGCCGGTGGCGTTGGTGATGCCGCTCATCGCCTGGATGGTGACATCCATCGCGGCGAGGTCGCGATAGGGGCCGTCGAGGCCGAAGCCCGAGCTGCCGCCATAGACGAGGCGCGGGTTCAGCTTGCTCAGCACGTCGTAGCCGAGGCCGAGGCGATCCATGACGCCCGCCGCGAAATTCTCGATCAGCACGTCGGCCTGCTCGACGAGCGCCAGGAACAGCTCCTTGCCGCGCGGCTGCTTGAAGTCGAGGACGACCGATTCCTTGTTGGAGTTCAGCATGACCAGCGGGTAGGGCTCGACCTCGCGCTTGCGACGGCGCACGACGTCGCCTTCCGGCGGCTCGATCTTGAGCACGCGCGCGCCCATGAAGGCGAGTTGCAGTCCGCAATAGGGGCCGTTGTAGATCTGGCCGAGATCGAGGACGAGCGTGCCGTCGAGCGGGCGGCGGATGGTCATGGCGTTTTCTCCGATAGGCTTCCCCGGACTGTAACGCGAACCGGCGGCGCGGGGAGGGCGGAGTGTGTTCCCGGTCCGTTGTGCGAGCCGGAGAGGCGCTTTAGGTTCGCCGCCATGAGCAACATCGTACGAATCGACGTCGGCCCGCGCATGAGCGAGGCCGTGACCCTGGGCAACCGCATCCATTGCTCGGGCATGATCCCCGAGGATACGAGCGCCGACATCACCGGACAGGTGCAGCAGGCGCTGGCCGAGATCGACTCGCTGCTGGCCAAGGGCGGCAGCGACAAGTCAAAGATCCTCACCGCCACGATCTGGCTGAGCGATATCTCCGATTTTGCCGCCATGAATAAAGTTTGGGACGCCTGGGTCGTGCCCGGCCACACGCCGGCCCGCGCCACCGTCCAGGCCCGGCTGAACGACCCGAACATGAAGGTCGAAATCATGGTCGTCGCGGCGATCTAGCCTCTGCTAAGGTCCCGCCCGCTTTTCGAGTTTCCAGAGGAGAGAGAGCATGAGCATCAAGCGCATCAACGTCGGCGCCCGCATGAGCAGCGCGGTGGTCCATGGCGACACGGTCTATCTCGCCGGCCTCACCGCCGACGACGCCAAGGCCGACGTGAAGGGCCAGACCAAGCAGATCCTCGACAAGGTCGACAAGTTCCTGGCCGAAGCCGGCAGCGACAAGTCGAAGGTGCTCTCGGCCAACATCTGGCTGACCGACATCTCGACCTGGAGCCAGATGAACGAAGTCTGGGACGCCTGGGTCTCCCCCGGCAACACCCCGGCGCGTGCCACGGTCGAGGCCAAGCTCGCCGCTCCCGGCCTCAAGGTCGAGATCATGATTCAGGCCGCCAAGTAAGGCGCGTCCGTTTCGATGGGAAAGGGCCGGCATCCGCCGGCCCTTTTTCTTTGGGCGTTTCTTCTCTGGCCCCCGATTTTGCCGCCTCTCGCTCGTTCACCGATTAATCGGCCGCGTTCATCGAGTACCCGCGGTTGGCGTCTGTTCCTCTCCGGGAAACCTGACATCTCATCGGCAGAGAAACTGTCGCTGACAAACAGCCGGAGGCAAGGACATGGCGAACGAAGCAGGTGCGACCGGGAGAATCTTCCAGATCACGTCGGACGGTGCGGACATTACCGGCTTCGATCCGGCCCGGGACAAGCTCGATCTTGGGCCTGTCACCGTGCATAACGGCATCATCGTCGATACTCCGACAGGCGTCGGGATCATGAATCCCTGGTCGGGTGAGGTCGCGGTCGTCGTCGGCGTTTCGCTCGGTCAGCTCACGATCGACAGCTTCGTGCCGATCATCAACGATCACCTGCGCGAATGCGTGTCGGGCGCGCTCGCGTGGGAACACGGAATCGCGGCGAACGACCACACCGTCTATGCGCGCTCGCACGAGATCGGCCAGATCGACCGGGTTGCCTTCAACCCCACCACCGACACGGTGGACTTCCGATACTTCGGTACCCGCGAACAGATCTACATGACCGACAATCCCGAAGGCGTGGTCATCTCCAATTCGGGAACGGGTCAGGCGCTGATCCTGCTGGGCGTCACGACCGCCGAATTGAAGGCAGAGAATTTCGTGTTCTATTTTGCCGAGGCGCGCGAGGACCGCGTCGCCCTGCAGCTCGGCTTCAGTTCGGTTCCGGATTCGCAAATCAAGCCGCAAGGCGTGCCGGTCGCTGGCACGAACAACTGGCCGACGGGCACTGGCAACGGGGCGCCTCCCTCCGGTCAGGCCGGAACGACGACCGTCATCGACTGGCACCATGGCGTCAACACCGTCATCGCCTTCGATCCGTCGAAGGACACGCTCGATTTCGGCTGGTTCAAGGCCAGCGAGTTCTCGGTGAAAGAGGTCGATGGCTCCACGGTCATCAGCATCGAGGGCAACCGCCAGACTTACGTTTTGACGGGCGCGTCACTCGCCGAACTGGACCACAACAACATCGCTGCCCGCGACGCCACGGCGCGAGCGGAGTGGCAGCAGCTGATCGATTCAGCCGAGGGGCCTGCGCCCGTCATGCCGCAACTCTCGGTCGCCAACGGCACGCTCGCCGAGGGCAATGCCGGCAAGACCCAGATGGTCTTCACCGTCACGCTTTCGCAGGCAGCGACCGGCCCCGTTTCGGTTGGCTATACGACCGGGAACGGTACGGCCATTGCCGGCCAGGACTATGCATCGGTTGTCGGTACGCTGATGTTCGCGGCGGGCGAGACCGCCAAGACGGTGAGTGTCGACATCCTGGGCGATACCCTTGTCGAGACCAGCGAGACTTTCTCCCTGTCTTTGTCGTCGCCTACGGGCGCCACGATTGCCAGGGGGCAGGCCACGGGCACGATCGTCAACGACGATATCGATGCGCAGCCCGACGCGCTGCCTGCCATTTCAATCGCCGACCTGTCGATCAGGGAAGGTAACGGCGAGCATAACCACTTCATGTTCGTCGTGACGCTGGACAAGGCATCGTCCGTGCCGGTGACGGTGCAGTACAAGACTGTCGATGGCAGCGCGGTCGGCGGCGCGGACTACACGGCTGCCACGGGCACGGTGACGTTCGCGCCGGGCACGACCTCGCAGATGATCCACGTGGATATCAAGGGCGACAGCGTCGCCGAGGCTGACGAGACATTCACCGTGCTGCTGTCGTCGCCTGTCGGTGCCACGATTGCCGACGGCTCGGGCATCGGCACGATTGCCAACGACGACGTGGCCACGCCGGTCCCACCAAGCCTGTCGGTATCGGACGCCAGGCGAGCCGAGGGAAATTCGGGCACGGCCATGCTCGACTTCACCGTATCGCTGTCGAACGCGGTCACCGGTCCGGTGGCGGTTCAGTACGGCACCGCCAATGGCACGGCGAGCGCGGGTTCGGACTACACGGCGAAGTCGGGCACACTCACCTTCGCGGCGGGCGAAACCTCGAAGACGGTCTCGGTGGCCGTGTCGGGCGACACCGCCGTCGAGGCGAACGAGACGCTGCGGCTGAACCTCTCGGGCGCCAGCGGCGCCACGATTGCCGACGGTTCGGGCAAGGGCACGATTGCCAACGACGACGTGGCCGTCCCCGTCCCGCCAAGTCTGTCGGTATCGAATGCCACGCGGGTCGAGGGAAATTCGGGCACGGCCATGCTCGACTTCACCGTGTTGCTGTCGAAGGCGGTCACTGGTCCGGTGACGGTTCAGTATGGTACCGCCAACGGCACGGCGAGCGCGGGTTCGGACTATACGGCGAAGTCGGGCACGCTCACCTTCGCGGCGGGCGAGACCTCGAAGACGATCTCGGTGGCCGTGTCGGGCGACACCGCCGTCGAGGCGAACGAGACGCTGAGGCTGAATCTCTCGGGCGCCAGCGGTGCCACGATTGCCGACGGCTCGGGCAAGGGCACGATTACCAACGACGACGTGGCCGCCCCGGCCGGCGGGACGGCGGTTGGTTACACGGTCAGCGACAACTGGGGCGCAGGCTTCGTCGGCAAAATGCAGGTTGCCGCCGGCGATACGGCCCTGAAGGGCTGGACCGTCGAGTTCGACGCGGCATTCGCCATCACCAGTATCTGGAACGCCGAGATCGTAAGCCACGTTGGCAATCATTACGTCATCAAGAACGTGGCCTATAACGGCACGGTCGGCGCCAACCAGGAGACGAGTTTCGGTTTCCAGGCAATGCCGGGCGGCGGCGGGACGACGGCGACGGGCTTTACGCTCAACGGCGTATCGTCCGGCAGCGGGACGCCGGCACCCGCGCCGGTCCTGCCGAGCCTGTCGATATCGGATGCCACGCGAGTCGAGGGAGATTCGGGCACGGCGATGCTCGACTTCACCGTGTCGCTGTCGAAGGCAGCCATAGGTCCGGTGACGGTTCAGTACGGTACCGCCAACGACACGGCGAGTGCGGGTTCGGACTACACGGCGAAGTCGGGCACACTCACCTTCGCGGCGGGCGAGCAGAGCAAAGTCATCCAGGTGCCGATTGCCGGCGACAAGCTGGCCGAGAGCAACGAAAAGTTCATGGTCACGCTGACCGATGCTCAGGGCGCCACCATAGGACGCGGCACCGCAACGGCCACCATCAAGGATGACGATGCGGCGGTCGCACCGCCCTCGAGTGGCGATCTGGAAGCCCTGATGAAGGTGGTGGATTCATGGAGCGGCGGCTTCAACGCGGCCGTGACGATCCATAACGACGGGGGAGCCATCTCCGGCTGGCAACTCGAAATAGAGACGCATAGCGAGATCACCAGCATTTGGAATGCGGAGATCGTTTCGCACGATGCCAGTGGCTACGTGATCCGCAACGCAGCCTGGAACGGAAAGGTCGATGCAGAGGCCGACGTGAGCTTCGGCTTCACCGCGACAGGGCCGGCGGACCCGTCCAAGTTCGACTTCCTGATCTGATCGCCCCCGGGCCACAAATTGAAAAGGGCCGGCGAAAGCCGGCCCTGTTTGCCGGGAGCGCGCCACTCCAGTGGCGCTCTCCCGACGATGACTAGTTGATTGGGCCAATGATCTTGCCCGGGTTCATGATGTTGTCGGGATCGATCGCCTTCTTGATCGAGCGCATCAGCGACACGGCCTCGCCGTGTTCCTCGTAGAGGAACTTGATCTTGCCGATGCCGATGCCGTGTTCGCCGGTGCAGGTGCCGCCCAGCGCCAAAGCGCGGGCGACCATGCGGTCGTTGAGGGCCTCGGCGCGCGGCAGGTAGGTCGGATCGTCAGGGTCGACCATCATCGTGAGATGGAAGTTGCCGTCGCCGACATGGCCGACGATCGGGGCGTAGAGGCCGTTGGCCTGGATGTCCTTCTGCGTCTCGAGGATGCATTCGGCCAGCTTGCTGATCGGCACGCAGACATCGGTCGCCCACATGCCCCAGCCCGGCTTGTAGGCCTTGGCCGCCCAGGCCGCGTCGTGGCGAGCCTGCCACATCTTGCTGCGCTCCTCCGCCTGGCTGGTCCAGGCGAAGTCGCCGCCGCCATGCTCGGCGGCCAGCGCCTGCACCATCTCGGCCTGTTCCTTCGTGCCGGCCTCGGTGCCGTGGAACTCCAGAAGCAGCAGGTTCTTCCGCGGCAGCGAGAGCTTGGAATACTGGTTCACCGTGTCGACGGTGTAGGTGTCCATCAGCTCGATGCGCGCCACCGGGATGCCCGACTGGATGGTCTGGATCACGGTGTTGACCGCGCCTTCCAGGCTGTCGAAGGCGCAGGTCGCGGCGACCATCGATTCCGGCGTGCCGTAGAGGCGCAGCGTGATCTCTGTGATGACGCCCAGCGTCCCCTCGGAGCCCACGAACAGCTTCACCAGGTCGTAGCCCGCGCTCGACTTCCGCGAGCGGCGGCCGAGCTGCATGATCCGCCCGTCCGGCGTCACGACCTGCAGCGACAGCACGTTCTCGCGCATCGTGCCGTAGCGCACGGCGTTGGTGCCGGAGGCGCGGGTGCTGGTCATGCCGCCGATCGAGGCGTCGGCGCCGGGGTCGATCGGGAAGAAGAGGCCGGTCGCGCGCAGGTATTCGTTGAGCTGCTTGCGGGTGACGCCGGGTTGCACGACCACGTCGAGGTCGGCCTCGTTGACTTGCAGCACCTTGTTCATGCGACTGACGTCGAGCGAGATGCCGCCGTTGGGGGCGCTGATATGGCCCTCCAGCGAGGTGCCGGTGCCGAACGGGATGATCGGGGTCTTGTGGCGGGCGCAGAGCTGGACGATCTGCTGCACTTCCTCTGTCGATTCGGCGAAGACCACGGCGTCCGGCAAATGCGCTTCGTGATACGAAATGTCCTTGCCGTGCTGTTCGCGCACGGCGTGCGCGGTGCTGACCCGGTCGCCGAAAAGCGCCTTCAGCTCGGCGATCGTGGCATCGACGTTGAGGGGTCTCGCCTGGGCCGCTACAGCCATGTTCGTTCTCCTAGCGTAAGCCGTTTGGATACGCTCAAATGCGGCCAAAGCCAACCTGAGGAAACCGCCCCATGCGCGACGTCTACGTGATCGGCGCCTACACGACCGTCTTCAAGAAGCACCCCGGCCTCTCCTTCGGGGACCTCGCCCGCGAGGCCTATCTCGGCACCCTGAAGGACGCCGGGCTGGAGAAGGGCTCCGACATCGAGACCGGCTGGCTGGGCAATTGCGGCATGGGCTTCTGGGGCCAGAACTCGATCCGCGGCCAGGCGCTGTTCCAGCCGCTGGTCGAAGAGGGGCTGTTTCCCGCCCGGGTGCCGATGTTCAACGTCGAGAATGCCTGCGCCACGGCTTCGACCGCCTTCATGGGCGCGTGGAAGGACGTGCTGGCGGGCACCCACGAGCTCACCTTCTGCCTGGGCGTCGAGAAGCTGTTCAGCCCGGAAGCACCCGAGCGCACGGCCGGGCTGTTCAACCAGGGCTACATCACCAGCCAGCACGACCGGCTGGTCGAGGAGATGAACCGGGTCGGCAAGATGGTCGGCTCCGAGTTCAAGCCGGGCGACGACCGCACCATCTTCATGGACACCTACGCCATGCAGGCCAAGTGGCACATGTGGAAGTACGGCACGACGCAGGCCCAGATCGCCGCCGGCGCCGCCAAGAACCACAATTACGGCGCGCTGAACGAGAAGGCGCAGTACCGCTTCCAGATGACGCCGCAGTCGGTGCTGGAGGACCGGCCCGTGTCCTTCCCGCTGACCCGCGCCATGTGCGCGCCGATCGGCGACGGCGCGGCGGCGGCGCTGCTCTGCTCGGCGGAGTATCTTGCGAAGCAACCCAAGGAAGTCCGGGATCGCGCGGTCAAGATCGCGGGCGTCGGCTTCTCCGGCGGCATGTACCGCAATCTCGACGAGCCGGGCCTGACGCGCGCGGCCGCCGACAAGGCCTACAGGATGGCGGGCCTCGGACCGGAGGACATCGACGTGGCCGAAGTCCACGACGCCACCAGCTTCTGCGAGATCTACCAGTGCGAGATGCTGCGTTTCTGCCCCGAGGGCGAAGGCGGCAAGTTCGTCGAATCGGGCGCCACCGGCCCCGGCGGCAAGCTGCCGGTCAACACGTCGGGCGGCCTCGTCTCCAAGGGCCATCCGGTCGGCGCCACCGGCCTGTCGATGCTGGCCGAGCTCGCCACGCAGCTGCGCGGCGAGGCCGGTGCGCGGCAGGTGCAAGGGGCAAAGGTCGCGCTCGCCGAAAACGGCGGCGGCGTGATCGGCATGGAGGAGGCGGTGGCCTCGGTCGTGATTCTCAAGAAAGAGTAGCCGTGTCATTCCGAGCGTCGCGAGGAATCCTTGAGTTCGCGGAAGGATCCCTCGCTTTGCTCGGGATGACACATTTCATCGAGCGTTCCAGGAGAACAATGAAATGACAATCCGCTTCGACAACCGTGTCGCCATCGTTACCGGCGCGGGCAACGGCCTTGGCCGCGCGCATGCACTGCTGTTGGCCAGCCGTGGCGCCAAAGTGGTCGTGAACGATCCGGGCGGCGCGGTCGACGGCAAGGGCGGCGGTCATGCCGCGGCCGACAAGGTGGTCGACGAGATCAAGGCGGCGGGCGGCGTCGCCGTCGCCAACTACGACTCCGTCGCCGAAGCCGCGACGGCCGCCAACATCGTGAAGACGGCCGTCGATGCCTTCGGCACGGTCGACATCGTCGTGAACAATGCCGGCGTGCTGCGCGACAAGACCTTCCACAACATGACGACCGAGGATTTCGAGTTCGTCGTTAAGGTCCACTTCCTCGGCACTGCCTATGTGACGCACGCCGCCTGGCCGATCATGCGCGCCAAGGCCTATGGCCGCGTCGTCGTCACGTCGTCGAACTCCGGCATCTATGGCACCTTCGGGCAGTCGAACTACGGCGGCGCCAAGCTCGCGGTCGTGGGCTTCATGAATGCGCTCAGGCTCGAGGGCCAGAAGTACAACATCATGATGAACGCGCTGGCGCCGATCGCGGCCACGCGCATGACCGAGAGCCTGATGACGCCCGAGGCGCTGGCCAAGCTCAGGCCCGAGTTCGTCTCGCCGATGGTCGCCTATTTGTGCAGCGAGCAGTGCCAGCGCACCGGCGACATCTGGAGCGCCGGCGCCGGCAGCTTCGCGCGCATCGAGTATCGCGAGGCCGAAGGGCTGCGGATCGACGACCGTGCGCCGACCGTCGAGGACGTGGCCGACAACATCGAGAAGATCGCCGACGTCTCGGCCAGCCGCGTCTTCCGCACCTCCGGCGAGGAAGTCGCGGCCGTCGTGAGCGGCTCCTGAGCCCCGAGGCACCCGTAACGGCCGCACCCACGACCGACCGGCTGCTTCCCGTCGCGAAATGGCTGCAGCGGGAGGGCCGGCTCATCCGGCGGCCGGACGCCTTCATCGAGCAGCTGATGAGCCGCGTGCTCGAGGCCGGCGTGCCGGTCTGGCGCATGTATGTCGGCCTGCAGCTCGTCCATCCGCAGCTTCAGGCGATGGGCTATCTGTGGCGGCGGGGCGAGCAGGTGGAATCGATCGCCCGCGCCTACGGCGTGCAGTTCACTTCCGCCTATATCGGCAGCCCGCTGCAGGAGGTCCGCGAGGGCGGAGCGCCGGTGCGCTATCGGCTCGACAGCCTGACCGAGCGACATCACGAAGTGCTGCACGAGGTCAGGGGTGGCGGCGGCACCGACTACTATTCGCTGCCGATGCACATCCGCCGCGATGGGCCCATGCCGGTGGTGGCCTTCGCCACGGACGCCAAGGGCGGATTCGGCGACGCCGACATCGATGACCTGACGCGGCTCGTCGACATGATGGGCGCCATCACCGAGATGCATATCGAGGAGAGCGTCGCCCAGACCGTCGCGCAGACATATCTCGGCCGCCAGGTCGGCCAGCGTATCCTGCATGGCATGATCCGCCGCGGCGACGGCGAGGAGATTCGCGCGGTCCTGTGGTTCTCCGACCTGCGCGACTTCACCGGCCTCAACGAGCGCTTGCCACCTGACCAGGTACTGGAGCTGCTGAACAACTACTTCCAGCTCGTCGGCGACGCGCTGGCAAAGCATGGCGGCGAGATCCTGAAGTTCATCGGCGACGGCGTGATGGCCTATTTCCCGGCCGAGGATGCGTTGTTCATGCCGATGGTGACGGCCGCCGCGCTCGAGGCCGCGCGTCAGCTGATCGACGATGCCGAGGCCGCCAACGAGGCGCGCGCCACGGGCGGCGCGGAGCCGATCAGGTTCGGCATCGGGCTCCATGTCGGCACGGTGACCTTCGGCAACATCGGCACCGAGGACCGGCTCGATTTCACCGTCATCGGCTCCGCCGTCAATCGCGCGTCGCGCCTCGAAGGCCTCACCAAGGCCTTGGGCGTCCGCGTCTGCGCCTCCGCCGAATTCAAGGAAGACTGCCCCCGCCCGATGAAGTCGCTGGGCAAGCACCGGCTGCGCGGGGTGCGCCAACCGGTCGAGATTTTTACGCTGCCGGACTGATTAAAGGTCCTTCGCTGCGCTCAGGATGACAGCTTCTTTTGAGTTGGCGCACTGCGTCGATCCAACAACGTTGTCATCCTGAGCGCAGCGAAGGACCTTTCCGTCAAATCTTCGTCTTCCAGCCTTCGATCCAGGTGAGGGCTTCCTCGTCGGGCAGGGGCTGCTCGGAGGCGTCGACCTCCAGGCGGTCGCCGACCTTCTTCGCACCGCAGCGCTCGAGCGCCTCGTCGACCTTCTTGCCGCCGCCGCAGAACGTGTCCTGGTAGGTCATGTCGCCCAGCGCGATGACGCCGTAGCGATGGCCGGACAGGTCGGGCTTGTCGCGGTGCAGGGCCTCCACCAGCGGCAGGATGTTGGTCGGGATGTCCCCCGAGCCGTGGGTGGCGCAGACCACGAGGAGCACGTCGTGCGCCTGGAGGTCGGCGGCGGTCGCGGCCTTGTCGGTGACGTCGACCGCGTGCCCGGCTCCCGCCAGGACGGGTTGCAGCGCGTCGGCCACCATCTGGGCGTTGCCCGATTCGGTGCCGACCAGGATCAGGATCGTGGCCATGGGTCTGGGATACGGTAGGGCGTGCCGCGATGCGACGCGACCCGATGGCGCGGCAAATTCCGCCATGCCAGTCTCCCCGCATGGAAGAAACGCCCGTTCTGGCCGCCCTCGAGGGCGGAGTCCTGACCCTGACGCTCAACCGCCCGCAGCGGCTGAACGCGATGAGCCATGCGCTGATCGACTCCATGAACGCCGAGCTGAAACGCGCCCGCGAGGATTCGGCCGTGCGTTGCGTGCTGCTGACCGGCACCGGCCGCGGCTTCTGCGCCGGCGCCGATCTGGCGGGCGGCGGTCCCGGCGATGCGGGCGCTTCCGGCCCGCGCGACGTCGGCGCTGCGATGGATCGGATCTTCAATCCCATGATCCGCGCCATGCGCGATCTCCCCAAGCCGATCGTGGCCGCGGTGAACGGTGTGGCGGCGGGCGGCGGCGCCAACCTGGCGCTGGCCTGCGACATCGTCATCGCGGCCCGTTCGG
>OFDN01000924.1_pt1 | contig 21458 bp, 33 predicted proteins | sample 1520971 | NCBI WGS metagenome assembly OFDN01 (sample SAMEA94257418, study PRJEB24077) | hot springs metagenome | biome: Aquatic biome; feature: Geographical feature; material: Water | place: India | collected 2012-06-12 | depth 5 m
GGCCCGGGCCCCGACCGCTACCTCGCCCCCGAGATCGAGCACGCCGTGCGGCTCACGCGCGACGGCACGCTGCTGGCCGCCGCCCGCGCGGTGACCGCGATCGACTAGACCCGCCGACAGGAGAACAGCCATGACCCTCACCGACGCGCTGACCCCGAGCGCCGCATCCGGCCCCCGCCCCGTTCGCGCTCACCGCGGAACCCAGCTGCACACGCTCGGCTGGCAGCAGGAGGGCGCCCTGCGCATGCTGCAGAACAACCTCGACCCCGAGGTCGCCGAGCACCCCGACGCGCTGGTCGTCTATGGCGGCACCGGCAAGGCCGCGCGCGACTGGGCGAGCTTCGACGCCCTGCAGCGCACCCTCGCCACCCTCAAGAACGACGAGACGATGCTCGTGCAGTCGGGCCGCCCGGTCGGCGTGATGCGCACGCACGAGTGGGCGCCGCGCGTGCTCATCGCCAACTCCAACCTGGTCGGCGACTGGGCGAACTGGGACGAGTTCCGGCGCCTCGAGGCGCTCGGCCTCACGATGTACGGCCAGATGACCGCGGGGTCGTGGATCTACATCGGCACGCAGGGCATCCTGCAGGGCACCTTCGAGACCTTCGCCGCCGTGGCGCACCACCGCTTCGGGGGAACCCTCGCCGGCACGATCACCCTCACGGGCGGGCTCGGCGGTATGGGCGGCGCCCAGCCGCTCGCGGTCACCATGAACGACGGCGTCGCGATCTGCGTCGACGTCGACCCCTCGCGCATCGCCCGCCGCATCGAGCACCGCTACCTCGATGTGGCCGCCGACTCGCTCGAGCACGCGCTGGCGCTCGCGGTCGAGGCGCGGGATGCCCGCCGGGGGCTCTCGATCGGCGTGCTCGGCAACGCGGCTGACGTGTTCCCCCGCCTGCTCGCGATGGGTGCCCCCATCGACATCGTCACCGACCAGACGAGCGCGCACGATCCGCTCGCCTACCTGCCCCTCGAGCACACGATGGACGACTGGCACGCGGCGCGCGAGCGCGACCCGATCGGGTTCGCCGCCGCGGCGCGCGCGTCGATGGCGCGCCAGGTCGAGGCCATGGTCGGCTTCCAGCGCGCGGGTGCCGAGGTGTTCGACTACGGCAACAACATCCGCACCGAGGCTCGCGCGGCGGGGTACGCCGACGCGTTCGCGTTCCCCGGCTTCGTGCCCGCCTACATCCGGCCGCTCTTCGCGCAGGGCAAGGGGCCCTTCCGCTGGGCGGCGCTCAGCGGCGACCCGGCCGACATCGCGGCGACCGACCGCGCCGTGCTCGAGATGTTCCCCGAGAACGAGAGCCTGCAGCGCTGGATTCCGATGGCGCAGCAGCGCGTGCACTACCAGGGCCTGCCGGCGCGCATCTGCTGGCTCGGCTACGGCGAGCGCGATCGGGCGGGGGTGCGCTTCAACGACATGGTCGCGTCGGGCGAGCTCAGCGCGCCCCTCGCGATCGGGCGCGACCACCTCGACTCGGGCTCGGTCGCGAGCCCGTACCGCGAGACCGAGGCGATGAAAGACGGCAGCGACGCGATCGCCGACTGGCCCCTGCTCAACGCGCTCATCAACACGGCGTCGGGCGCGACGTGGGTGTCGATCCACCACGGGGGCGGCGTCGGCATCGGCCGCTCGATCCACGCGGGGCAGGTGGTCGTCGCCGACGGCACGGCGCTCGCCGGCGAGAAGGTCAACCGCGTGCTGACCAACGACCCCGGCATGGGCGTCATCCGCCACATCGACGCCGGCTACACCGAGGGCGAGGCGGTCGTCGAGCAGCTCGGCGTGCGCATCCCGATGCGCGAGCTCTGATGACCGCGCTGCCGCACGATCCGCTCTGGCCCCGGGCCGGCGACTGGCCCGCGTGGACGCCGGGCGCCCGGGCGGACGCGGTGATCGTGGGCATCCCGACCTGGCGCACCGCGCTGTCGCCGGGGCAGGCGCACACGACGCCCGCGGCGATCCGGGATGCCCTCCGGTACTACTCCGCCGACGCGCTGCTGCGCGTTCCGAGCGTCGATCGGTCACTCGTTGCCGACGACTCGCGCGGCAGCGGCAACGAGCGACCGATCGACGCCTCCCAGCGCGGTACCGAGAGGCTGGTCGTGCTCGATGCCGGCGACGTGCCCGAGCCCGACGGCCCCGGCGAGGAGGCCGCGACCGCGCGCGTGGCCGAGCTCGCGGCCACCGCATCCCTCGTCATCGTGCTCGGCGGCGACAACGCCGCCACGGTGCCGGCGGCCCTCGGAGCGTGGGGCGCCCGCAGCGCGATGGCGGGCCTCGTCACGCTGGATGCCCACCACGACCTCCGCGACGGCACGAGCAACGGCTCGCCGGTGCGCCGCCTGCTCGAGGCCGGGCTCGCGGGCGCGCGGGTGAGCCAGCTCGGCATCGAGCCGCTCGCGAACTCGGCGGCCTATCGCGCGCGGGCGGACGAGCACGGCATCACCGTCGTCACCCGCGCCGAGCTCGCGCGCACCCCGATCGAGGCCGCGATGACCGCGGCACTCGACCGCGCCGCGTCGGGCGGCGGGCCGGTGCACGTCGACCTCGACCTCGACGTGTGCGACCGCAGCGTCGCGCCGGGCTGCCCGGCGAGCGTGCCCGGCGGCCTGAGCGCGCTCGAGCTGCGCACGGCGGCACGGCACGCGGGGGCGCATCCCGCCGTCACGAGCCTCGATCTGACCGAGCTCGATGCCGCCCGCGACACCGCCGACCAGCGCACCGTGCGCCTCGCCGCGCTGTGCGTGCTCGAGGCTCTCGCGGGGCTCGCGAGCCGGCCGCGGGAGGGGAGCGCATGAGCACCCTCATCGCGAACATCGGCCAGCTCGTCACGCTCGACCCCGCCGAGCCCGACCGGCCGATCCGCACCGGCGCGGCGCTCGTCATCGACGACGGCCGCGTCGCGTGGGTCGGCGACGCCGCGGCGGCTCCCGCCGTCGACACCCGCATCGACGCGGAGGGCGCGGCGGTCATCCCGGGCTTCGTCGACAGCCACAGCCACCTCGTCTTCGCCGGCGACCGCGTCGACGAGTTCGAGGCGCGCATGGCCGGGCGCCCGTACACGGCGGGGGGCATCCGCACGACCGTCGCCGCCACGCGCGCGGCGAGCGACGACGAGCTGCGCGTGCGGCTGCGGCACCTCGCCGCGCAGTCGCGCGGGCAGGGCACGACGACGCTCGAGATCAAGAGCGGCTACGGGCTGACGGTCGCCGACGAGGAACGCGCCCTGCGCCTCGCACGCGAGGTCACGCCCGAGACCACTTTCCTCGGCGCGCACGTCGTGCCCGCCGAGTTCGTCGACGATCGCGGGGCCTACGTCGACCTCGTCTGCGGGCCGATGCTCGCGGCGTGCGCGCCCCACGCCCGCTTCATCGACGTCTTCATCGACCGCGGTGCGTTCACGGTCGACGAGGCACGGCGCATCCTGAGCGCGGGGCGGGATGCGGGGCTCACGCCGCGCGTGCACGCCGCCCAGCTCGAGCCCGACGCCGGAACGGCGCTCGCCGTCGAGCTCGGCGCCGCCAGCGTCGACCACGGCACCTTCCTCACCGACGACGATGTCGAGGTGCTCGCCGCGAGCGCGCGCGCCGAGGCGGCCGGCGGCCCGCCCGCCACCGTCGCGACCCTGCTGCCGCTCGTCGAGTTCTCGACGAAGCAGCCCTACCCGGATGCCCGCCGCCTGCTCGACGCGGGGGCGGCCGTCGCGCTCGCGAGCGACGGCAACCCGGGGTCGAACTTCTCGACGAGCATGCCCCTGGCCGTGGCGCTCGCGGTGCGCGAGCTCGGCATGGCTCCGCTCGAGGCGCTCGCCGCCGCGACCCGCGGCGGCGCGCGGGCCCTGCGGCGCACCGATGTCGGGCACCTGGGGGTCGGCGCGCGGGGGGATGCGGTCATCCTGGATGCCCCCGACTACCGCCATCTCGCCTATCGGCCCGGCGTGCCGCTCGTGCGCCACGTGCTCGGGGGTGAGGGGCTCGGCCGGTAGGCTCGCGGCACCCGCAATCCCCGTCGTCGAGGAGACCCCATGGTCAAGCGCATCGTGCTCGAGGTCGTGCTGATCCTCGTGCTCACCATCCTGCTGGCCTGGACGGTGCTCGCCGGGCTCGCCCTCGGCGACTCCGCCGACCCGGTCGGCACGGTGGTCGATCAGACGCCGCGCGTGCTGTTCGGGCTGCTCGGCATCGCCCTCGCGCTCTGGACGCTGCTGCTCATCATCGGGGCGATCGTGCACCGGCGCCGCGCAGCCGGCTGGCGCATCGCGACGCATCTCGTGTCGCTGCTCGTCGCTGTCGGGCTGAACGTCGGCGGCCTCGCGCTGCTGACCGCGGCGACCGGCGGCGGCGGGTCGGACGGCTGGGGGATGCTCGTCGTCGCGATCGGCGTCGCCTCCGGTGCCGTGCTCCTCGGAGCGGGTCTCGTCGTGGTGCTCGTCGTTGAGCTGCTCATCCTCCCCGCCGCGGCGCCGCTGCCGGCCGTGCCCGGCGCGGTACCGGCCCCGCCTGCGGCGCCCGTCGACCCCGCAACCCCCGCAGAATAGGCGAGTTTCGGGGTTCCACGGCGTGTCGCGCCGTCCGCGACACGCCCGGGTTGCACGGGGTTGTGCCGTGTGGCAGACTTTCCTGGTTCCACACGCCGTGCTTTCGCGCGGCTCACTGCCAGGCAGTGCATAGGACGAGCTCCGCACCGAGGGCCCGAGAGGGCAGTCGAGAGCGGGTCGCGATGAGCCTAGGCCGCGGGCAGAAGAACACAGCTTAAGCCGACACCACTCAGCTCCGGGGAGACCCGTGTGCCTGAACCGGGCGACACGCCCGGGCGCGGGGGTCGGCGGCAGGCGTTGGATCGACGAGGTCGAATCCGGGCCGCGCGCGAGCGCGGGCGGGCAGCAGCCAGGCGATTGACGTTTGACAGAAGAACAGTGGTGCGACAGCGAATTGCGCTCCGCGTGAGGTGCGCCCCGACGGGTGCATCACGTCCAAGAAGGAAGAGAGTTGAGCATGGCGGGACAGAAGATCCGCATCCGACTTAAGTCGTATGACCACGCAGGTCTCGACGCATCGGCGCGCAAGATCGTCGACACGGTCACCCGTGCCGGGGCCACCGTCGTGGGCCCCGTGCCGCTGCCGACGGAGAAGAACGTGATCGCCGTCATCCGGTCGCCCCACAAGTACAAGGACAGCCGCGAGCACTTCGAGAAGCGCACGCACAAGCGTCTCATCGACATCATCGACCCGACGCCGAAGGCGGTCGACTCGCTCATGCGCCTCGACCTGCCCGCCGACGTCAACATCGAGATCAAGCTCTAAGGAACCCGGACATGTCTGCAACCAAGACGACCAAGGGTCTGCTGGGCACGAAGCTCGGCATGACGCAGGTGTGGGACGAGAACAACAAGCTCGTGCCCGTCACCGTCGTGGAGATCTCCCCGAACGTGGTGACGCAGGTGCGCACCCCCGAGAACGACGGCTACGCCGCCGTTCAGATCGCCTACGGCGCCATCGACCCGCGCAAGGTCACCAAGCCGCTCACCGGCCACTTCGAGAAGGCCGGCACGACGCCGCGCCGCCACGTCGCCGAGGTGCGCACGGCCGACGCGGCCGAGTACACCCCCGGCCAGCAGCTCGCTGTCGACATCTTCGAGGCCGGCCAGCTGGTCGACGTCGTCGGCACGAGCAAGGGCAAGGGCTTCGCCGGTGTCATGAAGCGCCACAACTTCAAGGGCGTCTCGGCCTCGCACGGTGCGCACCGCAACCACCGCAAGCCGGGCTCGATCGGCGCCTCGTCGACCCCCAGCCGTGTCTTCAAGGGCATGCGCATGGCGGGCCGCATGGGCGGCGAGCGCGTCACCGTGCTCAACCTCAAGGTCCACTCGGTCGATGTCGAGAAGGGTCTGCTGCTCGTCAAGGGCGCGGTTCCCGGTGCTCGCGGCCGTCTCGTGTTCGTCCGCAACGCCGTGAAGGGAGCGTAAGCGCCATGGCTACTTCGCTCGACGTGATCGACGCCGCCGGCAAGAAGACCGGCTCGGTCGACCTGCCCGCCGCCGTCTTCGACGTTTCGACCAACGTCCCGCTGCTGCACCAGGTCGTCGTGGCCCAGCTCGCGGCCGCCCGCCAGGGCACCCACTCGACCAAGGGTCGCGGTGAGGTCTCGGGCTCGGGTGTCAAGCCGTTCAAGCAGAAGGGCACCGGCCGCAGCCGTCAGGGCTCGGTGCGTGCGCCGGAGCACCGCGGCGGTGGCATCGTCCACGGCCCGACCCCGCGCAACTACGCGCAGCGCACCCCCAAGAAGATGATCGCCGCCGCGCTGCTCGGCGCGCTCAGCGACCGCGCCCGGGGCGAGCGTCTGCACGTCGTCGAGACGTTCGGCACCGACGCGCCCTCGACGAAGGCCGCGGCCGCCGTGCTCGCGCAGCTGAACACGGGCCGCAACGTGCTCGTGGTCATCGAGCGCGACGACGAGATCAACCTCAAGAGCGTGCGCAACCTCAAGGGCCTGCACGTGATCAGCCCCGACCAGCTCAACGCGTACGACGTGCTGGTCAGCGACGACATCGTGTTCACGAAGGCCGCCTACGAGGCCTTCGTGGCGTCGAAGACGAAGAAGGAAGAGGTCGGCGCATGAGCATCCACGCTGTCGCCCAGAACAAAGACCCGCGCGACATCATCATCGCGCCGGTCGTCAGCGAGAAGAGCTACGCGCTCATCGACGACGGCAAGTACACCTTCCTCGTCGACCCGCGTGCGAACAAGACCGAGATCAAGCTCGCCATCGAGAAGATCTTCAACGTCAAGGTCGCCTCGGTGAACACGCTCAACCGCACGGGCAAGACCCGCCGCACCCGCTTCGGCACCGGCAAGCGCAAGGACACCAAGCGCGCCATCGTCACGCTGAAGTCGGGCTCCATCGACATCTTCACGGCCGTCGGCTAGGCACGAAGGAACTCAGGACAATGGCTATTCGCAAGTACAAGCCCACGACCCCGGGTCGTCGCGGCTCGTCGGTCGCCGACTTCGCCGAGATCACGCGGTCGACGCCCGAGAAGTCGCTTCTCAAGCCGCTGCCGAAGACCGGTGGCCGCAACAACTCGGGTCGCATCACCACGCGCCACATCGGCGGTGGCCACAAGCGCCAGTACCGTGTCATCGACTTCCGTCGCAATGACAAAGACGGTGTGAACGCCAAGGTCGCGCACATCGAGTACGACCCCAACCGCACCGCGCGCATCGCGCTGCTGCACTACGTCGACGGCACGAAGCGCTACATCCTCGCGCCGAACAAGCTGGCGCAGGGCGACATCGTCGAGTCGGGTCCGTCGGCCGACATCAAGCCCGGCAACAACCTGCCGCTGCGCAACATCCCCGTCGGTACGGTCATCCACGCCATCGAGCTCCGTCCGGGTGGCGGCGCGAAGATGGCCCGCTCGGCGGGCGCCTCGGTGCGTCTCGTCGCGAAGGACGGCCCCTACGCCCAGCTGCGTCTGCCCTCGGGCGAGATCCGCAACGTCGACGCGCGCTGCCGCGCGACCGTCGGCGAGGTCGGCAACGCCGAGCAGTCGAACATCAACTGGGGCAAGGCCGGCCGCATGCGCTGGAAGGGCGTCCGCCCGACCGTCCGCGGTGTCGCGATGAACCCGATCGACCACCCGCACGGTGGTGGTGAGGGCAAGACCAGCGGTGGCCGCCACCCGGTGAGCCCCTGGGGTCAGTCGGAGGGCCGCACGCGCCGCCCCAACAAAGAGAGCGACAAGCTCATCGTCCGTCGCCGCACCGTTGGCAAGAAGCGCAAGTAGGAGTCGAGAACAATGCCTCGCAGTCTCAAGAAGGGTCCGTTCGTCGACGACCACCTGCTCCGCAAGGTGTTCGCGCAGAACGAGGCCAACACGAAGAACGTCATCAAGACCTGGTCGCGCCGGTCGATGATCGTCCCCGCCATGCTCGGGCACACGATCGCCGTGCACGACGGCCGCAAGCACATCCCTGTGTTCGTGACCGAGACCATGGTCGGCCACAAGCTCGGCGAGTTCGCGCCGACCCGCACCTTCCGCGGCCACGAGAAGGACGACAAGAAGGGTCGTCGCCGGTAACCCGGCGACGTGAAGAGGAGTACAGACATGGTGGAGTCGATCGCCCGCGTGCGACACATCCGCGTGACGCCTCAGAAGGCTCGTCGCGTCGTCGACCTGATCCGCGGCAAGCAGGCCCTCGAGGCCCTGGCCATCCTGAAGTTCGCCCCCCAGGCGGCGAGCGAGCCCGTCTACAAGCTCGTCGCGTCGGCTATCGCCAACGCCCGGGTCAAGGCGGACGCTGCGAACACCTACCTCGACGAGCAGGACCTCTACATCTCCCGCGCGTTCGTGGATGAGGGCACCACCCTCAAGCGGTTCCAGCCGCGCGCCCAGGGCCGCGCGTTCCGCATCAACAAGCGCACCAGCCACATCACCGTCGTGCTCGCCACGCCGGACGAGCTGGTCGCCGCGGGCCCGAGCAAGAAGAAGGCGAGCAAGTAGTCATGGGTCAGAAAGTCAACCCGTACGGTTTCCGTCTCGGAATCACCACCGACCACGTGTCGCGCTGGTTCTCCGACAGCACCAAGCCCGGTCAGCGCTACGCCGACTACGTGGCGGAGGACGTCAAGATCCGCCGGATGCTCACCACGAGCCTCGACCGCGCCGGCGTCGCCCGCATCGAGATCGAGCGCACGCGCGATCGCGTCCGCGTCGACATCCACACCGCCCGCCCGGGCATCGTGATCGGTCGCCGAGGTGCCGAGGCCGAGCGCATCCGCGCCGACCTCGAGAAGCTCACCAAGAAGCAGATCCAGCTCAACATCCTCGAGGTGAAGAACCCCGAGGCCGAGGCGCAGTTGGTCGCCCAGGGCATCGCCGAGCAGCTGAGCGCCCGCGTGGCGTTCCGCCGCGCGATGCGCAAGGGCCTGCAGGGTGCGCAGCGCGCCGGCGCCAAGGGTGTCCGCATCCAGGTGTCGGGTCGTCTCGGCGGCGCCGAGATGAGCCGGTCGGAGTTCTACCGCGAGGGTCGTGTGCCGCTGCACACGCTGCGCGCGAACATCGACTACGGCTTCTACGAGGCCAAGACCACCTTCGGCCGCATCGGCGTGAAGGTCTGGATCTACAAGGGCGACATCACCAACAAGGAACTCGCTCGCGAGCAGGCGGCTCAGAAGTCGTCGCGCCCCGAGCGTCGTGACGCGGACCGCGGCCCCCGCCGTGGCGCCGGCCGTTCGGCCGACGCCGCTGCTCCCGTCGCGGCCGGAGCGGAAGGCTAGGAACAATGCTGATTCCCCGCAAGGTCAAGTACCGCAAGCAGCACCACCCCAAGCGGAGTGGCGCGGCGACCGGTGGCACCGAGGTCACGTTCGGCGAGTTCGGCATCCAGGCCCTCACCCCCGCGTATGTGACGAACCGGCAGATCGAGTCCGCTCGTATCGCCATGACGCGTCACATCAAGCGTGGCGGCAAGGTCTGGATCAACATCTACCCCGACCGTCCGCTCACCAAGAAGCCGGCCGAGACCCGCATGGGTTCCGGCAAGGGCTCGCCGGAGTGGTGGGTCGCGAACGTCAAGCCGGGTCGCGTCCTCTTCGAGGTCGCGGGCGTCAACGAGCAGCTCGCTCGTGAGGCCATGACCCGTGCGATTCACAAGCTGCCCCTCAAGGCACGCATCATCAAGCGCGAGGGAGGCGACGCGTAATGGCGATCGGATCGAAGGAGCTGGCACCCGCCGAGCTCGACACGTTTGAGGACGAGCGTCTCATCGACGAGCTCAAGAAGGCCAAGGAGGAGCTGTTCAACCTGCGCTTCCAGGCCGCGACCGGGCAGCTCGAGAGCCACGGCCGTCTTCGTGCGGTGAAGCGCGACATCGCGCGCATCTACACGATCATCCGCGAGCGCGAGCTCGGTCTGCGGGCCACCCCGGCTCCGCTCGAGCTGCCGGAGAAGCCCGCGAAGAAGGCGGCGAAGGCGAAGGCGGATGCTCCCGCCGAGGCCGCGGACGCCGCGCCCGCGCAGAACACTGAGGAGAAGAACTGATGGCGACGACCGAGAAGAAGGCCGCTCCCGGCCACGAGTCGGCCGAGCACGATGTTCGCGACGCCTCGGCGCGCGGCTACCGCAAGGTGCGCCGCGGATACGTCACGAGCGACAAGATGGACAAGACCATCGTCGTCGAGGTCGAGGACCGCGTGAAGCACCCCCTCTACGGCAAGGTCATGCGCCGCTCCTCGAAGGTCAAGGCTCACGACGAGCAGAACACCGCCGGCATCGGCGACCTCGTCCTGATCTCCGAGACCCGCCCCCTGTCCGCCACGAAGCGCTGGCGCCTCGTCGAGATCCTCGAGAAGGCCAAGTAGGCCCGCGCCTGCTTGTCCACTAGGAGACAGAAATGATCCAGCAGGAATCCCGGCTCAAGGTCGCCGACAACACCGGCGCCAAGGAGCTCCTCACCATCCGCGTGCTCGGCGGCTCCGGCCGCCGCTACGCCGGCCTCGGTGACATCATCGTCGCGACCGTGAAGGACGCGATCCCCGGCGGCAACGTCAAGAAGGGCGATGTCGTCAAGGCGGTCGTCGTGCGCACGGTCAAGCAGACCCGCCGCGCCGATGGCTCGTACATCAAGTTCGACGAGAACGCCGCCGTCATCCTCAAGAACGACGGCGACCCTCGCGGAACCCGCATCTTCGGTCCGGTCGGTCGCGAGCTGCGCGACAAGAAGTTCATGAAGATCGTCTCGCTCGCACCGGAGGTGCTCTAGCCATGGCCAACATCAAGAAGGGCGACCTCGTGCAGGTCATCAGCGGCGCCACGCAGGCGCGCGGTGGTGACCGCGGCAAGCAGGGTCGTGTCATCGAGGTCATCGCGGACAAGAACCGCGTGATCGTCGAGGGCGTCAACTACGTCACCAAGCACGTGCGCGTCGGCCAGACGCAGCGCGGCACGAAGACGGGTGGCATCGAGACCGCTGAGGCCCCGATCCACATCTCCAACGTGGCGCTCGTCGACCCCAAGACCAAGAAGCCGACCCGCGTGGGTTTCCGCGAGGAGGTCGTCGAGAAGAACGGCGTCAAGAAGACCGTCCGCGTGCGGTACGCCAAGAAGTCAGGTGAGAAGCTCTAATGTCCACTGAAACTGCCGCGCCGACTGGCGCTGCCGTGGCACACACGGTCCAGCCGCGCCTCAAGCAGAAGTACCGCTCCGAGATCAAGAAGCAGCTCACCGAGCAGTTCGGCTACGCGAACCCGATGCAGGTCCCCGGCCTCGTCAAGATCGTCGTGAACACCGGTGTCGGCGAGGCCGCCCGCGACTCGAAGGTCATCGACGGCGCGATCAAAGACCTGACCGCGATCACGGGTCAGAAGCCCATGGTGACGAAGGCCCGCAAGTCGATCGCGCAGTTCAAGCTGCGCGAGGGCATGCCGATCGGCGCGCACGTCACGCTGCGCGGCGACCGGGCCTGGGAGTTCATGGACCGCCTCATCACCCTCGCCCTGCCGCGCATCCGCGACTTCCGCGGTCTGAGCGACCAGCAGTTCGACGGCAACGGCAACTACACCTTCGGTCTCCAGGAGCAGAGCGTCTTCCACGAGATCGACCAGGACAAGATCGACCGCGTCCGCGGCTTCGACATCACCGTCGTCACGACCGCGAAGACGGACGAGGAGGGCCGCGCTCTGCTGCGTGCTCTCGGGTTCCCCTTCCGCTCGAGCGACGCCGCTCAGTAACACCCCCCAGCACCACTCCATCCGGCCCCTCGGGGCCACGATCGACCAGGTCGGCCCCGGTGTACCGGGAGTCGAAACCGGACGAGAAACGGAATCACTGCATCATGACGATGACAGATCCGGTCGCAGACATGCTGACCAGACTGCGGAACGCCAACTCGGCGTACCACGACTCGGTGTCGCTGCCCAGCTCGAAGCTGAAGACGCACATCGCCGAGATCCTCAAGCGCGAGGGCTACATCGCCGACTGGAGCGTCGCTGACGCCCGTGTCGGCACCACGCTGACCCTCTCGCTCAAGTACGGCCCGAACCGCGAGCGGTCGATCGCCGGCATCAAGCGCGTCTCGAAGCCGGGTCTGCGCGTCTACGCGAAGTCGACCGAGATCCCCACCGTTCTCGGTGGCCTCGGCGTCGCGATCCTGTCGACCTCCTCGGGGCTCCTCACTGACCGCGAGGCGATGAAGAAGGGCGTGGGTGGGGAAGTCCTCGCCTACGTGTGGTAACCCGCCATGTCACGAATCGGACGCATGCCCATCGACATCCCCGGGGGTGTCGAGGTGAAGATCGACGGCCAGGCCGTCACCGTCAAGGGCCCGAAGGGCGAGCTCTCGCTCACCGTCGCGAGCCCCATCGAGGTCGCCATCGAGGACAACCAGGTCGTCGTGACCCGTCCCGACGACGAGCGCGCTTCGCGCTCGCTGCACGGCCTCACCCGCACGCTGATCGCCAACCAGATCATCGGTGTGACCCAGGGCTACTCCAAGGGCCTCGAGGTCGTCGGCACCGGTTACCGCGTGCAGGCCAAGGGCGAGGGTGTCGAGTTCTCGCTCGGCTTCTCGCACCCCGTCACCGTGAACCCGCCCGCGGGCATCACCTTCACGGTCGAGGGCAACAACAAGCTCACCGTCAGCGGCATCGACAAGCAGGCCGTCGGTGAGGTCGCTGCGAACATCCGCAAGATCCGAAAGCCCGAGCCCTACAAGGGCAAGGGTGTCCGCTACGCGGGCGAGGTCGTGCGTCGCAAGGCCGGAAAGGCTGGGAAGTAGTCATGGGTCTCGGTACGAGAGGCAAGAGCAAGTCGGCCGCCAAGGGCCGCCGTCACGCGCGTCTTCGCAAGCGCATCACCGGTACGGCCGAGCGGCCGCGTCTGGTCGTCACCCGTTCGTCGCGGCACGTCTTCGTGCAGATCGTCGACGACACCAAGGGCCACACCGTGGCCAGCGCGTCGACCATGGAGGCCGACCTGCGCGGCTTCGAGGGCGACAAGACCGCCAAGGCCCGCAAGGTCGGCGAGCTGGTCGCTGAGCGCGCCAAGAAGGCCGGTGTCGAGGCGGTCGTCTTCGACCGCGGCGGCAACCGCTATGCCGGTCGCGTCGCCGCGATCGCCGATGGAGCGCGAGAGGGCGGACTGGACCTGTGAGCGAGAACGAGACTGTGAACGAGAAGGAGCAGACCGTGGCCTCTGAGGCCCCCGTCGAGACCGCTGCGTCGTCGGAGACGGCGACCGAGCCCCGCGAGGCTCGCCGCGGCGGCCGCGAGCGCAACCCCAACCGCGACCGCGGTCAGCGCGAGACCGAGAAGAGCCCGTTCCTCGAGCGCGTCGTCACGATCAACCGCGTGTCGAAGGTCGTCAAGGGCGGTCGGCGCTTCAGCTTCACCGCCCTCGTGGTGGTCGGCGATGGCAACGGCATGGTCGGTGTCGGCTACGGCAAGGCCCGCGAGGTTCCCACGGCGATCTCGAAGGGCGTCGAGGAGGCGAAGAAGAACTTCTTCCGCGTCCCCCGCGTCGCCGCGACGATCCCGCACCCGGTGCAGGGCGAGGCCGCTGCCGGCGTCGTGCTGCTGCGCCCCGCCGCTGCCGGTACCGGCGTTATCGCCGGTGGCCCGGTGCGCGCCGTGCTCGAGTGCGCCGGCATCCACGACGTGCTGAGCAAGTCGCTCGGCTCGTCCAACACGATCAACATCGTCCACGCGACGGTGGAGGCGCTCAAGCAGCTCGAAGAGCCGCGCGCCGTCGCCGCCCGTCGTGGGCTGGAGTTCGAGGACGTGGCTCCGGCCCGCCTCGTGCGCGCCGAGGCCGCTGCGGCATCGGCCGCCGGAAAGGGTGGTGCGTGATGGCCGCGCAGCTCAAGGTGACCCAGATCAAGTCCGTCATCAGCGAGAAGCAGAACCAGCGCGACACGCTGCGGAGCCTGGGACTCAAGCGGATCGGCGACGTCGTCGTCCGCGAGGACACCCCGGCCAACCGCGGCTACGTCCGCACGGTCGCCCACCTCGTGACGGTCGAGGAGATTGACTAATGGCTGAAGAGAAGAAGCCCGCCGCCGAGAAGGCGCCGGCGAAGAAGGCGAGCACCACGGCGGCTGCGAAGCCGGCGGCCGAGAAGAAGGCTCCGGCCAAGGCCGCCGCCGACAAGGCTCCGGCGAAGGCTGCCGCGGAGAAGGCTCCGGCCAAGGCCGCGGCGAAGCCGGCTGCCGAGAAGGCTGCTGCGGAGAAGGCTCCGGCCAAGGCTGCGGCGAAGCCGGCTGCCGAGAAGGCCGCTGCCGAGAAGGCTCCGGCCAAGGCCGCCGCGAAGGCTCCCGCGAAGAAGGCCGCGTCGACCGACGTGGCCCGCCCGCAGGTGCTGAAGGTGCACCACCTCCGTCCCGCTGCCGGGTCGAAGAAAGACCGCACCCGCGTCGGCCGCGGTGAGGGCTCGAAGGGCAAGACCGCCGGTCGCGGCACCAAGGGCACGAAGGCCCGCTACCAGGTGAAGCCCGGCTTCGAGGGCGGCAACCTCAACTCGGTGATGCGCGCGCCCAAGCTGCGCGGCTTCACGAACCCGTTCCGGGTCGAGTACCAGGTCGTCAACCTCTCCGCCCTCGCCGCGCTCTACCCGAAGGGCGGCGACGTCACGGTCGCCGATCTCGTCGCCAAGGGCGCCGTTCGCAAGAACGAGAAGGTCAAGGTTCTCGGCGACGGCGACATTGCGGTTAAGCTCAACGTGTCCGTCGACAAGGTCTCGCGCTCGGCTGAGCAGAAGATCGTCGCCGCCGGCGGCTCGATCCAGTAGGTGACGGGCGGCCCCTCCGGGGGCCGCCCATCCCTGCGAGAGCGGCCCCCCTGGGGTCGCGGCCCACCATGGGCCACAGCATCCGTCGTCGCCGGGCGGACGGGTGCTCATGGTTGTTCTACGGGAGGTCCACGTGTTCAGAGCTATCGGGCGGATCTTCCGCACGCCCGACCTGCGTCGCAAGATCGGCTTCACGCTTTCGATCGTCGCGATCTTCCGCCTGGGGTCGTTCATCCCCGCGCCGTTCGTCGACTTCCAGAACGTTCAGATCTGCCTCGCGGGCAATCAGGGCGCCACGGGCCTGTACCAGCTGGTCAACCTCTTCAGCGGCGGCGCCCTGCTGCAGCTCTCGATCTTCGCGCTCGGCATCATGCCGTACATCACGGCGTCGATCATCACGCAGCTGCTGCGCGTGGTCATCCCGCACTTCGACACCCTCCACAAGGAGGGCCAGGCGGGCCAGGCCAAGCTGACGCAGTACACGCGCTACATGACGATCGCGCTCGCCGTGCTGCAGTCGACCACCCTCATCACGGTCGCCCGCGCCGGCGCGCTCTTCCCGACCACCAGCGGCGTCGCCGAGTGCAGCCAGCTGATCACCAACGACGCGTGGTACGCGATCCTGCTCATGGTCATCACCATGACCGCCGGAACGGGCCTCATCATGTGGTTCGGCGAGCTCGTCACCGAGCGCGGCATCGGCAACGGCATGTCGCTGCTGATCTTCGTCTCGATCGCCGCGACCTTCCCCTCCGCGCTCTGGGCCATCGCCGTGTCGCAGGGCTTCGAGATCTTCCTGATCGTGCTCGCGCTCGGCCTGCTGGTCATGGCCGCGGTCGTCTTCGTCGAGCAGTCGCAGCGCCGCATCCCCGTGCAGTACGCCAAGCGCATGGTCGGGCGCCGCACCTACGGCGGCAACAACACCTACATCCCGATCAAGGTGAACATGGCCGGTGTCGTGCCCGTCATCTTCGCCTCGTCGTTGCTGTACCTGCCCGCGCTCATCGCGCAGTTCAACCAGCCGGCCGCGGGCGAGACCGCTCCCGAGTGGGTGGTCTGGATCCAGAACAACCTCGTCTCCGGGGACAACTGGATCTACATGGTCATCTACTTCCTGCTCATCGTCGGCTTCACGTACTTCTACGTCGCGATCACCTTCAACCCCGAAGAGGTCGCCGACAACATGAAGAAGTACGGCGGCTTCATCCCGGGCATCCGCGCGGGTCGCCCCACGGCCGAGTACCTCGACTACGTGCTCACGCGCGTCACCCTGCCGGGGTCGCTCTACCTGGGTCTCATCGCGCTGATCCCGCTCATCGCCTTCGCGGCGGTCGGGGCCAACCAGAACTTCCCGTTCGGCGGGGCGAGCATCCTGATCATCGTCGGCGTCGGCCTCGAGACGGTGAAGCAGATCGACGCGCAGCTGCAGCAGCGCCACTACGAGGGTCTGCTGCGATGAGCGCGCGACTGCTGCTGATCGGCCCGCCCGGCGCGGGCAAGGGCACGCAGGCGCAGCGGCTCTCCGCCGCACTGGCGGTGCCCGCCATCTCGACGGGCGACATCTTCCGTGCGCACCTGCGCGACGAGACCCCGCTCGGCAAGCAGGCGAAGGCGTTCATGGATGCGGGCGACAACGTTCCCGACAGCCTGACCAACGACCTCGTGCGCGATCGTCTCTCGCAGGCGGACGCCGCCGACGGGTTCCTGCTCGACGGGTACCCGCGCACGATCGACCAGGTGCGCGCCCTCGACGAGCTGCTCGCCGAGAGCGGTCACGCCATGGACGCCGTCGTCGAGCTCGTCGCCGACCCGGACGTGGTCGTCGAGCGCCTCAAGAAGCGCGCGCTCGAGCAGGGCCGCGCCGACGACGACGAAGCGGTCGTGCGGCACCGGCTGGAGGTCTACGCGCAGCAGACGGCTCCGCTCATCGGCGTGTACGCCGAGCGCGGGCTGCTCGCCAAGGTCGACGGCATCGGCGAGATCGCCGAGGTGACCGAGCGCATCGAGGCGGCTCTCGCTGCCCGGGGCATCCTGTTCACCGCCTGATCGCGGCGCGCGACGGCGACTTGCCCCGAAGGCCCACTATCACCTAAGCTCGAACCTTGGTGCCTTTGGCACGCCTTCGGCGTGTCTCCCGAGATCCCGCCGTGCAGAGGGGGTCGACCGCAGCAGCACCGCGTCATCCGCACGACCGGCACGACCAACACTTTTAGCGACGAAGAGGCAATGGCCAAAAAAGACGGTGTCATCGAGATCGAAGGCTCGGTGGTCGAAGCGCTGCCCAACGCGATGTTCCGCGTCGAGCTGACCAACGGCCACAAGGTGCTCGCCCACATCTCGGGCAAGATGCGCCAGCACTACATCCGCATCCTCCCGGAGGACCGCGTGATCGTCGAGCTGAGCCCCTACGACCTGACCCGTGGCCGCATCGTCTACCGCTACAAGTAACCGTCGGGCTGGATAAGGAACGGCCCGGGAAACCACCCGGCGCACGAGGCCAGCGAGAGAGAAGAACAACCATGAAGGTCAACCCCAGCGTCAAGCCCATCTGCGACAAGTGCAAGGTCATCCGCCGGCACGGCAACGTGATGGTCATCTGCGAGAACCCCCGGCACAAGCAGCGCCAAGGCTAAAGCCTCGTCGCTGTTTGCGCCTCGCCCTGCATTCATGGGCGAACTGAGCAAGCTCAGATCGCCGCCAGCGCCAGGGCCCTGAAAGCTCACAACTGAACACGAACTCCCGGCAGCTTCAGAATCCGCGGATGCGGAGGACACCCAGGGCGGGAGGCCCTGGCACCGGAGCTGCTCCACACCTCTCACACACCTGAAGGAGCCATCATGGCCCGTCTTGCCGGAGTCGACATCCCGCGCGACAAGCGCGTGGAGATCGCACTCACCTACATCTACGGCGTCGGTCGCACGCGTTCGCACGAGACCCTCGCCGCCACGGGCATCGACCCGAACATCCGCGTCAAGGACCTCACCGACGACCAGCTCGTCGCGCTCCGCGACCACATCGAGGGCACCTACAAGGTCGAGGGTGACCTCCGCCGCGAGGTCGCCGCCGACATCCGCCGCAAGGTCGAGATCGGCTCGTACGAGGGCCTGCGTCACCGCCGTGGCCTCCCGGTGCGCGGTCAGCGCACCAAGACCAACGCTCGTACCCGCAAGGGCCCGAAGCGCACCGTCGCCGGCAAGAAGAAGGCGCGCTAGTCCCGGGCTCCGCCCGCCAGCGCTTACGAACAGGTTCAGGAGAAGACCATGGCAGCACCCAAGTCGGCCGCGCGCAAGCCCCGCCGCAAGGAGAAGAAGAGCATCGCCGTCGGGCAGGCTCACATCAAGTCCACCTTCAACAACACGATCGTCTCGATCACCGACCCCAGCGGCGCCGTCATCAGCTGGGCGTCGTCGGGCCAGGTCGGCTTCAAGGGCTCGCGCAAGTCGACGCCCTTCGCCGCGCAGCTCGCCGCCGAGTCGGCCGCGCGCCAGGCGCAGGAGCACGGCATGAAGAAGGTCGACGTCTTCGTGAAGGGCCCGGGCTCGGGCCGCGAGACCGCGATCCGCTCGCTCCAGGCCGCCGGCCTCGAGGTGGGCTCGATCAGCGACGTGACGCCGCAGGCGCACAACGGCTGCCGCCCGCCGAAGCGTCGCCGCGTCTAGCACTCGTGCGCACCGGCCCGCCCCGGCGGGCCGGTGCGCTGCGGCTGTCAGCCGCACCGGGTCGATGCTGACCCTCGAACGTCGATAACTCCACACTCTCGACGAGCCAGCCACTCGTCGCGCCACAAGTGTCATATGGCGGACACTTTGCCGAAAGGAATCCATAGTGCTCATCGCACAACGTCCCACGCTGACCGAGGAGAACGTCTCCGAGTTCCGCTCCCGGTTCATCATCGAGCCGCTCGAGCCGGGCTTCGGCTACACGCTGGGCAACTCGCTGCGCCGCACCCTGCTCTCGTCGATCCCCGGCGCTGCGGTGACCAGCATCCGCATCGATGGCGTGCTGCACGAGTTCAGCACCATCGCGGGGGTGAAGGAGGATGTGACCGAGATCATCCTCAACATCAAGAACCTCGTGGTCTCGAGCGAGCACGACGAGCCCATCACCGCCTACCTGCGCAAGCAGGGCGCGGGGGAGGTCACCGCTGCCGACATCTCGGCTCCGGCCGGGGTCGAGATCCACAACCCCGAGCTCGTGATCGCGACGCTCAACGACAGCGCGAAGTTCGAGCTCGAGCTGACGATCGAGCGCGGCCGCGGCTACGTGAGCGCGACCCAGAACCGCAGCGAGTTCAGCGAGGCCGGGCAGATCCCCGTCGACTCGATCTATTCGCCCGTGCTCAAGGTCACCTACCGCGTCGAGGCCACCCGTGCCGGTGAGCGCACCGACTTCGACCGCCTCGTCGTCGACGTCGAGACCAAGCCGGCCATCACGCCGCGCGACGCGATCGCCTCGGCCGGCCGCACGCTCGTCGAGCTGTTCGGTCTCGCGCGCGAGCTCAACGCGGCCGCCGAGGGCATCGAGATCGGCCCGGCGCCCGTCGACGCACTGGTGTCGACTGAGCTCTCGATGCCGATCGAGGACCTCGACCTGTCCGTGCGCAGCTACAACTGCCTCAAGCGCGAGGGCATCAACACGGTGAGCGAGCTCGTCGCGCTCTCCGAGACGCAGCTGATGAACATTCGCAACTTCGGGCAGAAGTCGGTCGACGAGGTCAAGGACAAGCTCGTCGAGATGGGCCTCTCGCTCAAGGACGCCGTTCCCGGCTTCGACGGTGCGCACTTCTACAGCTACGACGACGAGGAGAGCTAGGCCGCACCGCGCGCCCTGCCCACCCTCCCGCTCCTGAATCGAAAGAACACACATCATGCCTCAGCCCACGAAGGGTCCCCGTCTCGGCGGCGGCCCGGCCCACGAGCGCCTGCTGCTCGCCAACCTCGCGACCGCGCTGTTCACCCACCAGCGCATCACGACCACCGAGACCAAGGCGAAGCGCCTGCGCCCCTACGCCGAGCGCCTCATCACCTTCGCGAAGCGCGGTGACCTGCACGCCCGTCGTCGCGTGATGCGCGTCATCACCGACAAGACCGCCGTGCACCTGCTCTTCACCGAGATCGCGCCGCTCGTGGCCGACCGCGAGGGTGGCTACACGCGCATCACCAAGGTCGGCTACCGCAAGGGCGACAACGCACCGATGGCCGTCATCGAGCTTGTGCTCGAGCCGGTGAGCCCGAAGGCGAAGAGCACCAAGAAGGCCGCTGCTCCGGCGGCTGCGGCGCCCGCCGCCGAGGAGGCTGCGGCCGAGGAGGCTGCCGTCGAGGAGACTGTGGTCGAGGAGACCGCCGCCGAGGAGACCGTGGTCGAGGAGACCGCTGCCGAGGAGACCGCCGCCCAGGAGACCGCCACGGAGGTCGTCGAGGAGGCTGCCGCCGAGGAGGCGCCCGCCGCCGAGGCCGCCGAGTCGGGCGACGCTCCGGCCGAGGACGAGGCCAAGTAGTCACCGCGTCATCACGATCGCGTCACGGCCCCCGCTCGAGAGAGCGGGGGCCGTACTCTTTCAGCCGTGACCGAGGAGACGACCGCCGACCCGACCGTTCCGCTGCGCGACCGCGTGGAGGCGCCGCGCGACCTCGCGATGCCGGACGGGCCGGAGGGCATCCAGTGGCGCCCGCTGTCGGTCGATGATGCGGCGACGCTCGCCGAGCTGCAGGAGCGCATCAGCCGACGCGACCACCCGACCTGGAGCGAGTCGGTCGACGAGCTGCAGGAGGAGCTCGAGCACTCGTGGGTCGATCCGGCCGACGACGGGCTGCTCGCCGTCGACGCGGACGGCACGGCGGTCGCCTGGGGTCTGGTGGTGATGCCTCCCGACCCCGAGTCGCTCGTCCGGGTGATCCTGTTCGGCGGCGTCGACCCGGCGCATCGCGGGCGAGGCGTCGGCCGTCGACTGCTCGCCTGGCAGCGCGACCGGGCCCGCCAGCTGCTCGCCGCCTCACCGCTGGTGCTGCCGGCCTGGGTGCTCGGCTACGCCCCCGATCGCTCGCCCGAGCACGGCGCGCTGCTGCAGCGGCTCGGCTTCGAGGCCGTCCGCTGGTTCACGACTCTCGAGCGCGACCTCCGCGCTGCGGGGCCCGACGATCGCCCGCTGCCTGAGGGCCTGCGCCTCACCGCGTTCGATGCCGCGCGCAGCGAGCAGGTGCGCGCCGCTCGCAACGCCGCGTTCGCCGACCACTGGGGCAGCCAGCCGACGGGTCGGGAGGCCTGGGAGTCGACGATCGGCCTGCCGGTGTTCCGCGCCGAGCTCAGCCGCGTCGCGTGGCACGGCGACAAGGTCGCGGGCTTCGTCATCGTCGAGGTGAACGAGGACGACTGGGAGCGCCAGGGCGCCCGCTCGGGCTACATCGGTCTCGTGGGCACGGTGCGCGAGCACCGCGGGCGCGGACTCGCGAGCGCGATGCTCGCCGACGTGCTTCGGGGTCTGCGGGATGCGGAGCTCGAGCTCGCCGTGCTCGACGTCGACACCGACAACCCGACGGGTGCGCTCGGGGTCTACACCCGGCTGGGCTTCGAGCCCACCGCGCGGGAGGTCGCGTACCGGATCGCGCTCTAGCTGTACTCAGCAGTGACCCTGGTGACAGTTCCGGTCTTGTGAAACAGGAGAACCTC
>OFDN01000925.1_pt1 | contig 21450 bp, 20 predicted proteins | sample 1520971 | NCBI WGS metagenome assembly OFDN01 (sample SAMEA94257418, study PRJEB24077) | hot springs metagenome | biome: Aquatic biome; feature: Geographical feature; material: Water | place: India | collected 2012-06-12 | depth 5 m
CCTGTTTGTAAACTTGTTGAATATCCTGCTTGCTTTATTGGGTAATCGCGACTAATTTCTTGGCCGCTAGCACTGCAAAACCCGCCACTCATACGGCGGGTTTTTTGTTGTCGGCACTCTCATTATTCAACCAATGTTGCCAGCTGTTGTGACTCTTATTGAGGGCAATTAACAGGTCATTCCATACTTTTAAAATCGCGCCTTACTCTGTCATACCGACGCCAGTCGGTATCCAGGGTTTTTGAAAAAGAAAGGGTCATCTGGGAAGGTATTAACGTCGCTGGATACCGGCGTTCGCCGCTATGACGGCAGTTAGAGTGGTGCCGGACCCATATCGTCATACCGATGACAATCGGTATCTAGCGTCTTTAAGCATTTGATAAATATTAAGCCTTTATGAACGTCGCTGAATACAGACGTCCGCCGGTATGGCGGGTCATGGTGACCCTAAAATTCCTCGTAGAGTGCTAGGCGCCTTCTCTTAACTGCCTATTTGAATGGGTAGAAGAGTCCTTATGAGTCATGTCCATTTTTATTAGCGCCCGCCAATAGTCGAGCAAGGCATGTTTTTTGCAACAAAAAATTTAAATATAAAAAACATTATTTACCGGGTGAAAACAACCAAAGTAGTATTTTATGGGGGCTGTATTGAACCAGTCAATTAAGGGCGGCGCAGTGAAAGCAAATATAATTTTTCTAATCGGCATGGCTTCAATGGTGAGTGCTTGTACACCAAAGTACTCTGAAGTGCCTACGGCTAAGAATTTTGAAAATACGGACCAACATGTATTGCAAGCCGCAAAACATTGGGACTTGATTAACAATGAAGTCAGTAAACAATTGCTGGATCGTTTGGCGGGTAAAGTCGGCAAGGAGGAGGTCATTTTTATCAGCGATCCTCATTCCATTTACTCAAAGAATCTTCATCAAGATGTGGTAAGCAGTTTGGTCGCTGCTGGATATACAGTTTTAAAACATGAATCTGGTAAAAGTAAATCAAAAAGTCCGCAAGTGGCACCCGCACATCAAGTATTGATAGAGTTAAATCCAACCGTTATTAAATTTTCTCATGGTCGAAAACAACCGCATGATATCGGTTACCCATCAGCGATCGCAACTGGCTTATGGACATTAAAGGGGTTGGGGGCTACTGCTTATGGCGGAGCAACAGCGGGTATTTATGCTTATGATGTGTATGATTGGTTCTCAAGCCATCAATTTTCAGGGGGCACCCCGCAAACAGAAATTGTGATTGATGTCACGGTTTCCAGGCAGAATCGCTATGTCGCGATCATTAAAGACATTTATTACATTGTTGATAGCGATACCAGCCTTTATCAAGCTATAGAAAATGAAGAGCCACTGATTCATCAGTATCAAGTTGTAGGAGCCGGTAAATGAGATATGCTTTGGTTTTAATGTTGTTCTTGAGTGGATGTGCTACACACAAGGATTATTCTAAAAGTTTTCTAGGCAGTACCGAATTCATCAAGAAAAATCAGGTGGCGGTTGACCAACTGGCCGGCCAGCTTGGGCAGGTTAAGGTACAAAAAGATTATCCTGTGCTGGTGGCCAGTGTCGTCAGTATGAACCAGTTAAACCGTACTTCCACTTTTGGCAGGTTGTTATCAGAGCAGGTCTCGGCCAGATTCTCGCAACTCCAGTATCAGGTAGTTGAACCCAAACTCAGGGGTGACTTGATGATACGCGAGGATGGTGAGTTTTTAATGACGCGCGAGCTTAAGGAAATTGCCAAGTCAGTCAGCGCTCAGGCTGTGGTCGTTGGTACCTATGTGGAGACATCTCAGGATATTTTCGTCAATTTGAAGGTAGTGCAACCTGAGACCAATCATGTATTGGCAGCCGCCAGTTATGCGATCCCGATGGCTAAAGATGTTACCGGCATGTTGAAAAACTAATGATAAATATCTCTAATATTCAATCCTGTAAATAATCTTATTCTTTGGCAAACAAAGATGGAGAGGGCGCAGCACAAAGAGACTTTAAAAATATTCTTATTTTGTTATCCGGCCAGTTCCACCAGCCAAGCGATTGAAGTTGGATAATAGTAGCTTCATCGAATCTGTATTTGATCAACTTTGCTGGATTGCCACCGATGATCGCATAAGGTGGGACATCTTTTGTCACCATTGAGTTGGCCGCGATCACCGCACCATTACCTATTGTGACTCCCGACATAATGGTGCTGCCAAATCCAATCCAGACATCATGACCAATAATCACATCACCATCCGATACAGGGTGACCCGTAATAGTTGCTGCTTCAGGCCACTCCTCCTTAAACAGGATATTAAATGGATAAGTAGTCACCCAGTCAGTGCGGTGATTTCCTCCAAGAAAAATTGTGACATCTCCCGCGATTGAACAGAAGTTTCCAATAGAAAGTTTTGTTGCTTCTCCGAAATGCAAAATGGTAGGATTTCCATAAGTGTGGCGACCTACAGTTGCAATTGGACAGTTTTGCAATGAATAGCGCATGATTTCATTTCTTAGGCGAGTTGGGTTTCTCTGCAACAATACGCATATCACGGGGTTCACGGAGTTTATATTGCGCTGGTTCTTGTCTTGCATTCACCAGCCCTGCTTGTTGCATCAATGCTGCTAGACTGTCAGGTGTATAGCCCCATCGATGAACCATATAAGGGTCTTGCCATCTTGGGTCACCGTAAAATACCCACATGCTGCGTTGACCTTCTGGGCCGCCAAAAGCTGCCGCGTCAGGATTTTTGAGAAACTCTTCACAGGCCGACTTGAGGTTAGGACATTCGAGTACCATGCGTCCGCCTGGTTTTAGTACTCTTGTCCACTCCTTAAGGATATCAAGCACTTCCCATCGCCAGAAATGTTCAATGACATGTACCGATAAAATTTCGTCCACCGATTGATCTTCAAACGGAGTTAATTTATGCAGATCACATAGTACATCTGGATTTTTGCCTGCTCTGCTCTCCACCACATCTACATTGATATACCCCGGTAAAATTTTATCACCGCATCCCAAATTGAGTTTCTTTAATGGTTGGGTGTTTGGAGCAGTTGCAGTGAGCGATTTTTCATTAGAAATCACACGTTGCCATAATTGACCTATTGCCGCGGGGCTGAAGTATGATGCAATATCTTTCTGTCCTTGCTGAATGCGTTGAATCACTTCACCAGGATGGCTTAAGCACCATTCAATCCCTTTTATCAAGTCTTCACCCACCCAGGCACTATCTGCAAAGGGAAGGTAGGCAGGTAACTTTCCAGCGACCACCATTCTTCCAGCCTGCATAGACTCTAGTAGTCTGTTTGCACTTTTTGCAGATTTTGCATGATGCTCTAATGTCGGGATAACTACCAAGTCACAAACTTCCAGAGCTGTACTTGTGGCTTCAACACTCCAGGGTGTGTAGCTCACTTCAAGGTGTGACGGAATCCATTTCGACAGGCTTTCTAATCCAGACTCAAGCGTCGTCAAGACGTTGAGGGTGAGGGGCTGATGTTTCGCAAACTCTGCCAAATCAGGCAAAAATTTAATTAACGTATCCAGATTCACCTGGTGCCCAAACCAGAGGAGTTTAATTGTTGAAGCAGGGGCAAATTGTGCTTTACGTTTCTCTGTATTGATAGGGTCTGCAATCACTGCATCAGCACCGCGGCCAACTCCAGCGAGCGCTTGGTGCAACATGTCAGTAGCACAAACGACTTTGTCAGCTATGTGTAGTAAGGCGCGCTGTAACTGACCACGTGTCGGATGAGACAAGTGATTGTCACAAAAATCGACAATTACTTGTGCGTCGCGATTTTTGGCATCTTCGGCCAGTTTGATGGCATGCTCAGTAAATACCTTGGATATGATCACGGTGTCCCCCTCGACAGGGGTTTTACCATGCCATCCACCTACAGTACGTGACACATGCTCGTTTAAAATTTCACTTTTCCAACCATGGTCACTTAATGCCTGCATGGGTGAAATGACCCGATACCTAGTGCTAGCCAAGTCTGAACTGAGCCCGGCCACTGTATTCTGGATATGACCTGCCGTCACCCACACAACCTTAGGTTCAGAAGGTAAGTAGGTACTGTGTTTGGCCTGTAACTCAGGAGTCGTCTCACATGCACCATATTTTGCAAGCAGGTCGGCACGAAGCGATGTCAGTGCGGGTTCCCAGTGGTTTGCCAGGTCTTCTCTGTAGATAGTTGCATCTGTGAACCATGCTGATCGGGCACCTTGGTAACCCCAACGCCAGTCACCACTTGGACACTGCACAAGAACTCTTGAGTTTAATCCAAGACTTGCTCTTAAATGCATATTAGTATTTGAAACGCCTACATTCTCATTGATTAAGGAGAGCAGGGCAAGTAAATCCTCAATATCATCTGTGATAGAGGCAACATCAATTACCTTGGTATCTAGGTGGTTTTCAAACGATTGAATTGCTTGTTTTGTGACATTTCTCTGTAATGATAGAAATTGAGCATTGATACCACGAAGTGCGCGTGCAAACATTTCTGGATTGATTTGTTTTGCCAACTTACTAAATGCTTCGGCCATTCCACCGGCACTTGCTCCTGCCTGCCAGTTAATACCAATAAAAGGGCCATCTCCTTGTGATTTGAGCCAGTCACGCCATTTTTCTACAAGGTCCAGACGTGGAGTTAATTTAAGTGGCGGTGCAATATCTGGCGCATCCAAATACTGAACGGCGAGTGGGAGTTCATTCACCCAGAAAGTAAGATCAAAGATATTCGGGTCAGGTAGAGGTTCGTCGTCAGGAATCACCGTATGTACGTAATTCATGCGTCTCAAGACGGGTGCCAGCTTTTTTCCGGCCCAATAAGTGACTTCTACGCCAGCAGATGTCAGCCACGGCAAATAACGTAAAAACGTGAGTTCGTCTCCCAATCCCATATCACGTTTGATCAATACTTTTAAGCCAGATAGATTACCTTTCAACCAGGGGCATACAAACCCAGAGACTCTATCCTTGGTCCTTGCCTCTTGTCTGGCAGAATAGGCTCTAAAGCCAGATTTCGTATCACCAACTTTTAGTTTTGCCATTCCCATATAAGCCATCACATCAAGACTATAAGGAGACGCGGTCAGGCAATCCTCATAGTCTCGCACTGCTTCCGGAATACGGTTTTGCTGCAGTCTTAACACTGCTCTAGCTGCGATTAAAGCAGCCTTTGGAGTGACAAAACTTTCTCGCAGAGCTTGATCAAGTACTTGTTCAGCTTTAGCGAATTGCTTTTGTGCGACGAATACCCTCACCAGGTTTGCCAGCAGACGGCCATTCTCAGGCGCCAGACTGACCGCTCGTTCCAATAAACCGGCAGCCAGCTCACTTTTCAGATCACGATGAGCCGCCCATCCAAGCAGATGAAGAGCATCCGGCTGGTCTGGATATTGTTGCAAGACTTCCTGAGCAACACGTATTGCCTCACTCACCAAACCTTGATTGATCGCACTCCAACCAGGTGCGAGCAACTCACTAATCTGTGCATGATTTATGTTTTCAGACAATACTGATTGATTTGTTTCATGAGCGTGATGAATCGGCTCGCTATTCACTATCAAATTGCACTCAGGCGTTATCTTATGCGGCAGATGCTCGCACAAAGCCTTATTCAAGGTTTTTAAAGCATCGCCCCACTCATGATTGGCTGATTGCCTTAACACGTTCGCATTCGGATACCAGGGACTATTCCCTTCGGCAAGCCATCGCCAGTCTTGCCAAGGTCTGTTTAACAATACCAACATGTCTTTTTTTAGCGATTGCCTCAGGTGCACATTCGTATTTGGTACAGTGACATATAAATCAACGACAGTTAGCAATGCCAGCATGTCCTGAAGCTGGTCGTTCAAGTGCGCGTAATTCAAAAATGGTCTGCTAAGCGCATGTTCAAAGGCCTGAATCTCATCTGCTTCAGGCACACGCTGGATGCATACCACGGTACATTTTTTATCTGCAAGCACCTGACCTAGTGCGGCAGGATCAATATGCTTGTCATACTTATGAAAACCCTGTCTGTGTTTTTTGCCTCTTGCGCCTGCCCTCCAAGTCACGGCGACATAAGGCCCGGGACCAAACTGGGCAAGTCTGGACATGATCTTTTCTACCCGTTGTGGGTCTGCGGTCAATGGCAAAGCATCAAGGTAGGCTGGGGCACCACGCTGCATGGCTGCCAAGGGCAAGTCACCCATGTTCAACCAGAAGCCGTCATAAGGAATAGCGATATTTTCTTTCACACTCTCAAACAATCCGCTGTTCTTCAGCAACGGTTTTGTTTTTTTATCTGCCTGAATATGTAGACGAAATCCTTGTTGTTTTAAATGCACCGCATATCGCAGATAAAACATGGTGTCGCCGGGGCCTTGCTCATTTTTTAACCAGATATCACCCGGTTGCATAAATTGTAATGATGGACAGCGACTGCCTGCGGGCAGATTCTCTGGTCTTGCCGTGAATAACTGTAAGCCAGAATATATCTGTTGATTGATCAACTGGCAGAATGCTGCTGTTGTCTCCCATGCCATTTGATGGGGAGCAAGGGTTACCGCCTGCATGGCTGTTTTTTCTGCTTGTGCAAATTGTTCCAGTGCGACCTCAATTGCAGCTTTTAACCCCAGCAAAGCTGGAGACTCACCAAATTGTAACAACGCGTCTGAAATCGGTTTAAGTGCTGCCTGCGGATGTCCCGCGCTTAAAAGTGCTTCTGCCATATCACGCAACCGACGTTCTGTCGCACCGCCATTCAAAGCCTTCTGTAGTAATGGCAGCGCCAGATCCGGTCGTTGATCTCTACAGGCAATTACTCCCAACAGGTGAGCAACCTCTGGTGAGTCAGGGGCGATGATTGAAGCTTTTTTGGCATGTGTCATCGCTTGCGCTACATCTTGTTTGAAAATGGCTTTCCACGAGTTTGCCACTTCATTTTCAAATACCTGCTGAGTGGATGTCATGGTTTGATTCCTTTATGAAATACGCTGAATATGCATGAGTAATTGTTCAGTCGCGATCATGATGGCCCCAGCGGATAACGCAACGCCATAAGGCATCGCAATTGCGCCCTCCGACCTTAAGTCCCAATTCATCTCTTTAAAACCTGAGAGATACATAGACCTGGCCATGAATTTCATGTTGTACCAAAGATGAGATAGGCCGCCGTGATGCCATGCCAATGTGAGCGCCCAGACACCACCCACCATTGCGCCCAGCAGAATTGCCAGAATCACGCCTTTGAATCCCAGAAATAATCCAAACACCATGACCAGCTTGACGTCACCAGCGCCCACCTGTTTGAGTTTATAGGGCATGTAAAAAAACAAGCCTGCTGTTAAGGTGCCAAGCAAGCTGTATAAAAAACCTTTAAGCACGATATTAAAGGGCAAGAAAAAAAGCATGCTGACATACACACACATGGCGTATGTCGTGGCCCAGAATAGGTATCGGTTTGGAATCCGGCGGAATCGGTAATCATGCACTGCTACCAATGCCGACAAGATGATCAATCCTGCAAGTAGTGCAACAATAAAGAATTCGAATGACATGATGGACTCTATATAAAAATGCCGCCAACGGTAAACCGCTGGCGGCATGGGTTGTATTAAGTATCCTAAGATATAAAATACTTAGTCACCGAGGATATTGGCTTCGCTACCCAAAGTGGTCTTCATGTTGCCTGAGGCCAAGATGTCATCTGTACTAAATACGGCACCGTCGTCAGAGCCACTCAATTGAACGAGGCCGTCGCTCTCCAGGCGAACAATCTGGTTAGTACCATTTTCACCCGTTTCGCCACCTGGCAAGTGGTTAGCCATCCAGCTGTACAGGTCGGCAGTTTTGTCACCCAGTTGAACCACTGCAATGTAAGACACGGCTGCAACAGCACCCAGTGTTACACCGTACTCAACCATGGACTGGCCTTCTTCGTCCTGCAGGAAGCTTTTTACATTTTCAATCATTTTTCTCTCCAAAAGATAACCACCCATTAACAATTAAAGTCTCCAGGTATCTGTGCGGGTGTTGCCACAATTACCTGTTTTTGTAATAGGGGAGGATGGCAACATCCCGACACACGGTTATCAATTTTTGAATAACACTCACCCCGACGTGTGTGGCAGCTATACAGCAATTGATGTGCCAGCTGATGAAAAAGTAAAATATTTTTTTGAAATTATTTTATATTTCAATGGCTTATTGGAAACCTGCTTCCAGGTCGTGTTTTTTTATTCACTTGAATAAATCAATATTGACTGGTTATTAATAACCAAGATGGTGGTTGTGCTTGGCTGAAAATTAGCACGCTACTTCTGACTTTCAACGACTCAAGTTTGAGTAAATATTGACGATATTTCATTTAAATCACGCTCGTTGATTTTTATTGAATGTCGAAAGGAAATAATAAAATGACTGTCATTGAACATGCTATTTTGTCTTCAGGGCTGGTGGGGTTGGGTTTATGGTTTGCCTCTGTCTTGGGAGAGGTTTTTCAGGAAATGATGCACTTGCCATTCTTTCATTAGTATTCGTATCTAGCCGCTCCTTTATTCTCAAATGGCTGCTATCAATCACCACTGGTGGTTGATAGCAGCCATTTTGTTTTTTATAAGCTATGTTTGAATGGGTGTCTTTTTAAAAAAAGAAAATAATAATCAATGGCTTATTTATTTTGTTCGTGAAAAATTCATGGGCATGGAAATTGCTCACTTCCTCGCGAGGGTTTTTTAATACGAAAATAATATAAATAATGTTCACTAGGATCATAGTTTTTATGTGCCTGGGGGTGTGGCCGCATCTTTTGCAGGCAGCCCCTCTTAGCGTCATTTCTATTTCCAAGGGTTTTTCCAAGCCTTTGAAGCTATCGGAGCCAGCCGAGACGATTGCAATTGGTGATCCAGGCGTTATTGGCGTGAATACATTAAAGCCTGAACTGCTGATGATCAATGGTCAGGATACCGGCGCGACTTCATTAACGGTGTTCAATAAGTCTGGCAGCATCGATGAGTATCGTATTCAGGTGGTCAATGATATTTTCCAGCTCAGGAGCATGATTGCTAACTTGGAAAAAAAGGTGACTGTCGAGGATCTGAACGGCATTATTGTCCTAAAAGGCACTGTATCTACACCGACGGCGCTTTCCAGAGTGTTAACAATTGCTGACCGGTTTGTGACCGGTAATGCTCTTCCCCCAAGTTTTTCAGTCATCAGCGACCATGGCGGCGTATTGTCAGGCAACTTGAATGAAAGCCAAACTGGCAACAACGAGGAAATTGTGGGAGTTTCTCCAGATCCTAGAATTGCGGTGCCTCAGATCAATGTGGGCGGCACTGGTCAGGGTGCTGGTAATGCAGGCGGAGGTGGTGGCAACGGCCAAAATGGCGCCAGTAGTGCTAACGGCAATATCGCGAGGGCGCTTACTCAACCTTTAATGCCTATTAAGGGCAACCTTGCGCAAAATCTCTCGCGCGGAGAGGTGATCGTTGTGGGGAATGGCAAGGTCATGAGCATGATAAAGGTAGCCAAACAACCCAAGGTTGAGATTCAGATGCAAATCATTGGCATAGACCGTAATAAAACGGATTCTTATGGTATTGATTGGCGGTTGGATACCCAAAGCGGAGGTAAAACAGTGACTGTGGGTAGCGTGTTGGGAGATGTCTCTCCCTCAGGCGGTTCCAGCCCTGATCAATTGGCCAACGATGGGTTCGATCCAGGTAACTCATCCATTTTTGCGTTTGTGAATAATCCCGGCAAATATGCTTTGTCAGCATTCATGCGCTTTCTACAACAAAAAGGCGCGGCCAAGACACTTTCCAATCCCCTGGTCACAGCAGTGAGTGGTGAGTCTGCTAGTTTTCTGGTGGGTGGTAATATTCCGATTCCAGTCCAGACCCAGACTGTTAATCAAGTCACCGCCACTACTGCGACAAACGTCCGTTTTATTCAGTTTGGACTCAAACTTATTGTGAGGCCGACCGTGCTTGAAAACGGCAAGATATCGATTGTATTAGATCAGTCCATTTCCGAGCCAGACTACTCCCAAGCTATTACCTTGCTAGGTGCCAGAATCCCGGGATTTAATCAGCGCTCGGTGAGTACCTTAACGGAATCTGCAAGTGGTGAAACTTGGGCAGTAGCAGGTTTGTTGTCTGAAGAAAGCGCCAAAAGTGCCTCTCAGGTTCCGTGGCTATCCAATGTTCCGGTCCTCGGTTGGTTATTTAAAAATACAAATGATGCCAAATCCAGAAACGAGCTGATGATATTGGTCAATGCCAGGGTTATCGAGGGGGAGAATCAAACCAAAACCAGCTTTGAGGAAGAAGGGGATCTTGCCCCTTCAGGGCAGCCATCAGATGAGTCTAGCGATTCTTCATTGCCTGAAGAAAGTGCGGAGTCATCTGAAGTAATGGCGCCATCAAGAAGTAAACCAGTAGCCAGCCCACAAGCAAGCTCATTGACCAAGCCGACGAAAAAACGGCAAACGCTTGATTTGCCGAAGATACAACCGCCGTCTGTCATCCGTGACGACAATATAAGTGGCTCAGATCAGGTGCCCATGGACGCTCCTGCTAAAGCAACTGATACGACTTTGCCTGCTGTGATTACACCAAATCATTCAGGACAGTCAGTGATCACCCTTTATCAACCTGTGACTCCATCCAAGCGTATTGAAGGAAGGGTAATTTTTTACCAGGAGTTTGAAAATGTGACTGCAAAAAATCAACATCTCAATCTTGTTGCAAGTAGCCAAGAAACCCTTCCCATACAGTCAGGGAACGTGGTGAGTCACGAGGCGCCAGAGAGTAAACCTTTAGTGGCTTCCCATTCCGCCCAAGAGCGTTTGCAACTGAATACTATGAATGATTTAAATAAAGCCGTTTTCTTAGGTAAAGTCCCTGCAAACTCCCATTTGGCCGCCTCAGCATCACTGCTGCCATTTTCACCCGGTGCTGTAGAAATTTTGTCCAAGCAGCCAGACGGACGTGAATGATGATGGATTTCGAAATGCACCTTATGAATCATTTAAAAGCTTTCTATAAACGTACTAAACTCATCATGTTGATTGCCATGTGCAACTTAATGCTTGACTTAACTGGCTGTGTATCACGCTCCGCGATGCCATCCACACCCTCGGCACCGACTCCTGAAAATGTTGATATAGAAGGTGAGCATCAGCGCCAAATTCAATCTTCAAAACAGTGGCAACTAGTGGCCGAAGATATGGTGACGCAACTGATTGCCACCATTCAAGAAAAAAAGCTGGATAAAAAACCTATTTATATTCATTTACAAACCAGACAGACTCCCTTCACAACGGCGTTCAATGATTTTCTGATTACTGCCCTTGTACAAAAAGGTATTAAAGTCAGTACGCAAAAGCCAGGTAGTTATATTTACAACTACAAAATACAAATGATTGAGTACAACTCTTTAAGAACTACCCTGACCAGTGATAAATACAAATTTACCAGTCTGGCCGCGGGTTTGGTAGTCATTAGGAATATCGGCGATATTCTTGGGGTGGACGGTTCATTATTGGCAACTGGTGCTGCATTAGATGTGGGAGATTTTAACTTAGCGCCCAACATGGAAATCATCATGACATCTTCAATTGTGGATAAAAGAGTTTTTATCAGTAGAACAACCGATATTTACTATGCCAATCGAATAGACAAGCACTTGTATCTACCAGCATCAAGAAATAAATCATCGGATGCTTTTAATGATCCTTTTTATCAGATGAATTAATCGTGTAAGTCGGTAGTGACATGACTAAAAAAACAAAGTTATTAGTGGGTAGTTTGTTTGTGTTGGTGATTTTTTTCGTCGCCACCTTTTTAAAGAACTGGGGGACTGCAGTTTCTGAAACCATGCTTGAGAAGCATAAGCCCGAGGTGGAAGCGCTCGTAAAAAATCCTAAGCTTGCTAAAGCAAAGTGCCCGGCCGTTCAGGCCAGGTTAAAAAAGCATATTCCAGACCTCATTCTAAGCCAGGATAAAACACAGGTTCCACTGGCGCATAAATTGATTGCAGATTGCGCTTTTGCAGCTGAAACCTTCGAAGAGGCGATTGAGCATTATAAAAAACTCTCAGAGTTTGAACCTAACTCTGCTATTTGGCATGCGCAGATCGCACAGTCTTATTACAAGCTCGGTAAGTCTGGAGATAGGCAGGCATTTGGTGATGCTTTGTCTCCAAGTATTTTAGCTACCCAGTTAGCGCCACAAGATTTCAAGGTCCGCAGACTCAATGCACGTGTTCTGGCGGCTCTTGGCTTAAAGAATCGTGCAATTGCAGCCTATGCTGAAGCGATCCGAATTGCACCATACCACCTGATAGAGCCCACAAAAAAAGAGCTTCAATCCGTAATGGATCAAAAAGAGGTGTCAGTCAGCATCAGTCACGCCAGAACTGGGGAATAATGCTATGCGTATACTGATCATCAGTGCTCATCAAGCTTTTAGGCAGCAAGTGCAGGCAGCATGCCTAAGATTTGGCAATGCTGCGGTGAGCTTGAGAACGGCAGAAACAATGGGCCAGGGCATTGAACTGGCATTGCAGTTTGAAGCGCAATTGGTCTTCTTGGATCTGACACGAAATCATGAGGCTGGCATGCTGACGCTTGAGCAGCTAGCCAATGTCAGAAATCGGTTGGTTGCTGTCAGTGCCGATAAAATGGGTACTGATTTAATGGCAAGAGCTATTCGCACTGGTGCAGGTGAGGTGCTTCTCCAACCCGTCATGGACGAAGAGGTTTTTGCCATCATTGAAAAAGCGATGCATATGCAAAGCGAGCAGGCGATCATTCAGCCCGCTCGCACAGGTAAATCTGTTATGTGTTTTTCAAGCAAAGGCGGTGTCGGCAAAACCTCTCTATCATGCAATATCGCAATTGGTCTTGCCAAACTCTACGGTGAAGCCAGTGTTGCTTTGATTGATGCAAACATCCAGGCACCGAATGTTGCGCCCATGCTTGATTTGAGGCCACAAAGATGGTTGAAGGATGCAGTTGCCGAGTATAAACGTCTTGATAATCAGTTGTTATCCGATTTTATGACACTTCACGAGCAGAGTGGCGTGCACGTGTTAGCACACAATACCAATGATCCACTTGGTGTGGATTACACAGAAGATCAGCTTACAAAGATATTACTTGTCTCCAAGGGCGCATTCAAATGGACAGTTGTTGATACCTTTCCATTACTCTCCAGCCTTAATTTATCCTTGATGGATTTGTGTGATGAGATTGTTCTTGTGACAGAGGCTGTTGTGCCTTCACTGAGGAGTGCCAAACATAATCTGGATATTTTGCAGCAAGCTGGCTACGGGGAAAAACGTATCAGAGTTGTTTTGAATCGCTACACTGATTTTCAAGGCAATATTACACCAGACCTTTGTGCAGAGGCACTTGCTTGGCCTATTGATAGCATTATTCCTTATGATGTACATGCCACGATTGCCACAAATACAGGGCGTGCTTATTCCCAAATGTATCCAGATCGGCGTATCACTGCAGCAGTGAACCAACTAGTGGCAAAAATTGCTGGCTCCGAAATGGAGCCTGAGGTGAGTGAAACGGTGTTTGAAAGATATGCTCGTCAATTTAAAAACTGGATGGATATTTAAATGTCTGAAGAGCAAGTCAATAATTTAAGAACTGAGCTCAGGAAACAAGAGACCAATCAATATAACTTGTTATCTGAACGTTTGGTCGCGCTTGGGCAAACAACTCTGGAGTCAAATTTACTGACGACCAAACAACCGCAAAATAGTCAGGCTTCTTCATATGCAGAAATTCGTCACAGATTACATAAGTCTTTGATTGAAATGCTCAATCCGCAGGCAGTCAGTGTGGCGACGCTGGAACAGATTGAAGTGGCTGTGAAAGAGTATGTCAATAATGCTTTAGCCCAAGAAGCCATGCCGCTCACCAGAATTGAACGTAGCCGTCTGGTCGAGGACTTGATTTACGAGGTAATGGGATTGGGCCCTCTTTCACCCCTGATGACTGACCGGACGATTTCAGACATCCTTGTAAATGGAGCACACCAGATCTATGTTGAAAAACATGGATTATTAGAGTTGACGGATATCCACTTTCATGACGATGATCATCTGATGTTAACCATCGAAAGGATACTTTCGAGAGTGGGCAGACGTGTAGACGAATCTTCGCCTATGGCTGACGCCAGGTTAGCAGATGGTAGCCGCGTCAATGTGATCATTCCACCGCTAGCGCTACGAGGCCCCACAATGTCGATTCGACGTTTTATGCGAAATATCCTCGATGTGAATGAGCTTGTGGCGGGTGGGGCACTCACTTTTGAGGCTGCGGAATTCTTAAAATTCGCTGTTCAAGCTCAGCTTAATATTGTCGTGTCAGGTGGAACGGGCTCAGGTAAGACAACAATGCTCAACTGTTTGTCGCAGCATATTGGTGAAGGCGAGCGTATTGTGAGTATTGAAGATACGGCTGAATTGCAACTGAATCAAAAGCATGTGGTTCAACTAGAAGCAAGACCTGCAAACACAGAGGGCATGGGCTCCGTCACAATTCGGGATTTAGTCAAGAACTCGCTTCGCATGCGTCCTGACAGAATAATTGTGGGCGAGGTCAGAGGTGCAGAGGCACTTGATATGTTGCAGGCAATGAATACTGGCCATGATGGTTCATTGGCTACTCTACATTCGAATAGTCCACGCGACACCCTTGCCAGACTGGAGACCATGATGTTGATGGCTGAGCTTGATTTGCCCCAGCGTGTTCTGCGTGAGCAGATTGCGTCTGCCGTGCATTTGATCGTACACGTGAACCGCTATTCGGATGGTACCCGCCGAGTATCGAATATTACTGAAATTACGGGAATGGAGGAGGGAACAGTGCTTATGCAAGATATTTTTGTCACCAAGAGAGAGGGTGATGAAATGGTGATGCGCTCAAGTGGGATTATTCCAAATCTTTTGAAGCTGATGCATGAGCGAGGTATAGATGTGAGCCATGATCTTTTCTGATCATTCAAGTTGACAGTATCGCAACTTTAGACGCCGTGCCAATGATATTTTTCATCATCATTCTTTTGATCCTACTTGTATATCTGGTCTACGATATCCAGCAGGAAGGTCGTCGCCAGAAAGTTTTTGAAAGGCTGACTTTTGGATTTGATAGCGATGAGCCTGATCAGGTGTCGCTCTGGGAAGGCGCTGCCAATCTGTTGCAAGTGACTGCTATTCGACAACTGTTACTGCGTAGCCTATTTACACGGACGCTGGATATTATTATCAAAAGAGCAGGTTTTCGTTTCGGTCTCCTGGAAGGAGTATCTATCCTTGCGATTGTTTCTTTCATCACAGCATTAGCTACATTTATGACCACTCAAAATTTAGGGGCTAGTGTTGCAGTTATTTTTTTGGCGCCTTTGACGATATTCATGGTCTGGAGATTGTTGGCAGAGCGACAGCAAAAAAAAATGGATTTGCAATTGCCGGGATTGATTAACAGTATGTTAACGACAATGCGTGCAGGGGGCACTCCAATTCAGGCTTTACATGCCACGTCAAAAAACGCAGAAAACCCTATCCGGGACTCGATTGCACAAGTGCTGAATCAGTTGCAACTAGGACAGTCGCCAATTGCGGTATGGAAAGACTGGTCTGATTTCTGGGACACTAAAAGTTGTCGATTGCTATCAACTGGCATCAGAGTCAAATGGGAGTCTGGTGGCCAAATGGCATCCGTCTTAGAACACATCCTGGAGTCGATAGAGTTTAGAAGAAAGATTGAGCAGCGGATCAATACGCTCACAACCCAGGCAAAGTTAGGCTCCATCGTGCTAAGTCTGATTCCACCACTCTTAGTGTTTTTGCAATATAAAGTCAGACCGGACTTGGTCGTTGAGATGGTTAATGATCCGATAGGCGAAAAGATTTACATCTATGCGGGTGGCCTCACCTTAATTGGTTTTTTGTGGCTTAGAAAATTAGCCAAAATCAAAATGGAATAAAAAATGTCGATTATCTTCATCATTTTTTTAGTGGCACTGCTTTTTGTCTTTGCAAACTGGATGAGAGTATCTATCTGGCGATCTAATGTCAGAGATCGTCTCAGCTTTGGATTTGATGAGCAGAAAAATGCAACTCCAGAAATCAATTTATCGGCTGGCGATTATGGTCTGGTGGGTTCCGATAAACTGCTCTATTTTTTAACTCACTTTTTAAGTACACCTTTAGGTTACTTTGCCTTATTTGGCTTTGGCGCAGGCCTAGGGTTGCTCATTAAATATCTATTTGGACTGGCGAAGTTTAGTACGCCGATGATAGGGTTGTTGCTAGGTGTTTTAGTGACGATGCTGATCACTTGGTTTATCAAACGCAGTAAAAGGCTTAGAAGTCAAAGAATTCGCTTTGAATTACCCAACGCACTTCAAAGTATTGTAGCTGTGATGGAAAGTGGATTGGCCTTTGAGTCTGCATTGCAACATGTTGTCAGAGAGTCCAATCCAAAGCATCCTTTATATTTTGATTTAGCGGTCATGATGGACGCCATGCAACAAGGTAGAAGGCGAAATGAAGCACTTAAACTATGGAGCGCCAGAGCGAATGAGCGCTCAGTGACAGATGTGGTTGCCGCCATGATACAAGCCGATCAGACGGGCGCTGCATTGGGTGGCGTTTTAAGACACCATGCAACCACTCAACTCAAAGAAATTGAGTCCGAGCTTCTAAAAAAAGCTGAGCGCATTCCCATCTATATGATGTTTCCCATGATGCTTTGCATTCTTCCTCCTATACTCATGGTGGCAGTGGGCCCCAGTGCAATCAGAATCATCAGGATGTTCCAAGTAATTATGTCCAGAGCTTGATATGAAAGTGATGATCCTACATTCCCAACGCACTATTGTTAGCACTTTGAATGTTGCAGAAGGTTATTTCTCTCGTTTACGCGGGCTGATGTTCAGAAAAGCGCTTAATTCAGGTGAAGGATTGCTGATCAAGCCTTGTAAGCAGATTCATACACATTTTATGAGATTCCCAATTGATGCAATCTTTATGGATCACAAAAATGTTGTGATCCATATTGAACATGGTTTACGCCCCTGGAAAATAACACCGTTTTATAAGCAAGCATTATCTGTCCTAGAGGTTAATCAAGGATGTGCTGTTGACATTAATCTGGGCGACACTCTTGAAATTGTAAAATGATGATTGGGTTATTGATAAACCGTTGCTTGAGTTGATGGCATTAAAATAACATTCGGCACATCACGCTGAGTAGTGTCTGAATAGCGTTCGTTTTTAATGACGCCGTTGCCATTGGATGGATTGTAGTTTTCATTTCCTTCCGCATAGAGGCGTGAATCTGGTCTGGAATTACGGCGTACAGTACCTGTAATAATTGTGATTTTGTCTGGATCAGGTTCAGGTTTTGGCAGGCGAGTGGTGATTTTGACTTCGCTTTCTTTGGTTAAACGGCTCTCATCGAGAGATGGCCTGAATACTGCACGCATCGTTGCCCCTGCACTCACCATCAGGATGGTGACATGTGCATCTTGGGGTGCCATTTCCAAGACAACCGTTTCGCGATCCCTGCCTCTGTCGGGGACTTTTAATACCACGGCATTTTCTGCTACAAGACTTGCCGTTGTGGCCCCTAGTACTGGTGGGGTACCGCTTTTGTTTCTTGGTTGCCTAGCTTTGGCATTCATATCTCCAGGACTTATGCCACCACCCTCTATAGACACGGGGCTACTTTCAACTTTTGTTTGATAAGCACTTTTTGCATCCGCTGAACTGGATTGATTTCCAGAAGTACCTATCGCAAGCAAATCAATATGATCCCCGACTTTTAACGTGCCTATCGTTCCAGGCAGCACTGACGCATCCAGCACAACGACACGCTTGCCAGGTTTGGTCACTGCAGAATAACCACCCCTTACGTTAGGCTCTGAGATATTGTTATCAGAAAAATACGTAGCTGCTGCGATAGGCTCTGTTGCATAGCGGCCAATAAGGAAATCTTGACGCAAGATGGCATCTTCAGGAATGGCCTCTGGTAGTCTGTAAGAGAGCCTGATATGACCTGGTGAAATTCGCTCCCCAAGTTTAATATCCCTGTTGGCAAGTGGTATGGCTACGCGACCAACAGGGATTTGGTTTTCGGGAGTTTCTGAGGATTTTTTTCCACCTAACAATATATAACCAATCATGCCAATCAATATCAAAACAATTAACACGATCAAGATCATTCTGGGATTACCTACTCGTTTGCTTTGCTGAGCCATTTTTTTTCGTTCATTCAATTAATTTAGTTACAGGCGCTGATCTGGTTAGTTGCAACATCTACTTCATAGCACCCTCTAAAGTCTTTATGACGCTTGACCGTCGGAATGCCATTCGCACCCAAAGACCCTATCTCTGAATCAATAGTGCCATTCAGCTGATTACTACCGGCGACGCCAACATTGTTGGGATTGTAAAAAAGTTTTAATGCATTTTCCAAATCGCCATCGGCTACATTCAGCTCTTGCAAGCCAAAAGTTAAAAAGCCTTCGAATATTTTACGGTAGCGGGTGTGTATTCTTACTTTTGAGTGAAGTGTTTGACAGTTAATATCATTGATTACTGACTCCTCATGGTTGGAAGATACGTTGCAATCAATCTGCATAGCTGGCCTGAAACCGTTTAGTAAATCATCATTAACATTGTTAACGGTATATTTAAATAGGTCTTGTGTGCCGCTTCCATCACTACCCTTATTCCACCTGTAATAACCTGATGGTCCAACACTGCCAATATACAAATCTTCATTCGGCTGATTCGGACAGTCGTCATCAGACGTACACATTTTACCGGGCGGGATCAAGTTACCATTCAAATCATTTTTGTACATTCCGTACATGGCTTGATTAAGTTTAGGCAGTCCTGGCTCATATCTGGTTGGGTCATTTGGATCAGTGTATCCCCCGACAAGTATGCTTAACCTGCTACGACCGCCACGACTATCATCAACTCCTTCACAACTCGCAACATCAATAGGTAGTGGATTAAATAAGTACACTTTATAACCCTCGCCTGTTTCTGCAATATAGCGATCATTGACCCCATCCACCGGGAAACCGTAATCATAAACATTGCCGGGCAGGCAAGACGGTTGTTGAATTTTACTTGACGCGTGGTTACCAATCGAAATTATTGCTTGACTTAACTTCTCACCTGTTTCAAGGGGTAATCGTGAAAGTTTAATATGTTGAATTAGTAAAAGTTTGAGGAGTCTTTCGGAGATTTTTTTTTGTTTTTCCTCATTAGTATCGTCAGAGTCAAAAATTGGAGGATTTGAAAGACTTTGTTCTGCTAACAGCAATTCATTATCGGACAAAGACACATCAGGCTCGACATCATCGAATTCGATAAGTTTGTCATCGTAATTTGATAGTAAGCTGGTTGTTAAAGCATATTCGGTTATGCCGATAAATTTATCGATGGCATCGAGAAAGTCAATGTAATCACTGAAAATCAGTTGATATTCTGAATCCATAGAGCACTTAAACTGATCACTGTCTGTAGACAAACCATCATCATTATTACCTTTACCGACAATGTTGGTGCATGATTCAGACGTTAAACTGGATCTTAAAGCAAGTGAGTATTGCTTTTCAGCATTCAGTATATTCAATCTCCGCTGATTCACTTCTGCATATTCACTAATTCCCGTTTTTGCTGCATCGGTATTTTTATAACTTGCTAGGGCGGCCATACCGAGTTCCGCACCGCCAATAAATAGTATTGAGAGCACAATAAACAAAATGGCGTATTCCACCATGGCCTGGCCACGCTGGAATTGCATTTGTTTGCTGAAATAGAGGTGCGGGTTCAAGGCATTCGCAGGGTTAATCGACGGGCAGGTATCTTACATGCAAACGGCTTGATTTCAGGCAGCGTTGTTGATTTCTTCGCGTTGGGAGACATGTAAGGCACGTTGTTTTGCATCAAACCAGGCTTGCGCGTGTTCACAGTCTTTATATTCATTAAAGTAAGGTCCGCCAAGGGTGAAATGGATCAGAGCGGCACCGGAGTTTGGTTCGCTATAGCCTACAAGGTGGTTCCAGCGGGCAGGAATTTCACCGATCAGGTCATCGGTTGCCAGCCATTTGAACTGATGTAGCTCCAGGCCAGTGGCGGTATTCACATAATCTGGTGTGAGTGCATGGCATTTGGCGTTGTTAAACATCATCACGCTTGACCAGTTTTTTTTCTGGTACTTGGTTTGAACGGCATTTAAAAACTTGATATCTTCTTTGGGTTGATGATCATGTTTGACGCACATCACGGCGTAGCGGTCATCACGCATGTTCCACAAGTTGACGATATCTTCAGTCATCAACATGTCGCAATCCATGAAGATACTCCAGCCGTCATAAGCTGAAAGATAAGGCGTTAAAAATCTCGAAAAAGAAAATTCGGTGGATTGCAATGGATTACGCTCGCGCTTATAAATAGATTTAAGCTGGGAGAGCATGATGGGGGTGATGCTGACAGGTTGGGAGGCATGCTCGTGAATACTATGTGATAACACGCTGAATGCACCGACTTCTTTAGGGTCGTAACCTATAAATACATTAATCATTGCTCACTCCAAAACCATTATTTATTTTAGTGAGTAACCAATGCAATAATTGTGCCCGTATTTGCATCACTGTCTAGTCCGCATATTCTGGGATTAGGCCGTCTTTTGAATATATTTTAAGTGGTTTATTTGAGCCTATTGGCTGAATTCAGCCATTTTTGATTGGGGATGGTTGATGTTTTTCATTCCGTGCCAAGAGTCTGAGCCTGCCACATGCTGCGACTCGGAGTGAGTCTAGCGTCTTTGATATTACGCACAGAAACGCCGCTGTATACCGTTTGCAACGGTATGACGTTACTAGGAAATATTGCTGATTTTATCTAGCCAGAGGTTAGGGATTTAGAAGTTCTTTTTGATCTGAAAAACTGGCTCAATAATTCGCCGCATTCAGCAGCTAACAAGCCGTAACTTACTTCACAGTGATGGTTGAGCTTTTGTTCTGTCATTAAATCGACCACGCTGCCGCAACAGCCGGTTTTAGGATCCCTGGCACCGTATACTAGCCTGGCAATGCGGGCGTGCTGTATCGCACCGCTACACATGGCGCAGGGCTCCAAGGTGACGTAAAGCGTGCAACCTACCAGGCGGTAATTGCCCAAATGTTGCGCCGCGTCTCGCATAGCCTGGATTTCAGCGTGCGCAGTTGGGTCATTCAGGCTGATAGGTGCGTTGCGGCCTTTGCCTATCACCATACCATCTTTTACCACGACTGCTCCCACAGGCACTTCACCCAAGCTTGCCGCTTCCTGAGCCAGCGCGATCGCCATGCGCATAAAATCTTCGTCTTGCATGTGTCTTATCTGCTGCTGTTTTTATCTGCGA
>OFDN01000926.1_pt1 | contig 21450 bp, 20 predicted proteins | sample 1520971 | NCBI WGS metagenome assembly OFDN01 (sample SAMEA94257418, study PRJEB24077) | hot springs metagenome | biome: Aquatic biome; feature: Geographical feature; material: Water | place: India | collected 2012-06-12 | depth 5 m
CGTCGATCCCGCCGCCTGCCCGCCACCCGCCCGTGCGTCGGAACCAGAGGTGGAGGGCGCCGTGCATCCCTGGCTGGGCTGGCGACTCGGCAGCTTTCCCACCGCACCCGGCCACTGGCTGGAGGACCGGCCGCTCGACCCGCGGGCGCTCGACCCGGACGCGCTGGCGCGGGTGCAGGCGACCTATTACGGGCTGATCGCCGAGGTCGACCACCACATCGGCCGGCTGCTCGATTGGCTGGAGGCGAGCGGCGAGGCGGCGCGCACGCTGGTGGTCTTCACCGCCGACCATGGCGAGCTGATGGGCGACCACTGGATGTTCGGCAAGGAGGGCTGGTTCGATCCCTGCTTCCACGTGCCGCTGATCGTCCGCGCCCCTGGCGAAAAGGTGGGCGAAGAGGCGGGACGGGTGGTCGAGGCCTTCACCGAGCATGTGGACATCATGCCCACCATCCTCGACGCGCTGGGCCTCGTCCCACCACGCCAGTGCGACGGGCGCAGCCTGCGCCCCTGGCTGGCGGGGGAGACGCCGGCGGACTGGCGCGGCCACGCGGTCTTCGCCTTCGATTTCCGCGACGTGGCGGGGCGCGCGCCTGAAACGGCGCTGGGGCTGCGGCCGGAGCAATGCTCGCTGACGGTGCTGCGCGGCGAGCGCTACAAATACGTGCACTTCCCCGCCCTGCCCGCCCTGCTCTACGATCTGGCCGAGGACCCGCGGGAGCTGCGCCCGCTGCGCGACGGTCTCGGCACCGCCGCCCTGATGCGCGACCACGCCCAGGCCCTGCTGTCCTGGCGGCTGGAGAACGAGGAACGGACGCTCACCCACATCCGGCTTGGCGAGGGCGGGATGATCACCGGGGCGTAGCGGCCACCCCGGCGGCATCCGCAATGCGCCGCAGGGACGGCAGCAGCGCCAGGATGGCGAAGAAGGCCGGCGCGTTCAGATAGCCGATCATGTAGTGGTCGAAGGTGACGGTCCGGACCAGCACGGGAATGACGAGCATGAAGGAGAGGCTGGCCGCCATGACGGCGTAGAGCCCCTGGACGGTCCGGACCGGGCGCAGCAGCGGCCAACCGGCCGCCGCGATCCCAGCCACGATCAGCAGATGGTTCAGGACCCCGATTTCCGGCGGGAGAAGCCGCGCCAGATGCTGCGGAAAGAAGGCCCTCGCGTCGTAGAGGAGGAAGGGCACGGTCAGCGCGGCCAGGGTCGTCAGCCCACCGGCGGCGTAGACCAGGGCGGTCCGCAGGCCGTGGCGCTGCAGGATGAAGGCACCCGCCACGATCCCGGCCGTGCCGAACACCGGCCGGGACAGCACGGCGATTCCAAGGAAGGCGGCGGCCAGGGCGAGCGGCCAGGGCCGCGGCGGCTCCACCCCACCCGCCACCCGGTGCACCAGCCACAGCCCGGCGGCGACATAGACCGTCGCGGCGACGAAATCGCCACCGGTGACGAGATCCTGCATGGTGGCCACGCTGCCGATCAGCGGCGCGGCGGCGAACAACACGCGGGTGCCCAGATCGCGGCCGGACTCCATCCCCAGCAGCAGGCCGACGGTGAACCACACCGGATTCTGCAACGCCACGGACCCCAGAAGATGGAACGGCATGGCGAGCACCAGCGCCCCCGGCATCGGCGACAGGGGCGTGCCAAGATAGGTGACGCCGGAATAGGGGAATTCCCCCGCCAGCAGCCGTGTCACACCGACGGTCAGCGCGTCGTCACGGTCGCTGCCCGCACCGAACCGGCCGGACTGCGCCAGCGGGTAAAGGATCGCGAAGGAAAGCAGGATGAACAGCACGGCGGCACCCAGCAGCCACCGCTCCCGCCGCCGCGCCAGCGCCGACCAACCCGCATCGGTCTCGATCCGCCAGAGGAGCGCATAGCCACCAAGCGCCAGCAGTCCGTAAAGCACCAGTCCGGGCCCGCCGCCACCGAACTTGTGGGCGAAGGGGATGGAGGGGACCACCACGAGCATGGCAAAGAGGAGGATCACCGGCGGCGGCATGCCGCCACCATGGCGCGAATCGTCATCGTCCTCAACGGGGTCTCCGCCGCCCGGCAGGCGGGGAGCAGGGCCAGCGCCGCGAACTGGCAGGCGGGGACCGCGTATTCGACCGTCCGTGACCAGGCGAGCCAGCCGAACCCGACCGGCACCGCCAGCGTCAGCCCGAGCCCGGCCGCCACCGTGCCGTACAGCGCCGGACACCCCCTCACCGGCCGGAAGGCGGGAAGCGCCGCCACCAGCAACCCGGCCGCGGCCATGGCGAAGGCCGGTCCGGCCCAGCCCGGCGGCAGCTTGGACAGCAGATGACGCGGCAGGACGGCCGACGCGTCATACAGAAGGAAGGGCAGCAGCAGCGCCCCGGCCACCACCGTGAGCGAGGCGGCGAAGACGGCACCGGCCCGCGGCCCCTGCCGCCCGAACACGAAGGCCGCCCCGGCCACGGCCGCCACCGCGAAGACCGGCCGCGACACCACGGCGGCCGCCAGTGCCGCCGCGACCGCCGCGAGCGGCGTACGCATGCGCAGCCCGCGCGCGGCGTCGACGAGTAGGACAAGCCCGATGGGCATCCACAACAGATTCTGCCACGCCGCCTTCCCCATCAGGTGGAAGGGTGAGGCGAGCAGCAGCGCCCCCGGCAGCGGCGTGAGCGGCGCCCCCATACAGGTCCACGCGTGATAGGGGAAATGGCCCTGCAGAATCAGGCCGACGCCGATGTCCAGCGCCTCGTCCCGATCCGTGCCCAGGCCAAGGAGACCAGCTTGCGACATGGGGTATCGGACGGCGAAGGCAAGCACCAGGGCCAGGACGGCGAGCGCGACGACCACGCGCTCGTGCCGCCGGACCCGCTCCGCCAGCACCGGGATCCCTTCGACGATCGCCAGCGTCGCGAAGGACGCCGGCACCAGGGCGGCGTAGAGCATGGCGGCCCGCACACCGCCGCTGTTCAGGGCGATCGGCAGCGACGGCAGGACGGTGATCAGGCTGAGGAGGAGCGCGGCCGGCGGCATGGCGCCATCATGCGCGGCCGCCCCCGGCAATCAATAGGCGTACAAATAACTTTCGGCTCAGCTTTCCAGCATCCGCTTCAGAAGCTCCACGTCCTCGGCGAAGGCGGGATCGGCGGCGCGCAACTCCTCCACCTTGCGGACGGCGTGCATCACCGTGGTGTGGTCACGCCCGCCGAATTTGCGGCCGATTTCCGGCAGGGAGCGGGCGGTGAGCTGCTTGGCGAGGTACATGGCGACCTGCCGCGGGCGGGCCACGGCGCGGGCGCGGCGGGCCGAATGCATGTCGGCCACGCGGATGTTGAAGTGTTCCGCGACGCGCTTCTGGATCTCGTCGATGGTGACGCGCCGGTCGTTGGCGCGCAGCAGGTCGTGCAGCACCTCCTGCGTCGCCTCCAGCGTGATGGCGCGCCCGACCAGCTCGGAATGGGCGACGATTCGGTTCAGCGCCCCTTCCAGCTCACGCACGTTCGACGTGATCTTGTGGGCCAGGAACTCCAGCACCTTCTGCGGGATCTTCACCCCCAGCACGTCGGCCTTGGCTTCCAGGATGCCGAGGCGCAGCTCGTAGGTGGTGGGGTGGATGTCGGCGACGAGGCCCCAGCCGAGGCGGGAGCGCAGCCGCTCCTCCATGCCTTCCAGGTCCGACGGGCTCTTGTCGGCGGAGATGATCACCTGCCGGTTCTGGTCCACCAGCGCGTTGAAGGTGTGAAAGAACTCCTCCTGCGTGGAGTCCTTGCCGCTGATGAACTGCACGTCGTCGATCATCAGCACGTCCACCGAGCGGAACTGCTGTTTGAAGGCCATGGTGTCCTTGAAGCGCAACGCCCGGATGAACTGGTACATGAACTTTTCGGCGCTGAGATAGATGACCTTGCGGTTGGGATCCTTGCGCCGGATCTGCCAGGCGATGGCGTGCATCAGGTGAGTCTTGCCCAGCCCGACCCCGCCATACAGGAACAGCGGGTTGAAGGTGACCGAGGTGGCGTCGGCCACGCGCCGTGCGGCGGCGTGTGCCAGTTCGTTCGGCTTGCCGACGATGAAGTTTTCGAAGGTGAAACGCGGGTCGAGCGGGGCGGAGAAGTCGTCCCGCACCTCCAGCACCCCGCTGTCGGCGGTCGGCGATTCGTCCGATGCCCCCATGACCGGGGCGGCGTAGACCGGCGCGGCGTAGACGGGCGCGGAGGCCGGCCGGGCCTGTACGGCCGCGGCCGGTTCGGGCGACCGGACCGGCGCCGTCGAAGCCCCGGTGCCGACCGGAGTCGCAAGAACAGCGGGGGCCGGGCCGGTGGAAGCCACCAGCACGTCGATGGAATGGACGTCGGGATTCTCCCCCGTCCAGAGAATCCGGATGCGGTCGGCGTAATGCTGCATCACCCAGTCACGCATCCAGCGCGTCGGCACGACGATGCGCACCTCGCCTTCCTCGATGCCGGCCAGCGCGATGGGCTGCAACCAGCTCTTGAACGCGGTCTCGCCGACCTCGTCCTTGAGCCGACCCCGAATCCGGGTCCATTGCTGGTCCAACGCTCCGCCCACCGTCATTCCGGCCCACTCCCGCTGTCGGTCACCGCGGCACGGCCGGGGCCAGCGCAAGGGACGGTGACCCGCGACCATCCCGGCCGCAAAGCGGCCATCGCCGCCCTGGTCCAACCAAACCCATGCAACGCCCCCCGACTCCGCCACGCCTTGTCGGTGACAACATTACACTGTCGGCGAAAACCCCGTTTTCACCGTCATCCTTTAAGTTTTTAACAAATAGAACGTTTTTCCGGGAGGCGTATTACACGCGCCTATATCTGCCTGGCACCGGAACCGCCTCACCGTCACTTACCAGCACCGCTTGCATTTCCTTATGCACACAGCGCCTCTATGCTTGTGGACAAGTTTAATCCGGAGGGCACCCCCCCGCAACGGGCACAGAAGGCGAACGGGGGAAAATGCCGGGCTGTCGCTTTGTCGCATCACCCCGAAAGCAATGAGTCCTTCGAGATAAACGCAGCGCACAATATCCCGTTACTGTGGCAACGCAAAAAGCCGCGCTCCAGAGAAGCGCGGCTTCTTGAGGACGACTGACGTCAGAGCGACTTGATTCGAGCCGACAGACGCGACAGCTTGCGAGACACCGTGTTGCGGTGCAGCACGCCCTTTGTGGCGCCGCGCATGATCTCGGGCTGCGCCGCCTTGAAGGCCTCGGCGGCGGCGGACTTGTCGCCCGACGCGATCGCCAGCTCCACCTTCTTCACGAAGGTACGGATACGGCTGACACGCGCGCGGTTGACTTCGGTGCGCCGCTCGGTTTGACGGATACGCTTTTCAGCAGACTTGTGATTGGCCATAGAAGGAACCTACTCCGGACGACACCCAGTCCCAAATGCGAGCGGGCCTTATACGCTCCCCTTGAAGGCGAGTCAATACGGCCGCGCCCGCTTTTCCGATCCTGACCCGAGGATCAGCGATTCTTCCAGTCCGGCTGGCGCTTCTCGGCAAAGGCGGCCATCCCTTCCTTCTGGTCTTCGGTGGCGAAGGTGGAGTGGAACAGCCGCCGCTCGAAGGTCACGCCCTCGGTCAGGGTGGTCTCGTAGGCCTTGTTGACCGATTCCTTCGCCATCATGACGATCGGGCGCGACAGCTTGGCGATGCGTTCGGCCACCTTGACCGCCTCGTCCACCAGCTCGGCCACCGGCACGATGCGGCTGACCAGCCCGGCGCGCTCCGCCTCGGCCGCGTCGATGTTGCGACCCGTCAGCACCATCTCCATGGCCTTGGACTTGCCGACGAAGCGGGTCAGGCGCTGGGTGCCGCCGGCCCCGGGGATGGTGCCGATGGTGATCTCCGGCTGGCCGAACTTGGCGTTGTCGCCGGCCAGGATGAAGTCGCACATCATCGCCAGCTCGCAGCCACCGCCCAGCGCGTAGCCGGCGACCGCGGCGATCACCGGCTTGCGGCACTTGGCGACCCGCTCCCACTTGGCGGTGATGAAGTTTTGCTTATACACGTCCATGTAGGAGAAGCCAGCCATCTCCTTGATGTCGGCACCGGCGGCGAAGGCCTTCTCCGACCCGGTGATGACGATGGCACCGACGTTGTCGTCGGCCTCGGCCGCGTCGATGGCGTTCCCCAGATCGGTCACCAGCTGGTCCGACAGCGCGTTCAGCGCCTTCGGACGGTTCAGCGTGATCAGGGCGACGGGGCCGCGGTGTTCGACGATGATGGTTTCGTACGGCATGGTTCCAGCACTCTCCCGGGTTCGGCGCGCCGGGGGGTCCCCCTCCCCTGCGGCCCTTGTTTGGTTTTAGCGGGGTGTGAGCACGAAGCGGACGGTGGTCAGGCCCGCCGGCTGGGGCGCCACGAACTCCAGCCGGAGTTCCTCGCCCTCGCGCCGGAAGCGGTCGCCGGACAGACGCTCCCAGCCAAGCTGGGGCATGGAGGTGGCGTAGAAGGACAACACGTCGGCGCGGCCGACCCGGCCGCTCATCACCGTCTCGGCAATGCGCCCGCCCGGCTTGTCGAAGACGAGGTCGCCGCCATCGACCGGCGCCAGGCCGGGCATGGCCGGCACGTCGCCGAGGCCGCGCACGAACTCCGCCGCCGCCGCCATCGGAACGCCGCTCCCGGTGCCGCCCGCTCCCGCGAGGCCGGCCAGGAGAATGGCGGTGGTCGCCGCCCGCGCGAAGACCGCCCGCGCCATGGCTTGAGGTGCCGTCATACGCCCCTGGTTACATCACCGTTGCCGCTGCGGACAATAGAAAGTCGAGCGGCCGGACTGAACGATGCGCCGGATGCCGCCTGTCCGCAACACATCGCAGTCGCAGCCGGGGCAGGCCTGCCCCTCGCGGTCGTAGACGGCGAACTGGTGCTGGAAATAGCCGAGCTCGCCGGACGCCTGCACATAGTCGCGCAAGCTCGATCCGCCAGCGGCGATGGCGCGGCCCAGCACCTCCCGGATGGCGGTGGCGAGCCGTTCGGCCCGCGCCCCCGAGACCGTGGCGGCGATCCGCCGAGGGCTGAGCCGGGACTGGAACAGCGCCTCGGCCACATAGATGTTGCCGAGCCCGGCCACCACCGTCTGGTCGAGCAGCGCCGCCTTGATCGGCGTCATCCGCCCGGCCAGCCGCTCCGCCAGGACCGGGCCGGAGAATTCGTTGCCCAGCGGCTCCGGCCCCAGGCTGCGGATCAGGGGGTGGTCGGCCAGCGCCTCGGCCGTCGTGAGGTCCATCACCCCGAATCGGCGGGCGTCGTTGAACAGCACGGTGGCCCCGGCGTCCGTCTCGAACACCACATGGTCGTGCGCGCCGAACGACTCGGGCGGCCGGTCGAGGATCAGCATGCGCCCGGACATGCCGAGATGCGCGATCAGCACCCCACCGTCGTCCAGATGCAGCAGGATGTACTTGGCCCGCCGCCGCACCGCCTCCACCCGCCGGCCGGTCAGCCGCTCGCAGAAGCGTGGAGGAAAGGGGGTGCGCAGGTCCGGCCGGCGCTGGAGCACGCGCACCAGCACGCGCCCCTCCAGATGCGGCGCCAATCCACGGCAGACGGTCTCGACCTCGGGAAGCTCGGGCATGGGGAAGAGGTGCCGGGTTTGCCGCCGGAAGGCAAGGGGTGGCCGCATGCCCACCCCCTCCCCCATTGCGGTCACTCGCCGCGTGCCGCCGCTTCCAGCGTGGCGAGGTCGATCTTCACCATGCGCATCATCGCCTCGGCCACGCGCGCGGCCTTGGCGCGGTCGGGGTCGGCGATCAGTTCGCCGAGCCGTTTCGGCACGATCTGCCAGCACAGGCCCCAGCGGTCGCGCAGCCAGCCGCACTGCTGCGGCTCGCCGCCGTCGAGCAGCGCGTCCCACAGCCGGTCGACCTCCGCCTGGTCGTCGCACTCCACCATGATGGAGAAGCGGTGGTTGAACGCGTCGCGGGTGCTGGCCTGGAAGGCCATGTAGCGCTGGTCGCCGACGGTGAAGTTGGTGATGGTCACGCTGTCCGCCGGCCCGGACGGGGAGTCCGCCGGCAACGCGGTCGTACCCAGCACCGACGAGCCGGGGATGAGGGAGGTGTAGAGGCGGATGGCCGCCTGCATGTCCTTTTCGAACCACAGGACCTGGGTCACTTTGGTCACGATGCGGCTCCTCACACGTCGATGATCGGCGCGAAGCCGCCGAAGATCATGCGCTTGCCGTCGAAGGGCATCTCGGCGGCCGGGTGGAAGCGGGGATCGCTGCGCATGATCGCGTTGGCGGCGTCGCGCACCTCCTTGGAGGGGTACTCGAGCCAGGCGAAGACCACGGCCTCGTCCTCCTTGGCCTGCACCGCCCGGCGGAAGTCGGTGACCTTCCCGTCGGGCACGTCCTCCTCCCAGCATTCGACGAAACGCGTGACGCCGATCTCCTTGAACAAGGGCACGACCTTCAGGGCGAAGGCGCGGTACGCCTCCTTGTTCGCTTTGGGCACGGGGACGACGAAGCCTTCGACGTAGCTCATGGTTGTTTCCTCCTCCGATCACGGGCTGAGCCGGCCGGACGGCCGGCCATGTGGAGTCGCCCTGTGGAGAAACGTTGATATCAACTCACTTGGATCCTGTCAATCTGGCGCGCCCGCGCCTGTACCATCCGCGCAGCGCCCGGAACCAACATCCCGCCCCCCGCATTAACCACACTGTGGGCCGCGCATGACCAAGCGCGACGGTCCCGTTTGGTTTCGCATTCGGGCATGCGCCGGAGCGGCGCGCCGGCGCAGGGCGCCCGTGGGGCAAGGAGACGACGCCGTGGCAGCTACATACGAATACAGAGCGGATCACTACGAGCACAGGCCGGCAACGGCGATCCATCCCCTGCACGCGGTGCTTCTCGCCGCAACGGTTCCGTTGTTCCTGGGTGGCTTGATCGCCGACATCGCCTACAGCATGACCTACCAGATCCAGTGGACCAACTTCGCTTCCTGGTTGATCGCGGGCGGTATGGTCTTCACCGGCTTCGCGCTGCTGTGGGCCTTCATCGACCTGTTCCGCGCCGGACGCCGCCGGGCGCGGGCCGTCGCCTGTTTCGTCCTGTTGCTCGTCACCTTCGCGGTGGGACTCGTCAACTCCTTCGTGCACGCGCGCGACGCCTGGGGAGCGATGCCGGAGGGGTTGATCCTGTCGGCCGTCGTCACCGTGGCCGCCGTCATCGCGACGTGGCTCGGATACTCCAGCCTTCGCATGGGAGCGGTGTCATGAACCGGACCAACCTGCCGGCCGTCGGCGCCCTCGCCGCGTTTGTCGCCCTGCTGGCCGCCTGCGACGGCGACCCGGCCCCCGTGGAGTATGGCGCCAACCCGCAGCTGCCCGAACAGCAGCGCGGGCTGGTCCCCAGCATGAAGATCGCGGAGCCCGCCTCCTGGGGCGATCGCCGGCCGACCGTGCCGGAGGGCTACACCGTCACACCGATCGCCACCGATCTCGGCATCCCGCGCCAGACGCTGGTGCTGCCCAATGGCGACATCCTGGTGGCCGAGGGGCGCGGCGGCGGAGCACCCGCGCTGCGGCCGAAGGACATCATCGCCGGTGTCATCAAGGCCAAGGGCACCACCTCGGTCAAGAGCGGCAACCGCCTGACCCTGCTGCGCGACGCGGACGGCGACGGCGTGTACGAGGTGCGCACGGTCTTCGCCGACAATCTGAACGCCCCCTACGGCCTCGCCCTGATCGACGACCGGCTCTACGTCGCCAACCAGGACGCGCTGGTGCGCTTCGCCTACCGCGAGGGGCAGACGCAGGCCGAGGGACCGCCGGTCAAGGTCACCGACCTGCCCTCCTACATCAACCACCATTGGACCAAGGCGCTGACGGCCAGTGCGGACGGGCGCTTCCTCTACGTCGGTATCGGCTCCAACAGCAACATCACGGAACGCGGCATGCCGGCCGAGCTGGACCGCGCCATGGTGTGGCAGGTCGACGCCGAAACGGGCGCGCACCGCCCCTACGCCACCGGGCTGCGCAACCCCACCGCGCTGGCCATCCAGCCCGGAACCGGTGCGCTGTGGGCGGTGGTGAACGAACGCGACGAGCTTGGCCCCAATCTTGTCCCGGACTACCTCACCTCGGTGCGAGAGGGCGCCTTTTACGGCTGGCCCTACAGCTATTGGGGGCAGAATGTCGATCCGCGAGTTCAGCCACAGGACCCGCAGAAGGTCGCCGCCGCCGTCAAGCCGGACTACAGCCTGGGATCGCACGTCGCGGCGCTCGGGGTGGCCTTCTCCAGCCCGGCGATGGGTGAACGCTTCGCCGACGGCGTGTTCGTCGGCGAGCACGGCAGTTGGAACCGCAGCGTCCCCAGCGGCTACAAGGTGATCTTCGTGCCCTTCCGCGACGGCGCCCCGGCCGGTGAGCCGATCGAGGTCGTCACCGGCTTCATGGGCGAGGACGGCAAGACCTACGGTCGTCCGGTCGGCGTCACCGTCGATCCGCGCGGCGCGCTGATCGTCGCCGACGACCTGTCGAACACCATCTGGCGCGTCACGGCACCGGACCATTCGCCAACCGCCCAGGCGCCCGTCCAGCCGGACGCCCCCCAGCCGGACAGCGCCCAGCCGGGGAGCAACCGCGAACCGAGCTCGACGCCCTACTGACCAGGCCCGCGGCGCGCCATTGCGGGGTGCGTCGGCGGGGTGGAGCACCACGGTCGGCCGTGGCGTTCCGCCCCGCTGGCGCACCCGCCCGCCCCGCGCTATGGTGCGCCGCCATGACCGACCCCAAGACTCCCCCGCCCCCGCCGCCCGGATCCGAATCCAACTGGTTCGGCTTCCGCCCCGTGGATCCGGAGGCGAAGGCCGGGCTCGTCCGCGCCGTGTTCGACAGCGTGGCCGGGCGCTACGACCTGATGAACGACCTGATGTCGGGCGGCATCCACCGTCTGTGGAAGGACAGCCTGATCGCCCAGGTCGCGCCGAAGCCCGGCATGGCCCTGCTGGACGTGGCCGGTGGCACCGGCGACGTCGCCTTCCGCTTCCTCCAGGCCGGCGGTGGCCGGGCGGTCGTCTGCGACCTGACCGAATCGATGGTGCGGGTGGGGCGCGACCGGGCGGTGGACCGCGGCATCCTCGACGGCGTGGACTGGGTGGTCGGCAACGCCGAGTCGCTGCCGGTCGCCAGCCGCTCGGTGGACGCCTACACCATCGCCTTCGGGCTGCGCAACGTGACGCGGATCGACGCCGCGCTGGCCGAGGCGCGGCGCGTGCTGAAGCCCGGCGGGCGCTTTTTCTGCCTGGAGTTCAGCCGGGTGGTGCTGCCGGTGCTGCGCGAGGCGTACGACCTCTACTCCTTCCAGGTGCTGCCGCGCCTTGGCCGCATGATCGCCAAGGACGAGGATTCCTACCGCTATCTGGTGGAAAGCATCCGCCGCTTCCCCGACCAGGCCGCGCTGGTGAAGCGGATCGAGGCGGCCGGCTTCGCGTCGGTGCGGGTGCGCAACCTGTCCGGCGGCATCGCCGCCATCCATTCCGGCTGGCGCGTCTGAGCGCGGGGACACGCACGTGATCCGCACCGTCCGCAACCTCGTCCGGCTGGCCGGCATCGCCCGCACGCTGGCCCGGCACGACGCGCTGCCGCGGTCGCTGCCCATGGTGGCGCCCGGCATCGCGCTGGTCTGGGGCTGGGTCGCCGGCCGCAACGTGCCGGGGCGCGACGGGCAGCGGCTCGCCCGCGCGCTGGCCGAGCTGGGGCCGACCTTCATCAAGCTGGGCCAGCTCCTGTCCACCCGCTCCGACCTGATCGGCGAGCCGATGGCCGCCGACCTGGCCGAGCTGCAGGACAAGCTGCCCCCCTTCCCCGGCACCGACGCCCGCCGCATCGTCGAGGAGGCTCTGGGCCGCCCGCTGGGCGAGCTGTTCCGCAGTTTCGACGCGGTTCCGGTCGCCGCCGCCTCCATCGCCCAGGTGCATTTCGCCGTCACCGGCGACGGCGAGGAGGTGGCGGTCAAGGTCCTGCGGCCGGGCATCCAGCACAAGTTCGAGCGCGACATCGCGCTGTTCGAATGGCTGGCCTACTGGGCCGAGCGGGTGGTGCCGGGAATGCGGCGGCTGAAGCCGCGCGAGGTGGTGGAGACCTTCGCCCGCACCTCGCGGCTGGAGATGGATTTGCGGATGGAGGCGTCCGCCGCCTCGGAGCTGGCCAAGAACTTCGAAGGCGACGACACCTTCAACGTGCCGCGGGTGGACTGGAACCGCACCGCCAAGAGCGTGCTGACCCTGGAACGCATCCGCGGCGTCAAGGTCGACGAGGTCCCGAAGATCGTCGCCGCCGGCTTCAACCCCGACGACATTCTCGCCAAGGCCTCGGCCAGCTTCTTCAACCAGGTCTTCCGCGACGGCTTCTTCCACGCCGACCTGCACCCCGGCAACCTGTTCGTGAACGAGGACGGCAACATCACCGTCGTCGATTTCGGCATCATGGGGCGGCTGGACCGGGCCACCCGCTACTACCTCGCCGACATGCTGATCGGCTTCCTGACGGGCGATTACCGCCGGGTGGCGCTGGTGCATTTCGAGGCCGGCTATGTGCCGCCGCACCAGTCCATCGAGATGTTCACCCAGGCCTGCCGCGCCATCGGCGAGCCGTTGCAGAACAAGCCGCTGAACGAGATCTCGGTGGGCCGGCTGCTGGCCCAGCTCTTCTCCGTCACCGAGCAGTTCGAGATGGAGACGCAGCCGCAGCTCCTGCTGCTCCAGAAGAGCATGCTGACGGCGGAGGGGGTCGGGCGGGCGCTCAACCCCAACCTCAACATGTGGGAGCTGGCGCGCCCGCTGATCGAGGAGTGGATGCGCGAGAACCGCGGGCCGGAGGCGCAGGTCCTCGACGATCTGGAGGCCGTCGGCCGGAGCTTGCGCCGTCTGCCGGCGCTGATCCGCGACGCCGAGCGGGTGGCGACCCAGATCGCCGAGGGCGGGTTGCGCTTCCACCCCGCCACCGTCCGCGGTCTGATGGACGACGCGACCCGCAGCCGCAAGCCCATGGTCTACGCGCTGTGGGCCATCGCGGCCCTGCTGGCCCTGCTGGTGCTTCGCGGTCTCTGACGAGGACCGCAATACCGGGGCGCGGCGTCCGGTCGCGCCTTCTTGAAGCGCCCGGCCGGCACGGCAACATCCTGAACATACGACAGAGCGTTCATTCCGCCGCCAGGGGAGGAAACCATGGCCCGCGACGCGATCGAGGCATTGCTGTCCTACATCCAGACCGACGAGAGGCCCCGTCGCACCGCCGGTGCGGCCGACTCGCCACCGGTCGTCACCATCGCCCGTGACCACGGGTCCGGCGGCCGGGCGATCGCCGAGATCGTTGCCGAACGTCTCGGCGTCCGCTGCTTCGGCAAGCCGCTGCTGGACGCCGTGGTGCGCGGGGCGGAGGCCGATCCGGGGCTGATGCGCCGGCTCGACGACGAGCTGCCGCCGCGCGCCGGCACCGGGCTCTACGCCGCCCTGATGGGGCTGAAGGACCCGCTGCACGAATACCGCAGGGTGATGAACCGGGTGGTGGACGGCATCGCCTTCCGCGGCGGCGTCATCGTCGGGCGCGGCGCGCATCTGCTGGTGCACGCCCCCCGCACCCTGCGCGTCCGCATCGTCGGGTCGGAGGATGTCTGCGCCCGCCGGCTGGCCGGTGGCGACGTCACGAAGGTGGCGGCCAAGCTGGACGAGCTGCGCAGCGCCAACGCCGACCGCGCCCGCTACATCCGCCAGTGCTTCGATTCCGACCTGAACGATCCCCGCCTCTTCGATCTGGTGATCAACACCGACCGCATCGCCGACCCGAACGTGGCGGCCGACCTGATCGTCGCGGCGCTGAACGCGGTCGGGCACTGAGTCCGGGGACCGGTGCCGGGCTCACCCCCCGGCGCCGACGGCGAGATGCCCCATCTCCCGCGCCCAGCCGGTGTAGTGGCGGTGGTGCTCGGCCAGCGCGGGGTCGCCGGCGGTGCGGGCGGCGTGGTCGGTCATGACGGGGTGCTGGAGCCGCGCCAGTTCAGTCGCGTCCGGCCGGCGGCTCGCCGTCAGGAAGGACGACAGGCTGGTGAAGACGTTGGCGCCCGCCGGCTTCGCCGCCGCGCTCGTCAGCGCGTCGAGGATCCAGGGCATGTATTTGAAGACATAGGCTGCGTAGGCGCGCATGGCCGGCGCTTGCCGCCCGATCGCCGCGCGCTCCGCGTCGAAGTCGCCGCGGTCGACCACGGTCCGGTCCCGGTAGACCACGGGGGCCGCCGCCGACACGTCGCACAGCCAGCCGGCCCGCGGCACCAGCAGATCGGCCTGATCCCGCTCCTCCCGGAAGGGGTAGAAGGGCATGGTGCGGCAGCGCAGCGGCTTGCCGTCCTGCACCCCGCACAGCCCGTCGGCGGCGAGGGCGGGGCAGGCGAAGGCGGGCGGCAGATAGGCGGCCGGGGTGATGTGGACGGCGGCCGTGCGGCGGTCCTTCAGCCGCACCGTCACCCCCCAGCGCTCCGCCAGCTCGAAGGCCCGCCGTCCCTTGGGCACCGGCATCCACAGCATGGCCAGGGGGAAGCGCCCGGCGTGCGCCAGCGCGTCGTCCAGCGTCAGCGGCAGCACGCCATGGCAGCACTTTCCGCAGGCGGTGCAATGGAAATGCCGGTCCATGTCCCTGTCGCCTCCCGTCCGCGGGTCAGGCGCCGCAGCACTTCTTGTGCTTCTTGCCCGATCCGCAGGGGCAGGGATCGTTGCGGCCGATCTTCTCCACCCGGCGCGGCGGGTCCTTGGGGTTGACGTCGCCATCCACATAGTACCAGACGCCGTCGTCCCGCCGGAAGCGCGAGCGTTCGCGGTGCACCAGCTCCTGCCCGTCGCGGCGGAATCGGATGGCGAACTCCACCGTGCCGGTGTCCTCCGCGGCCTCCGCCCGGCGCACATCCAGCCCCAGCCACTCCACCTCGGCGACGTTGCGCTCGGCCTCGGCGCGGTTGAAGTCGGCGCGGATCTCCGGGGCGTTGGTGCGCTCCAGATGATCGAGCTCGCCACGCACATAGGCGGTGTAGCGCGACCGCATCAGCGCTTCCGGCGTCGCGGCGGGGGTGCCGGCGATGATGGGGCCGCAGCAGTCGTCGTGTTCCCGGCCGGAGCCGCAGGGGCAGGACATCGCGCTCGTCTTTCGGGTTCGGCGGGGCCGGCTGCCCCGCGTCGCCTTCCATACATCCTTTCCGTGCGCGGCGTCGACAGTCGGGGAAGAGCCCCTACACCGGCGCCCAGGCGCGCGCCAAGTCCGGCGACCGGCGGGCGGCCAGCATCGAGCGGTAGACGGCGGCGATGCGCTCGGCGTGGCGCTGCGGGTTGGACGGGTCGCTCCAGTAGCGCTCCCAGGCCTCCCGTCCGATTCGGTCGGCGGTCGCGGGGTCCTTCAGCAAGGTCAGGGCGCGGGCCAGCGACTCCACGTCGCCGGGCTCCACCAGAAGCCCGTTCTCGCCATGCACCACCGTGTCGGCCATGGCGCCGGTGGCGGTGGCGACCAGCGGCACGCCGCGGGCGATGGCCTCGACCGCCGACATGCCGTAGGGCTCGGGCAGGAGGGAGGCGAAGATCACCGCGCGCGCCGCGTCCATGTGGCCGATCACCTCCGCCCGCGTGGTCCAGGGGAAGAAGGCCGCGTCGGGGCAGCGGGCGCGCAGCACCGCCTCCTCCGCCCCGGCGCCGACGAAGGCAAGCTCCACCCCGGCCCGCCGCGCCGCCTCGGCCAGCACCAGCACGCCCTTGTCCCGGGTCAGCCGGCCCAGGAAGACGAATCGGCGGTTGCGGGCCACCTGGGCGCGCGGCGCGCGCTCGATGTCGACCACGTTGGGCACCACCACATGGCGGGTGTCGGCGGGCAGGAAGGGCCGCGCCATGTCCCGCCCGTAGCCGGACGGGCTGACCAGCGTCATCGGCGTGCCGGCGGCCAGGGCGCGGGCGGCGGCGAACTGGCGCAGCAGCCGCACCGTCTTGTGCAGCGCGCTGGTCTTGTCGCAGGCGCTGAGCGCGCAGGCGGCCGACAGCGGTTGCCGGTCGCAGACATGGCCGCGGCTGTCGTCGTAATACATGCCGGTCGGGCACATCAGGAAATAATCGTGCAGCGTGACCGCCCAGGGCATGCCGCTGCGCGCCGCCGCCGCCAGCACGGACGGGCTGAGCGCGCGGGTGAACTGGTGGATGTGCACCACGGTGTCGCGCGGCGGGAAGCCGGCCAGCAGATCGGCCAGCGCCGCCCCGGCGCGCGGATTCCAGATGCCGCGCAGCGCCGCCTTGACCGGGTTCGGCTCGCGCCAGACATCGCCGATGGTGAGGTCGTGCAGGCGGATGTTGGGATGGTCGAGCAGCGGGCTCGCCCGCCCCACCGCGTGCACGTAGGTGACGGCGCAGCCGAGCTCGGCGAGACCGCGGGCGCTGAGCAGGGCCACCTTGGTGGCCGCACCGTTGAGGTGGCCGTAATCGGAGAGGATGACGACGTTCATGGACGACCGGAAGCGGGGAGCGGAGGGCGGGACCGGCGGCGGACGCGCCGGCCCCTGCACGCTAACCGCGCACCGGACGATTGGACATGGCGGATTTGTGGTTAGCCCGACGGCTCACCCCCAGGGCGCGATCGACCGGTACAGCGCCTCATACTCCCGTGCCGGGCCGGACCAGCCGAAGTCGCGGGTCATGGCGCGGCGGCGCAGCGCGTCCCAGCGGTCCGGCTGCCGGTACAGCGCGGCGGCGCGGCGGAGCTGCCACAGCAGCTCCTGCGGGGTGGCACCCACGAACTGGAAGCCGGTGGCGACCCCGTCCTTCATGGCGGCGGGGTTGGCGTCCACCACCGTGTCGGCCAGCCCGCCGGTGCGCCGCACCAGCGGCAGCGTGCCGTATTTCAGCCCATAGAGCTGGGTCAGCCCGCAGGGCTCGGCCCGCGACGGCACCAGGATCACGTCCGACCCGGCCTGGATGCGGTGGGCCAGCGGCTCGTCGTAGCCGATGCGCACCCCGACCGCGCGCGGGAACCAGCCGTGCAGGTTGCGGAAGCCAGCCTCGGTCCAGGCGTCGCCGGTGCCGAGCACGACGAGCTGCCCGCCGGCCCGCACCCACTCCCCGATCGTCTCCAGCACGAGGTCGAGCCCCTTGTGCCAGGTCAGCCGGCTGACCACGCAGGCCAGCGGGGCGTCGGGCGCGCGGTCGAGCCCGAAGGCGCCCTGGAGCTCCTCCTTGCACAGCGCCTTGCCGGCGGGATCGTCGGGGCCGTAATTGGCCGGCAGATGCGGGTCGGTCACCGGGTCCCACACGCTGTAATCCACGCCGTTGAGGATGCCGGTCAGGCTGCCGGCGCGGCTGGCCAGCAGCCCCTCCATCCCCTCGCCATGCTCGGCGGTCTGGATCTCGTGGGCGTAGGTGGGGCTGACGGTGGTCAGCCGGTCGCTGTAGAAACAGCCGGCCTTCAGGTAGCCGATGCCGCCGAAATACTCCACCCCGTCCATCTGGTAGGCGGGCGAGGGCAGCCGCAGGTCGCCCAGGATGTGCGGGGCGAACTGGCCCTGGTAGGCGATGTTGTGGATGGTCGTCACCGTGGCCGGCCGCCGGCCGCCGCCGCCGAACCGGTCCGGGCGCAGCTCCAGATAGGCGGGGACCAGGCCGGTCTGCCAGTCGTGGCCGTGGATCACGTCCGGCCGCCACCAGGGATCGGCCGCCGCCTCCGCCGCATAACTCGCCGCCACCCAGCAGAGGGCGGCGAAGCGCGAGGCGTTGTCGGGCCAGTCCCGCCCGTCCGGCCCGATGTAGGGGTTGCCGGGCCGCCCGAAGAAGGCGGGGGCGTCCAGCGCATAGGCGAGGATCCCGTCCGGCAGCCGCCCCAGCTTCAGCCGCCCGACCGCGTCGCCCGGCAGGTCCATCAGCGGCCCGCCGACGTCCTGAAGCTCCCCCAGCCCGGCGAGGACGGCCGGATAGCCCGGCAGCAGCAGCCGCACATCGACGCCGGCGGCGGCCAGCGCCGGCGGCAGCGCCGCCGACACGTCGGCCAAGCCCCCCGTCTTGACCAGCGGGAAGACCTCGGGGGTCACGAACAGGACGCGCATCGGGCCTCGGTGCTTTCGGAGTACGGAGCAGCTGATATCCGAAGCCGCATCACGCCTGCAAGCGGTCGATCATGTCGCGGGTGATCAGGCAGACGCCGCCCTCGCTGCGGTGGAAGCGCTTGGCGTCGAGCTCCGGATCCTCGCCGACCACCAGCCCCTCCGGGATCTCGACGCCGCGGTCGATGACCACCTTGCGCAGGCGGCAGCGCCGGCCGATCTCGCAATCCGGCAGCACCACCGCCTCCTCCAGCAGGCTGTAGGAGTTGACGCGCACCGAGCTGAACAGCAGCGACCGCCGCACGGTGGAGCCGGACACGATGCAGCCACCCGACACCAGGCTGTCCACGGCCATGCCGCGCCGGTTGTCGTCGTCGAACACGAACTTGGCCGGGGGCAACTGCTCCTGGTAGGTGAAGATCGGCCAGTCCTTGTCGTACATGTTGAGCTGCGGCGTGACGTGGGTGAGGTCCAGGTTGGCCTCCCAATAGGCGTCGATGGTGCCGACGTCGCGCCAGTAGGGCTCGGGCCCCGGCGGGTCGATGATGGCGCTGTCGCGGAAATCGTGCGCCACCACCTTCGCCCGCGGGACGAGGTAGGGGATGATGTCCTTGCCGAAGTCGCGGCTGGAACCCGGCAGGTTGGCGTCGCGCTCCAGTTGTTCGTAGAGGAACTGGGCGTTGAAGACATAGATGCCCATGCTGGCCAGCGCCTTGTCGGGCTTGCCGGGGATGGCGGGCGGGTCGGCCGGTTTCTCCACGAAATCGATGACCCGGCGGCTCTCGTCGATGTGCATGACGCCGAAGCCGGTCGCCAGCTCGCGCGGGACCTCGATGCAGGGCACGGTCACGTCGGCGCCCTTGTCGATGTGGTCGAGCAGCAGCGCGCCGTAATCCATCTTGTAGATGTGGTCTCCGGCCAGGATCAGGATGTATTCCGGGTCGTGCCCGCGCAGGATGTCGAGGTTCTGGTAGATCGCGTCGGCCGTGCCCTGGTACCAGGCGGTCTCGCTGATGCGCTGCTGCGCCGGCAGCAGGTCGCAGAACTCGTTCATCTCGCCGCGGAAGAAGCCCCAGCCGCGCTGCAGGTGGCGCAGCAGGCTGTGCGATTTGTACTGCGTCAGCACGCCGATGCGCCGGAAGCCGGAGTTGATGCAGTTGGACAGCGCAAAGTCGATGATTCGGAACTTGCCGCCGAAATAGGTCGCCGGCTTGGCCCGCCGGTCGGTGAGCTGCTTCAGCCGGCTGCCGCGCCCCCCGGCCAGCACCAGGGCGATCGCCCGCCGCGGCGCCAGACGCAGATCACGCTTGTCGAACATGGCTTTCTCCCTCCCCCTTCCGACCACCGGCACCGGTTCCTCCGGTGCCGCCTGCTGAGACGCCGCTGGTGCCGGGCACGTCCAGCGGCGACCGGTTGACGGTGCCACACTTCTGCCCCAGCCGCCATGGGCCGAGGGACCGATGCGCAATGTTCGGCATGGCTGCGGGTAACATGGCGGTTGACTGCATAATTTTTGAGCAATAGCACGCCCTTTGACCGCTGCGGTTCGTCGTATCGGTCGGCACAACCTTCATAACAGTCGAGTCGGTCCGGGATGCACGCGGGTGTCATCGCAAATTCATGCCCTTTTTTTGAGCATTGCGTTCGTGCGACTCGGGGAGTCCGCGGCTCGGCGCGGCAGGCGCTGCGCGAAGGTCCAGGGATCATAGCCCTTTCGGAGTGGCACGGTTCTTGTAAGCCGTAGGGCGACCTTGGCCCTGCCAGCCGCCTCCGCCCGATCCGGGGAGGTGGGAGCGGAGGGGCGGGGACTAGGACGTGCGGTCCGACGACACCAAACGCCCGCCTCAGCGCTCCGAGACGGAAAAAGCGTGTACGGGCCGGGACGAAAAAGGAGAGAAAGGAGCCTCGATGAGCCGTCTGTTTCGTATTGCCGCACCCATCATGGCGGTGACTCTGGGCTTGGCCGGTCTGGCTGGCGAAGCCTTTGCCCAGGATGCGGCCGCTGCCGCCGCGGCGCCGACGCTCAGCCCGGGCGACACGGCGTGGATGCTGACCGCGACCGCGCTCGTTCTGTTCATGACCATCCCCGGCCTCGCCCTGTTCTACGGCGGCATGGTCCGCAAGATGAACGTGCTCGCGACGGTGATGCAGAGCTTCGCGATCTGCGCGCTCGTCTCCGTGCTGTGGATCGCCGTCGGCTACTCCATCGCCTTCACCGAGGGCACCCCCTTCTACGGCAGCCTGTCGAAGGCGTTCCTGTCCGGCGTGACCAAGGACAGCCTGTCGGGCGTCATCCCGGAGACGGTCTTCATCGTCTTCCAGATGACCTTCGCCATCATCACCCCGGCGCTGATCGCCGGCGCCTTCGCCGACCGCATGAAGTTCTCCTCCATGCTGGTGTTCATGGGCATCTGGTCGGTGGTGATCTACGCGCCGATCACCCACTGGGTGTGGGGTCCGGGCGGCTACCTGCTGGGTGACGGCGTGCTCGACTACGCCGGCGGCACCGTGGTGCACATCAACGCGGGCGTGGCCGGCCTTGTCGCCGCCCTGGTGCTGGGCAAGCGCAAGGGCTACCCGAACGAGAACTTCGCCCCGCACAACCTGGTGCTGAGCCTCGTCGGCGCGTCCATGCTGTGGGTGGGCTGGTTTGGCTTCAACGCCGGCTCGGCGCTGGCCGCCGACGGCCGTGCGGGCATGGCCATGCTGGTGACCCAGATCGCCGCCGCCTCCGCCGCGCTGGTGTGGATGCTGGTGGAGTGGGCCGCCAAGGGCAAGCCGTCGGTCCTCGGCATCATCTCCGGCGCGGTCGCCGGCCTGGTCGCCATCACCCCGGCCTCGGGCTTCGTCGGCCCGGTCGGCGCGCTGGTGATCGGTGGTGCGGCCGGCATCGTCTGCTACTGGGGTGCGACCGGCCTGAAGCACGCGCTGGGCTATGACGACTCGCTCGACGCCTTCGGCGTGCACGGCGTGGGCGGCATCGTCGGCGCCATCCTGACCGGTGTGTTCGCCCAGGAGGCCATCGGCGGCACCGCCGGCCTGCTGGAGGGCAACTCGGGCCAGGTGGTCACCCAGATCATCGGCATCGCCGCCACCATCGTCTACTCCGCGATCGGCAGCTTCATCATCCTGAAGGTGATCGACGTGGTGATGGGCCTGCGTGTCGACGAGGACGTCGAGCGCGACGGGCTGGACCTCGCCCTGCACGGCGAGACCATCCACTGAGCAGCACGACGGGCGTAGCGTAGGGGTTTGCGGAACCGCCGCCGGGGCAACCCGGCGGCGGTTTCCGTTCGAGTCATACCGGCAAGCCAAGGGATTGGCGTGCCGTATTGCGTTCAAACGCCACGCAGGCTTTCCGCGCCCATGTGGGCGCGCCGCCGCGGTCGCG
>OFDN01000927.1_pt1 | contig 21383 bp, 11 predicted proteins | sample 1520971 | NCBI WGS metagenome assembly OFDN01 (sample SAMEA94257418, study PRJEB24077) | hot springs metagenome | biome: Aquatic biome; feature: Geographical feature; material: Water | place: India | collected 2012-06-12 | depth 5 m
GGTCGTCGATGTCCAGCAGGTTCTCGAACACGAACATTTCGTCGACGATCTTCTGTGCCAGATCGGCGTCGTATTCCTTCACCGCGTCGAGGATGGCCGACTCGTTGGCGCTGCCGACGAAGCCGAGAATTTCCGCGGTCGCCTTGATGCCGCCCAGCGTCGTCTTCTTCATCTTGGCCGAGCCGGACAGCACGCGCGACATCGCCTCGTTCAGTTCGCGCAGTGCCACCGGCTGCACGCCGTCGAGCGTGGCAATGCGCAGCACCACGTCGTTGCGCAGCCGTTCGACGAAGAGCTTGAGCACTTCGGCCGCCTGGTCGAATTCCAGGTGGGTCAGGATGGTGGCGATGATCTGCGGGTGCTCGTTCTTGATCAGGTTGGCGATGGTGGCGGCATCGAGCCACTTCAGGCCTTCGATGCCGGCGGTGTCGGAGTCGTTCAGGATGCGCGACAGCAGGTGACCGGCGCGTTCCTCGCCCAGTGCCTTGGTAAGCATGTTGCGGATCAGCGTCTCGTCCGCCGACACGCGGCTGCCGGCAGCGGTCGCCTCGTCGAACAGGTCGAGCACCGCCTGCACCTTCTCGCGCGGCACGTTCTTCAGTCCGGCCATCGCGGTGCCGATCTTCTGCACCTCTCGCGGGCCGAGGTGGCGCAGCACCTCGGCGGCGGCGTCCTCGCCCAGCGTCACCAGCAGCAGGGCACTGCGTTCGATTCCTTCGTCATTCATCGCCGCTCACCCAGTGCTTGATCACTTCGGCCACCGCCTTCGGATCGTTCTTCGCGAATTCGCGCGCCGATTCGAGTTTCGTTTCGAAGTCGAGCTGGGCCCGCGCTTCCGGCGACATCTCGAGCTGCGCAGCCGAGCCGCCGGCCAGAGCGCCCGGGATGGGCTGGCCGTTCTCGTCGAGCGTCACGTCGCGCACTTCGGGCTCGTTCTCGTCCGCCTCTGCCGGCGTGGTGAGATTGCGCACCAGCGGGCGCAGCACGCCGAGCAGCAGGTAGGCGGCGACGCCAGCGACCAGCAGATACTTCAGCAGTTCGCGTGCAAAGCCCATGGTTTCCGGGTCTTTCCACAGCGGCGTTTCGGGCGCTGCATCGACCACTTCGGTGAATGGCGCGGAGGCAACATTGATCGTGTCGCCGCGACCTTCGTTGAAGCCCATCGCCTCGCGCGTCAGCGCGGTGATGCGCTGGATCTCTTCCTCGTTCAACGGCACCTGTACCACCTTGCCGTCCTTGTCGGTCTCGGTCTTGTGGTTCACCAGCACCGCCACCGATAGCCGCTTGATCTGGCCAACCGACTGGCGCACGTGCTGCACCGTCTTGTCGAGTTCGTAGTTGGTGGTCGAGTCCTTGCGCGTGTTGATCGGCAGCATCGCCGGCTGGCCGTTGGCGCCTTCGACCGCCGGCGTACCCGGGGCCGGCGGCGTGGTAACCGGAGCGGTAGCCGGCGTCGGCGGCTGGTTGGTCAGTGCGCCCGGCACGCCGGCGGCGTTCGGCTGATTGGTTTCCGACTCGCTGAGCTGCTGGCTGCGGATGGCCGCGTTCGGCGTCGGGTTCGGCTTGTAGGTTTCAGCCGTCTGTTCGGCCTGGTTGAAGTCGATGTCGGCCGCCGTCTGCACGCGGTAATTGCCGCGGCCGACCAGCGGTTCGAGGATGCCTTCGATGCGCCGTATCGTGGCCGCCTCGATCTCGCCCACGTACTTCAGCTGGGTCGGGTTCAGCGACGCGTTGTCCTTGGCATCGCGATTGTTCGACAGCAGATTGCCGTTCTGGTCCAGTACCGACACGCTGGTCGGCTGCAGCTGCGGCACGCTGGAAGCGACCAGATGCACGATGCCGCCGACCTGTTCCGGCGTCAGCGTGCGGCCGCCGAGCAGGCTGACCACGACGGACGCCGACGGCTTCTGGTCGTCGCGCAGGAAGGCGCTCTGTTTCGGGATGGCCAGATGCACGCGTGCGCCATCGACCGCAGCCAGCGTACCGATGGTGCGCGCCAGCTCGCCTTCCAGTGCGCGCTGGTAGGTCACCTGTTCGGAGAACTGCGACTGGCCGAGCTTCTGGCTTTCCATCAGCTCGAAACCGACCGATCCGCCGCGCGGCAGCCCCTGCGCCGCCAGTTTCAGGCGGGTGTCGTGGACGAACTGCGACGGCACCAGGATGGCGTGGCCACCTTCGGAGAACTTGTAGGGCACGTTGCCCTGCTGCAGTGCGGCGACGATGGCGCCGCCGTCCTTGTCGTTGATATTGGAGAACAGCACTTCGTAGTCGGGCGTGCGGCTCCACAGCATCAGCCCGACCAGCAGCGCGATGGCCATCGCCAGCCCACCGGCCAGCGCCATCTTCTTCTGCATCGGCATTTCGGCCAGCCGTTGCTGGGCCAGCGCCAGCGGCGTTGCCGGCGAGGCGGGGGCGGCGTTCGGATCGAGTACGGCGTCGGCCATGGTTCGTCTCTTGCAAGTTGCTCGAATGCCGGGTGTCGACGTACCGACACACCATCGAGGATGGGACGGATTCTCTGCCTCCCTCGCGCGGGGCGTTCCACGGATAAGGCGGGTTTTTGACCGGCTGATTCCGGCCAATCCGTGGCTTGACGCTTGCTACGCTGGCACCGTCGATCAATCCACTGTCTACGACACGCATGTCAGAGCCGTCCGCCAGCGCAGCCGAACCGGCCCGCATCGCCCCCGAGGAGGCGGCGCGGCTGGCGGAAGCTTTCCGTCTGTTCAATGCCGCTTCGGCCGAACTGACCGAGGCCTATGGCGCGCTGGAAAAGCAGGTGGCCAGCCTGACCGAGGAACTGGCGCAGGCCAACGGCGAACTGCGCCGTCAGTACGAGGAAAAGGCGCGCCTGACCGATCGTCTGAGCACGCTGCTGAACCAGCTGCCGGCCGGCGTGGTCGTGGTGGATGGAGCGGGGGCGATCGAACAGGCCAATCCGGCCGCACTGGACATGGTGGGCGCGCGCGCCGGCGCGCGCTGGGACGCTTGTGCGGCCCGGCTGCAGTCGGCAGACGCGCCGGCCGAATGGGGCTGCACCGGCGCCGACGGACAGCCGCGCCGGCTGTCGATGAGCGAGGCGCGACTGGCGGGCGAGGACGCGCGCATCGTGCTGCTGCACGACATGACGCGCCAGCACGCGCTGAAGATCGCCGCCGCGCGCAACGAGCGGCTGGCTGCGATGGGCGAAATGGCCGCCTCGCTGGCGCACCAGTTGCGCACGCCGCTGGCGGCGGCGACCTTGTATGTGGGCACCCTGATTTCGCGCGACCTGGCGCCGGACGACGTCAAGTCGATCGCCTCGCGCGCGCAGGGCCGGCTGCGTCACTTGGAGCGCCTGATCCGCGACACGCTGATGTTCGCGCGCGGCGAGGTGCTCGGCCGCGAAGCGATAGACGTGGCGATGCTGGTCGACGAACTGCAGCACACGGTCGAGCCGGTGGCGCGCCAGGCCGGTGTGCGGCTGACAGTGGAACCGGCATCCGGCAGCGTGTCCGGCGACCGCAAGGCGGTAGCCAGTGCGCTGGTGAGCCTGCTCGAAAACGCGGTGCAGGCCTGCGCTGACGGCGGCGAAGTGGCGCTGGCGGTCGAGGCGACCGAGGGCAGCGTCAGTTTCGTCGTGCGTGACAACGGTCGCGGCATCCCGCGCGAGATACAGGAAAGATTGTTCGAACCCTTCTTCACCACGCGGGAAGAGGGGACCGGGCTGGGGCTGGCGATCGCACGCGGCGTGGCGCGCGTGCACGGCGGCGACATCGAATGCGAGTCCGCGCCGGGCGCGGGCAGCCGTTTCACCTTGCGCCTGCCTGCGCAGACGCCTGAAGACGTAGTGCTGGAGAACGGGCAATGAGCGAGAAGCTGAACATCCTGGTGGTCGAGGACGAACCCAATCTGCGCGATGCGCTGTGCCTGGCGATCGAGTGCGCCGGTCACCGCGTCATCGGTGCGGCTGACGGCCCGCAGGCGCTGCGCATGCTGGAGCGCAACACCGGCGAGCACGCGCTGAACCTGGTCATCACCGACCTGAAGATGCAGCCGATGGACGGTCTCACGCTGCTGCGCGAAATCCGCGCCCGCGAGCCGGTACTGCCGGTGCTGTTGATGACCGCCTTCGGCGACGTCGAGAAGGCGGTGGCGGCAATGCGCGCCGGCGCCTGCGACTTCCTGCTCAAGCCGTTCGAGCCGGACGTGCTGCTTGCCCACATCGATCGCTACGCCGCGCCGGTGGTGGCACCGACCGACATGGTGGCGGAGGACGCGCGCACCCGCCAGGTGCTCGGTCTGGCGTCGCGCGTGGCGAAGTCCGAGGCGACCGTGCTGCTGACCGGCGAATCCGGCACCGGCAAGGAAGTGTTCGCGCGCTACATCCACCAGCAGTCGGCGCGCGCCGGCAAGCCCTTCATCGCGATCAACTGCGCTGCGATTCCCGACAACCTGCTCGAAGCGACGCTGTTCGGCTACGAAAAAGGTGCCTTCACCGGCGCTACGACCGCCCAGGCCGGCAAGTTCGAACAGGCCGACGGCGGCACGCTGCTGCTCGATGAAATTTCCGAAATGCCGCTGTCGCTGCAGGCCAAGCTGCTGCGCGTGCTGCAGGAGCGCGAGGTCGAACGCGTCGGCGGCAAGAAGCCGGTGCCGCTGGACATCCGCGTACTGGCCACCAGCAACCGCGACATGGAAGCCGAGGCGCGCGCCGGCCGCTTCCGCGAGGATCTGTACTACCGGCTGAACGTGTTCCCGATCGCCATTCCGTCGCTGCGCGAACGGCCGGGCGACATCGTGCCGCTGGCGCGCCACTTTCTGGCCGCCTGCGCCAAGGCGCAGGGCAGGGCGCTGAAGCTGGGCGAATCGGCGGCGGCAATCCTTGCCGGCCACGACTGGCCCGGCAATGTGCGCGAACTGGAAAACACGATGCAGCGCGCCGCCATCCTGGCGCCGGGTGATGCGGTCGAGGCGGAGCACATCGTGCTCGGCAGCCAGCGTGTCGCGCCGCGTCCGGTGAGCGAGCCGGCGCCGGTCGCCGCAGCTGCCGCACCTGTGTCGGCCGCCAACGACGCACCGCCGAGTGCCACGCCGGACGCGCCGCTCAAGGTGAAGTCGGTACGCGACATGGAACGCGACCTCATCCTCGAAACGCTGGCCGCGGTCGGTGGCTCGCGCAAGAAGGCGATCGAGAAACTGGGTATTTCGGAACGCACGCTGCGGTATAAACTTGCACGCTACAAGGCGGATGGTTTGCTGCGCGAGGGGTAAGTGGCGCTCTTCACCTGCTTGGCCCGGTTATTGCAAGGAAACGGCTGAACAGGTCATGAACGCCGGAATCGCCCCGGCGGGCAGTCCCTAACCGGCATTTTTTGCCGGCGGGCACAGGAGAAATTGCATGAACACCAGCCTCAACCAGATGATTACCGAGCTGCGCTCGACCGCGCAGACCGCAGCGAACAAGCCGGTCGGCAAGGTCGACGCGGCGTCCGGCGGCGCCGACTTCGGCGAAGCGCTGAAGAACGCGATCGAACAGGTCAATGCCGCGCAGCAGGAAGCGCAGAAGATGTCGGAGGGCTTCATCACCGGCAGCAATACCGAAGCCAATCTGCAGGACGTGATGATCGCGTCGCAGAAGGCCAGCCTGTCTTTCCAGCAGATGGTGCAGGTGCGCAACAAGCTGGTGAATGCCTACCAGGACATCATGAACATGAGCGTTTGAGCGCCGACGCGTACGAACTCGACAGCAACCGGCCGCAGGGCCGGTTTTTTTTTGTCCGGCTCGCGCCGGTAGTATCCTTCAATTGACAATAATTCTCGTTTGAACGAAGCTCACCGAACCTGAGCGCCGGTCCCTCGCGGCCCGCCGGGTATTCCGGAACGGCACATCCACATTGCCGCTCCGACCGCAGTTCCGCCAGCCTGTCGGCGTCCGCCGCCCCGCAAGCCTCCGCTTCCATCCGTCGCCAGCCGCGCCCGCCCCGGAGCCGCGTTGCCAGCCTCTTCGTCCTTCGTCGGCGGTGCATGTACCGTCGATCCGACTGCAGAGGTATCCGATGTCAGTACCGATAGACCTGACGCTCCGCGTCGTTCGCGCCCTGCGGCATGCCGCCGCGTGCAGCCTGATTGCGCTGTGCATGGCGGCACCGGCATCCGCCGGCCACTTTCCGATGTACGCCGCCTGGGCACAGCCGGACGGTCCAGGCAGCGCGATCACGCTGACCTACAGTTTCAGCAATCTGCTCGATGGCAGCCTGTTCGACGCTGCGACCGGCGCGCCGCTGCCCGTGTCGCTGTTGCGCAGCGCGTTCGAACTTGCGCTGTGGGACTACGCCGCGGTGCTGCCCATCCATTTCATAGAGGTGACCGACGGCGGACCGCTGCCGGAAACCGGCGAGTACGACCCGACCGGCCTGGCCGACATCCGCGTGGGGCAGGTGGCGCACATCGCCGACGCGAACGCCTATGCCTATTTCCCGTTCTCGCCCGACAGCGGTCTGGCCGGTGACATCGTGTTCAATGCCGGGCGCTTCGGAAACGACTGGACGCCGCTCTGGTTCTACGCGGTCGCCCAGCACGAGCTGGGTCATTCGCTGGGCATGGGGCATTACGTCAACGACGATCCGGTCGCTGTCGGACCGGCTGCGTTGCTGTCCTATGAGGGACCGGTTTTCCCGCTCGACGAGGCCACTCGGGCCGCGCTGCAGGGCGTGTATGGCGCAGGCGTCGGTTCAGTGACGCCGCTGTCGCTGGTGCCGGAGCCCGGCGCTGCGGCGCTGTTGCTCGCGGGCCTGGCTGTGTTGTGCGCGAGGACGCAGGGTCGCGCATCGCGGGGGAGCGGGCGTCATGGCTGAGCGTGCATGCAGATTTCACCGGTGGAGCGCCCGCACGGCGCTCGCCCTGGCGCTGTTTGCCGGCGTTCCGAATGCGGTGTCGGCGCTGCAGATCGAGTTTGACTACCGCTACGACACGCGCGGCTTCTTCACCGATCTGGCGACTGGCGAGCCGCTGGCCGAACGTCGCGCACTGCTCGATCTTGCCGCGTCGTTCTACGGTGGTTTCACCGACACGCTGACCGCCATCGCGCCCGGAGCGGACGACAACTGGTCGGTGTCCTTCGTGCATCCCAGCCTCGGCGGCCCGGGCGTGACGCTGGTGAATGAAACGATCGCCGCCGACACGCTGCGCATCTACGTCGGCGGCTCGCCGAGTGCGCCCGGCGTGCTTGGTTTCGCCGGCACCGGATCAAACCTGCAGGCCAGCGGCGACGCGGCTTTCGTCGACGCAGTGATGACGCGTGGGCAGGCCGGCGTGGCGCAGGGGACCGACTACGCCACCTGGGGCGGCTACATCTGGTTCAACGCCAGCAACGACTGGTACTTTGGCGCGGACGCCGGCGGTCTGACTGCCGGTCGACCCGATTTCCTGACCACTGCGACGCACGAGATCGGACACATCCTCGGCTTTGGCGAGGCTGACTCCTGGTACGCCAATGTCGATCCGGACAGCGGACTGTTCGTCGGTGCGAACGCGGTCGTGGCCTACGGCGGTGGCGTGCCGCTGGACCGTTACGGCAGCCACTGGGCCGAAGGTACGTACAGCCTGCGCGACGGCCTGCTGCAGGAAGCGATGATGGATCCGAGCACGCCTGCCGGTGAGCGCCAGCTGCCGACTGCGCTCGACTACGCCGGTTTCGCCGACATCGGCTGGCAGGTATCGGCGGTGCCGGAGCCGGCTGGCTGGGCGCTGCTGCTGAGCGGTGTCGGCATCGTCGCGGTCGTGCGGCGACGTCGGCCTGCCTGAAGCCGGGTGCAGCTGAGCGGACGCGAGCTTCGCTCTGATCCGGCGTGCAGGTGCGGCGTTACACTGACCGCCGGAGGAAACGTTCATCATGAAAATCCGCTTTCTCGGTGCGGCCGGTACGGTCACCGGTTCGCGTTACCTGCTGACGCATGGAGGTCATCGCCTGCTCGTCGATTGCGGCCTGTTCCAGGGTGTGAAGAACATCCGAAGTCGCAACTGGAAACCCTTTCCGATCGCGCCGCGCGATATCGAGGCGGTGGTGCTGACGCATGCCCACCTCGATCACTCCGGCTTCCTGCCGCGGCTGATGCGAGAGGGCTTTCACGGCCCGGTGTGGTCGACCTCGGCCACCCGAGAACTGGTCGACATCCTGCTCGAAGACAGTGCCCATTTGCAGGAGGAGGACGCCCGCCACGCCAACCGCTACGGCTACAGCAAGCACCATCCGGCCGAACCGCTCTACACCACGGAAGACGCGCGGCAGGTGATGAAGCAGTTCCGCAGCACCGGTTTCGACGAGCCGGTCGAGATCGGGCCCTTCCGCGTCAGCTTCACCCGCGCCGGCCACATCCTCGGTGCGGCCAGCGTGCGCGTCGACTGCGCGGGGCGCAGCATCACCTTCAGTGGCGATCTCGGGCGGCCGGAGGATCCGGTCATGCACGCGCCGGACCGTCTCGCCGCCACCGACTGGCTGGTGCTCGAATCGACCTATGGCGACCGCCTGCACCCGGACGAAGATCCGTACGAAACGCTGGCCGGCATCGTGAACCGCACCGCCGCTCGCGGTGGCACCGTGCTGCTGCCGTCGTTCGCGGTCGGTCGTTCGCAGGCGCTGATGTATCTGCTGTCGCGCCTGATGGACGAACACCGCATCCCCGAACTGCCGGTTTTTCTCGACAGTCCGATGGCGATAGACGTGACCGGCGTGTTCCGTCATTTCCGCAGCGAGCACCGGCTGACCCAGGACGCCTGCGACCGGCTGCATGCCATGGTCACCTACACGCGTTCGCCGGAGGATTCGGAAGCGCTTGCGTCAAATCGTTACCCGAAGATCATCATCGCCGGCGCCGGCATGCTCAATGGCGGCCGCATACTGCACCACCTGATCGCCTTCGGAGCCGACCCGCGCAATGCGGTGGTGATCGCCGGTTACCAGGCCGAAGGCACGCGTGGCGATGCACTGCTCAAGGGCAAGCGCAGCCTGCGCATCTTCGGTCGTGATGTGCCGATAGCCTGCGAGGTGGCGCAGGTCGAAGGTCTGTCGGCGCATGCCGACTGGAAGGAGATACTGGACTGGCTGCGTCCGGTCGATCGCGCCCCGCAGCGCGTGTTCGTCACGCACGGCGAGCCGGTCGCCGCCGATAGCTTGCGGCAGAAGCTCGAGCACGAGCTCGCGTGGTCGGCGCAGGTCCCGGAACAAGATGAGGAGTTCGACCTTGACTGACCGAATGAAGTGGATGGCGAAGGGTGTTCCGGTCGCTTGCCTGCTGTGCCTGATGCCGTCGCCGACGCGCGCTCTGGAGCCGTGTGCGATGCCGGCGCGGATCGAGCCGGCCGGGCCGGAGATTGCCGATGTGTCGCCTCGCTTCAGTTGGGCGCCGGTGCAGGGGGCAACGCACTACACGGTGCGGATCGAGAGCCGTGTACCTGAGGGGCGCGTGCTGCTCAGCGAGGAAACGCGCACCCGTGAAACCCATGCCCGCGCGTCACGCCCGCTCGCCGCCGGAAGCGCGACCGTCACCGTTGCGGTGACCGCGCATTGTGGTGAGCAAGCTTCCGCCGAGCGGATCGAACGTCGTCGCATCGATGCTGCACTCGCCTGCCCGGTCGACGTGTCGCCGGTGGAACGGATGCCCGGGAGCGCGCTTGCACTTCGCTGGGCGTCGGCGCCGGCGGCTTCGGCCTACGAAGTGAGCGTACTGTCGCCGGTGGACGGTTCTTTGCATGGCACACGTCGATCTGCCGAAGCGCGGACCGTTCTGACCGGTCTGCCGCGCGGGGACTGGATGGTCGCCGTGCGCCCCTTGTGCGGCGCCGTCCGTGGGGCGGTCGCCTATCTCTTGGTGGAAGCGCCTTAGGGCGCCGACGTGCCGGCATTGGACGGCGACGCGCCGATGCGCGCGAGCACCTGTTCTCCGACTGCCCGCCCTAGCTGCAGACCGGCGTCGTTATCGAAACGGAAGTGAATGCCGCCGTACAGACGTGACATGGCGGCGTCCTGGGCCCATTGCTCTATCCGTGCCGCCTCGTCCGGGAAGTTGTATGCCAGTACGACGGCGGCGGCGCCCGATACCGTGGCATGTCCCGACACGTAGCTCGGATGCACCGGGGTGACCAGATGCGGCGTGAAGCCAGCATCGAGGCGGTCGCGGATCACCGTCAGAGGTCGTTGCACCCACCACGTGAACTTGGCGTTCCAGCATGCGATCGTTGCGTCGAACATGGCCGCGTTCACGTCGGCGAACAAGGCGAGTTGCCGCATCTCGTCGAACCGTTGTGCAGTAGCCAGTTCGCGGGCGCGAAGATTCCACACGCCGGGCGGGGTGACGGTGCCCTGATCCAGATGCCATTCGTCGGCGATCGCGCGCTGGGTGTCAGTGAGTCGGCGTGAAGTCTCCAGCACTTCGACCGCTGCCGCATGCATGGCGTCGGAATCCGGCGCGGGCGGAGGAGGGGGGCGGAGCGCATCACCCGAAGCAAGCACCCACGGGCGCCAGCGCCCGGCCAACGGCTCCTGTGGATGTGCCGTTTCGAGCGGCGGTGTTGCCTGCCACAGACCGGGGGCGGGAGGCGGTCGACTGCGCGCGTCCCATACATCGGTTGCCCCGTCATCGAGTGCGCGCAGCACCGCGAGGCGTAGCACTCCACGGCCGATCTGCTGGCCCGCTGCGATCGACGGCAGATCCTGCGGGTGATGCAGTCGCAGGGCCGCAGTTGCGGTCTGCCCCATCAGTTCCAGGCGCCCGGCCGGTTCGAGCGGAAAGAAGTGCGCAAGTATGCCCGCGCCGGCGGCGTGGGCCGCGGCGAGCCTGCCGGGATGCGACAGCCCGGTGCGCGCGGCTTGCCGCGCGGCGTCGTCCATCGCGGCATGCATGTAGGACAGCGTGCGGGCAGCGCGCAGCGGATTGGAGCGGTACTTGACGATCAGGTCGAGTGCTTGTCGGTTCCATCGTACAGCGGCAGCGGTCGATAGCCAGGCATCGGTCCAGGGAAGTCGCTGTGCCGTCGTTGCTTTGGCAGCGTTGTCTGCAGCGATCACGGGGTGCAAGGCATCACTTCCGGCCAGCCAGGGGTGTTGATCGGCGCGCGCCGGAATCGCGCAGGCGAGACCCAGCAGGGCGAACAGGATGCTCGCCAGCGTTCTTGGTCGCCGCTTTCCGTATCGGGTCAAGGTGTCCATACTCTCTCCAGGAGAAGTTCATTGGAATATGCGAAATAAGTCGCGGCTGCCATGTTGTAATCCCGATGGCGTACTTGTATTGACCATTTCCATTCTCATATCATCGCCGCTGTTCATTGTATGAAGTGTATGTCATACCCGAATTGGGTTGCCGGTCAATGGATCTCCATCGTGACGTCGGCCGGACGTCGTGGCGCAATCAAGCAGAATCAATAACCGGATCGGGGAGTTCTCTTGGCTGCTGCGCATTGGTCGAGGTTCTTGCGCGTGTTGGTCGGCGTGCTGCTGCCGCTGCTGGTGCTGGTCGGTCTGCAGGCCGCCGAGCAGTCGTACGACTACGATGCGCGCGGGCGTCTGGTGCGTTCGGCGGGTAGCGGAAGTGCAGTCGAGTACCGCTACGACGCGGCGGGAAATCTGCTCGAGGTGACCGGTGGTGTTGCCGCCTTGCCACCGACGATTTCGAGTTTTATCCCGTCCTCAGTACGTCGCGGCACGAACACCCGCATCACGGTCAGCGGCAGCCATCTCGCCTTCTCCGGTGTCAGCGCTCCGGCCGGCGGCTTTATTGTCGGCGGCGTCTCGGCGAATGCGAGCAACCTTTCGTTCGACCTGTCTGTTCCCGGCGATGCACCGCTCGGCGTGCAAACCTTCACCGTCAGCAACGCAGCAGGTTCGGCCGTACTCGCCCTCCAAATCGAGCCGCTGCTGCCCGTCCTGTCCGTTGCGCCGCTGCCGCTGGCGATTCCGCCTGACGCAGCGCCGCACAGCTTCCTCATTTCACTGGCGAACGCGGACACGGTTGCGCACCAGATAGCGCTGTCCACCGCCAACCCATCCATCGCGACGGTCACCCCGGCATCGCTGATGATCGCTCCGGGCCAGACGACCGTTCTGGCCGGCGTCACCGGACTCGCCGCGGGATCGACCTCGCTTGTGTTGAGTTCGCCAACCCTGACCACCATTCAGGTACCTGTGTTCGTGACCGCGGAGTTCGCAGGCATCAACACCAGCCATGCGCCGCTGCTGGGTGTGGTGCTGGAGACGACGCCCGAGCCGCCGGTGCAGCAGAGCGTTGTCCGTTACGCGCCGGCCGATGTTGGGGTCGTGATCGGGGCGCATCTGCAGGCAATCGCGCCGCGCGCGCTTGCGGCCGGTACGTCGGCCACACTGGTGCTCACCGGACGAGGGCTGGAACAGGCGGTCGCAGCGGCTCTGCTACCGGCCGATGGCGTGAGCGTGGGCACCTTGAGCGTAGCCGCCGACGGTCTGAGCGCCACTCTGCCGATCACGGTCACGGCCGGTGCCGCTGTGGGGCCGCGGCAGCTGGTGCTCGGCGATGCCGCCGGGGTTCGCATACCGTCGGCACACGCCGAGGGTGACCGCGTACTGATCGGTCATCCGGCGCCGGTCGTCGAATCGGTCTCTCCGCTGTCTGGCGAGGTGGGGCTTCCCCTGACTGTTACCGTGCGCGGGCGCAACCTGCAACACGGCGGTGTGCAATTGATGCCGGGCACCGGCATACAGGTCGACAGCCGTCCGGAAGTCAGTGCGGATGGTCGCATGCTCACTTTCCGTGCAGGTATCGGTTCTCTGCTGTCCAGTGGCCGCCACACCGTGGTTGTGACGACACCCACTGGGTCGAGCGGAGAGACGGCGGGACCGAACAATACCTTCACTGTGGTCGATGCCGCGATAGACCCGATCGGACCGATCGACGCGCCTGCGTTGGGTGTCGTGCTTCTCGCCGATGCCCCTCCGGCAGAGGGGCAGCCGGTGGCGATCGGTGCAACGCCGATCGGTATCGCAATCGGTCCTGTGGTCAGCGAGTTGTCGCCGCGAGTCGGCATCGTGGGGGAGACCCTCGATCTGCTGTTGCGGGGCAACGAGCTTGACGCTGCGAGTGCGCTCGTGTTCTCGCCTTCCGATGGTCTGACTGTGCAGTCGCTGTCCGTTGCGCCGGACGGGCGCACCGTCTCGGCACGCGTGCATATCGCCACCGATGCGCCTCGCACGATACGCGGCGTGAGCTTGCTTGCCGGCGCGGCTGCATTGCCGGCCAGTACTGCGCAAATGACCTTTGCAGTGATCGCTCCGCTGCCGCGTCTGGACTCCGTCGCCCCGATCAATGTTCAGGTGGGAACCGGCCCCGTAGCGATGACCTTGCGTGGCGCACACTTCAATGACGCCACCTCGGTAACCGCACTGCCACCCGAAGGCATCAGCATCAGCCAGCCCCCTGTTGTCAATTCCGGCGCCGACGAGATCGCCGTGAGCGTCACCGTGGCGGCAGGCGCAGCGCCTGGCCCCCGCGTGCTGGTGGTGAGCACGCCGGCTGGCAGCACGGTTTCGCTCGGCGCGCCGTCGAACACGATGAATCTGGTGACCGGGCTGGGCGACACTGTCACACCCATCCACGCGCCCGCACTGGGCGTCGTGCTGTCCGGCGAGGTCGGTCCGCCAGCCGGTGTCGCTGTGGACATCCCCGCTTCCGACGTCGGCGTGGTGCTGCAGACCGAAGTCGCTCCGCCGTTGTCGCGAGATGCACAACTCTTGGCGTCGCCGGTCGGTGTGCTTGTCGGGCCGACGGCTTTGTCGATCGGCGGCGACGGGTTGGTGCCCGGGGCAACGACTACGCTCGAAGTGACCGGCTTCGCGCTGGATCGGGTGTCCTCGGTACAGCTCGTACCGGGTGCGGGACTGGTACTCGGCCCACCCTTGCCCGCAGCAGATGGTTTCTCCGTCACGATTCCTGTCCAGATAGCAGGCGATGCGCCCTCCGGGCTGCGCGAGCTGCGTCTCGATGCGGCGGGGGAGCGCATCCCCTTTGCTGATGCGGCATCGGCACAGGTCTTCGTGGCGACCGGCGTACCGGTCATCGAGTCGATCTCGCCCATTCTCGCGCGCCAGGGCGACAGCCTGTCGCTCGTGGTACGGGGGCGTCACCTGCAGCGAGCCACCGTGTCCATCGAACCGTCGGCCGGTGTCGTGCTTGGTTCCAGCGCAACCGTGTCCGCCGACGGGACACGTATCGACACGACGCTTTCCGTGGCACCGGATGCTTCGCTTGGCGGCCGCGTCCTGCGCGTCCGCACGTCGGGCGGCGCGACCACCGAACTTGCATTGCCGGCGAATACCTTCACGGTGTATCCGCCATGACGAAACGAACCCATCGCAACCGCGCCGGCCCTGTGTCCGGACGCACACCTCGGGCCAATCCGGCCGGCACTCAGATCGATCAACCCGAACTTCAATGTCCGCAAAGCGGACCGGCAGGCGAAAGGAACGACATCATGAACGACTTCAGACTGATCACACTGTGTGCTGGCCTGAGCCTTGCCGGGATACTGACGCCGGCGCATGCCTACGACAGCGGAAGTACCGGCGTCGACGGTGCCTTCAGCCCCACGGTGAATACCGAACTCACGCTACCCCCCTCCGGCGTATTCAACTTCACGACCGTCAACATCCCGGCCGGTGTGACCGTCACCTTCCGCAAGAACACCGCGAATACGCCGGTTGTGATGCTGGCGACGGGCAACGTCACAGTGGCGGGTGCCATTGTCGTGTCCGGTAGCGACGCTGCTGCGAGCGGCGCAGCAGGGGACGGCAACATTGGCGACGACGGTGTTCCGGGTATCGGTGGGCCGGGCGGATACGACGGCGGACGGGGCGGGGCCACGGGCAGCAACAAAAGAGGTGGTGCGGGGCTCGGACCTGGTGGGGGCGGGTTCGGCGGCACGGGTACATGGCCGTGGGCCGATACGCGTATTGCCGGTGGAGGGGGGGGCTTCGGTGCGAGCGGAGCCAATTCCAGCTACGGCGGGAATACCCAGTCCTACCATTCGGGTACCGGCCTGGGTGGAGGTGGGTACGGGAGCAGCCAGTTACTGCCGCTGATTGGTGGTTCGGGCGGTGGTGGTGGTGCTGGCGGCAACAGCTTTGTCGGCGGCGGGGGCGGGGGCGGGGGCGGTGCCCTGCTGATTGCCTCTTCTGGCACCGTGTCCGTGACCGGTGCTCTCCGCGCGAACGGAGGCCGGGGCGGCATCAGTGCGGGCTCGGGCCGTGGTGCCGAAGGCGGGAGCGGCAGTGGAGGTGCCATTCGCATCGTCGCTACCGCGATCTCTGGCAATGGCTCCATCGAAGCGATCGGTGCAGTGCAGGGCTTTACCAGCGGAGGCGATGCGAGCGGATACTACGTTGACGAAGGGGGCAACGGTTCTCCTGGCCGCATCCGCCTGGAAGCCGAAACCTACACCCGGACCGCCGCCAGTTCGCCGGTCCACACCTTCAGTGCTCCCGGCGCAGCGTTCGTTGCAGGCCTGCCGACCCTGCGCATCGTCAGCGTGGCCGGCGTAGACGCTCCGGCCAACCCCACCGGCAATGCCGACATCACGCTGCCGGCGTCGACCGCCAACCCGGTCGCCATCCAGTTCGCGACCACCGGCGTGCCGGTGGGCAACACGGTGTCGCTGCGCATTTCGCCGGCCTACGGTGCAACCACCACGGTGGTCAGCCCGGCGATCACCGGCAGTACGGCGGCCGGTACCGCCGCTGTCACGGCAACCCTGCCGTCGGGTCCCAGTGTGCTGTCTGCCTCGACCACCTACACCATCGTGGCGGCAATGGGCGAGGCGCTGTCAACCTATGCGCAGGGTGAGATGGTCGAGAAGGTGCGGCTGGCGACGACTGTGAACGGTCCGACCCAGGTGACGCTGATCTCGGTCAGCGGCAAGGAGTATGACGCGCCGCATGCGGTGCTCGCCATGCTTGCCGACTGATACGCACAGCCATCGATCGCCCATCACGCACGGACCCGGACGTATGCTACGGCTTGCCCAGCTTTGCTCCTTCACGCGCGAGCGCATCGCGGTCTGGCCGATGCAGGCCTTGTTCAGCGTTCTTCTGCTGTGCGTTGCGTGCTGCGCGAGTGTGCGCGCCGATTACCAGCAGCCATCTGAGCCGTGGGTGGTGGGCGGGGTGGTCCAGTTCGAGCTGCCCGCCGCCGGCTCTCTTGATCGCGTCATTCCGGTTGCGCTGCCGCCAGGAGTGCTCGGGCCCTTGCGCATCGATGTGATGCCGGTGCGTGGTGCGTCATTCGTAAGCGAAGGCAGCATCGAGGTCGATGGAATTCGCGTCGCCGGGCCGAACGACTTCGCGCTCGGTGCCGGGGGCTTCAATCGCAGCGTAGACATCGGGCCGGGGATGCACAGGGTCCGTTTTCAGTTGTCTGGTAATCCAGGCAACGCAGTCCGCATCGTACTGACCGGCCGTAAATTGCTGCCAGTGCCGGTAAAGGCTGAGCCGGCATCGATTGACACGATGCTCGGCGCGACGACGCAACTCGCCGTCACGCTCAGTCCGCCGCCGCAAGCGCCCGGAAGATTGACCGTCGTGCGCAGCTCCAGTCGTGTATGGGTGCCCGCGTCGGTCGCCTTCGAGGCGGGACAGACGCGCGTGCTGGTTCCGGTCAAGGGTGTGTCGATAGGCAGCAGCACGGTGTCGGCGATTTTGAATGGCATCAGTGTGGCGGTGCCGGTGCGTGTGCGTGACCGCCCCGCACGCGTCGTCAGTCTTGCGCCGCCGCAGGCCGGGTTGCAGATCGGCAGTTCCGCCCGAATCACTGTCGCACTCGATACCGTGCAGACCCACCCGGTCAGCATCGCGCTCGGCGCGTCGCCGGACTCCTTGCTCGTGCTGCCTGACAATGTGACGGTACCTGCGGGCGCACTCTCGGCTTCATTCACGGTGACCGGGCGCGCCGAGGGGAACGGCCAGATTACTGCGCGGCTCGGTGAAAGTTCGGTCACCAGCCAGTTCAGCGTGGTGGGGCGCACACCGACCGTGGTGTCGGTCAAGCCGATCACCTCGAGCATTGCCGTCGATGCGGTCCAGACGCTGTCGGTGCATCTGAGCGAGGCGGCGTCCGCGGCAACCACGGTCGCCCTGTCCGCTTCGCCGGCTGGCTTATTGACGCTACCTGCCTCGTTAGTTGTGCCGGCGGGCGCGGGCGAGGCGTCGTTCCAGGTGAGCGGACGCAGTGCAGGTACGGCCACGGTGCGTGCCGGACTGAACGACAGCTCGGCCGAAGCAGCGGTACACGTGGTGTCGCCGCCGGCGCGCGTCCAGGCGCTCGAACCCCCGCGAGCCGACCTCATCGTCGGCGCCGCAACGCGCTTCACCTTGCGTCTCAACAGTGCGCAGCTCGAATCGATAGAGGTCGCGCTGGTCGTGATCCCCGCCGGCATCGCATCGACCCCCGCGCGCGTGGTCGTGCCTGCCGGGCAGATGCAGGCTGCTTTCGATTTGCAGGCACTGACGGCCGGAAGCGGCACTCTGCGAGCCACGCTGAACGGTGAGAGCGTTCAGTCGAGTATCGTCGTCGTGCCTCCGGCGCTTGCGCTGGTGGCGATGCAGCCCTCGGTGCTCGATTTGCAGACCGGCGCTTCGGGCGCGCTCACGCTGTCGGTGAACGCCGCCCAGAGCGAGCCTGCCGATATCGCGCTGACCGCAGTGCCGGAAGGCATCGTCCAGTTGCCCACCACTGTGCAGTTGCCGGCCGGTCAGACCAAGGTCGACATTCCGCTCAATGCGCTGGCCGAAGGCGAGGTTACCGTGCGGGCCGGCTATGCCATGGGTAGCGTCGAATCCATCGTGCGCGTCAGCCCGCCGCCGCCGCAACTCGCTTCGTTGCAGCCAACCGACACGATCACGCCGCGCGGCCGTCCGATCACGTTGTCGGTGAAGCTCGACCGCACGCCCAGTCAGCCGGCGACGGTGTCGTTGTCGAGCAGCGCGCCCGACGTTGCCGTCGTTCCGGCGGCGGTGGTCGTGCCGGCCGGCAGCAACGAAGCCAGCTTCGCTGTGCTGGCGGCCGGCGAAGGCGATGCGGTCGTCACGGCCAGCCTCGACGAGTCCACCGTGTCGGCGAATGTCCAGGTCGGCCCGGCGCAGGTGGTGTCGCTCGCCCTGTCGCCGCAGGAACACACCGCCTACGTCGGCGACCCGGTGCAGTACTCGGCGCGCGGCACCTTCACCGATGCTACGGAGCGCGATGTGAGCGACGAGGTGCTGTGGTTCTCGTCCCGCCCCGACGTGGCAGAAATCGGTGCAACGGGTCTCGCGCACGCGAATGCGGCCGGTTCTGCGGAAATTTCCGCCACCGCGGACGGTACCCGGCAATCCACGCCGATCAAGGTGCTGACGCCGCCGGCACTCGGTCTGAGCGCAACGCGGACGCGGCTGGCCAGCGGCGACACCGAACCGGTCACGCTCGACAGCGGCGAAGCCGCCGGGCCGCAAGGCCTGCAGGTTGCCCTGAGCGGCGGCGGCACCGCAACCATGACCTTCCCGGCGACCGTCACCATTCCGGCCGGCCAGCGCTCGGTCCGCTTCAACGTGAGCGCGCAGTCCGCCGGCGCATTCACCTTGCTTGCCCAGGCGCCGCGCCGCAGCGATGCAAGCCTGTCCTTCGTCATCGACTCCGGCGTCGAAGTCACGGCACTGAACCCGACGCACGGTGAAGCCGGCAGTCTGGTGGACATCGTCGGCCGCGGGTTCTCGCCGGACCTGTCCCGCAACCTTGTCCGCTTCGCCGACGACGTTGCGGCGACCGTGGTCGAAGCGAGCGCCACACGATTGCGCGTCAAGGTGCCCGCACTGGCGAAGACGGGCGAGCTCACCGTCGTGTCGGGCGGCGCGGAAGCGAGGAGCCCGGTGTTCACGGTCGACCGCCCGCAGGACTTTTCCGTCAGCGCATCGCCGGCTGGCACCGTGCTGCTCGCCAGCAGCCAGGCGGTGCTCAGTCTTGCGTTGAGCAGTCAGGGCAGCCAGCCTTTTACCGGCGTCGCAACGCTGTCCGCGAGCGGCCTGCCGCCCGGCGTAACGGCACGCTTCAGCCCGGCCAATCTGGCGCTCGACCAGGCCGGCAGCATCGTACTGACAGCGGAGGCCGGCGCACGCGCCGGCGTTGCGCTGATCACCGTTGAAGCGCGCTCGCTGGTGTCCGGCGTGACGCAGACGCGCACCGCCCAGTTCAGCGTCGACGTGCGTTCCGCCGAAGGCGTGACCGGCGTGAAGGGGCGCTTCACGACGCCGGAGGGCGTGGGCATCGCCGGCATCCGCGTGAACGTCGATGCCAATGTCACGGTATCCGATGCCGCCGGCAACTTCCTGTTGACCGGCCTGCCGGCCGGCAAGGTAACGCTGCGTTTCGACGCGACGCCCGCCCACCCCTTGTATCCGATCTGGCCGGCCATTGTCGAACTGGAAACCGGCAAGCTCACCGTGCTGCCGGACTGGCCGATCAATCCGCCACCGGCGGACGAGAAATTCTCGCCCATCGCCAATGCGGTGCAGGATCAGGTGATTACCGATCCGCGCTATCCGGGCGTCGAGGTGCGACTGCCGGCGGGCGTGTCCATCACCGGCTGGGACGGCGTGCGCAAGTCTCGGCTGGCGGTCGAGCGCATCGAAGCGAACAAGCTGCCGGTGCCGCTGCCGCCGGTACCGACGCGCGAACACTACCAGCTCTACTTCGGTACGCCGATGGGCGGCATTCCGGATCAGCCGATACCGGTCAGCGTGCCTAACGTGACCGGCCTCGGCCCCGGCGAGAAGACCGAAATCTGGTATTTCGACGGCAGCCCGATGAATGGCGTCGGCGAATGGAAGGTGGCCGGCACCGCCACCGTATCGGACGACGGGCAGACCGTCGCCACCGATCCGGGTCAGGGCATTCCGCGCTTCTGCGGCGTATGCGGCCTGTTCGCCGCCCGCTGTCCGCCGTTGCCCGATGGCGACCCGCCGCCGCCCTGCCCGAGCAGCGGGGGCAATCCGGTCGAGCTCTACACCGGCTACGAGAAGCCCAACCTCGGCGGTCTGCAGTGTTCCGGCCTGACGCCGCTCGAAGTCGGTCTGTCCTACAGTCCGGTGGACATTTTCCAGGGCCGCGGCGGTCTGGAGGGGTCTTTCGGTCAGGGCTGGTTCTCCGACTACGAAATCACGCTCGCCAGCAGCAACCAGGTGACCGCCAGCAAGCGCCTGATGCTCCCCGGCGGTTCGCGCATCAACTTCGTCCAGCAGCCGGATGGCGCCTACCGCGCACCCGACGATCCGCGTTTCGAAGGCGCCGCGCTCAAGCGCGCGGGCAGCGCGTGGGAACTGAAGTTGCGCGACGGCACGCTGTGGCGTTTCGGCGTCGGCGACGAGATCGGCATTACCGCCTTTTTCCTGACCGAAGTCGTCGATCCGCAAGGCAATGCCAAGCAGATCGGCCGCCGCAGCGATTACAAGATCGCCTCGGTCGGCACGGCCCAGCGCGCGCACCGCTACAGCTACGGCAGCAACGGTCTGGTGAACGAAATCACCGATCCGGCCGGCCGCAGCCTGCGCTTCACCTACAACGCGGCGCGACGCATTGAGACCGCCACCGACGCCGACGGCGGTGTGACGCGGTACAGCTATGTCGATGACAACGAGTACGCTGCAAGCTCGGTGTGCACGCAGGGCACCGATGGTCTGCGCATCAAGTCCATACAGTATCCGGGCATCGAGATCCCGACCGAGAACCACCACGGCACCAGCCGGCGCGTGCTGCGCCAGACCAGCCGGCTCGGCGAATGGCGGTTCGCCTACACGGTGACCGGCGCCTGCATCACTCACGTGTCCACGCCGGACAAGATCTGCACCGCCAACTGTCCCCACGAAGACAGTTGGGACGCGTACGAACAGGGCTGGCGCTTCCACGGTGGTCAGGTGGTGGCCACGCGCACGGTCGAACCGTCGGGCCGCGAAGTGCTGCGCCGCTTCAACGCCAGGGGTGTGGTGACCGAACTGTCCGACCCCGACGGTGTGCAGATGCGTTCGGTGCTGAACCGGCAGAACCGGGTTGTCCAGCGCACCGACCTGCTGGGCCGCACCACGCGCTACGCCTACGACGAAGCGGGCAACGCCATCAGCGAACAGGACCACCTCGGTCGGGTGACCGACCGCGTGTTCGATCCGAAGTGGAACCGGCCGACCCGCGTGACCCGCTACCTTGAAGACGGCAGCGCGATTGCTGTGCAGACCGAGTACCACGCCAGCCACGGTCAGGTCACGCGGATGACCGACGGCGAGAACCGCGCCACTGTGCTGGCCTACACGGCGCGCGGCCAGTTGCAGGCGATGACCGACGCCCTGGGCAACCAGAGCAGCTTCA
>OFDN01000928.1_pt1 | contig 21378 bp, 22 predicted proteins | sample 1520971 | NCBI WGS metagenome assembly OFDN01 (sample SAMEA94257418, study PRJEB24077) | hot springs metagenome | biome: Aquatic biome; feature: Geographical feature; material: Water | place: India | collected 2012-06-12 | depth 5 m
GCGGTGACCGCGCGCAGCCCCCGCCCGGACCCGCCGCGCCCGCCGGCGCAGGCCCAGCGTCGGCCGATCAGGGCCACCGCACGCTCCCCGCCCAGCCACAGCAGGATGGCCCCACCCACCAGTCCCGATTGGAGCACGGCGCCCGCCGCCGCCTGGAAGCGCAGCGCCAGATCCGGATCGGCGAACCAGCGCAGCACCAGCGGCGTCAGCGGTGGCGGCAGGGTCGGGGCCAGGACCAGCGCCGGCTCGACCGCCGAGAGCGAATAGGCCAGCACCGCCAGCACCGGCAGCCGCACCTGCCGGTAGACCAGCGGAAGCACCACCTTGAGCCACGCCGCCACCGGCCCGTAGCCCAGGCTGCGGGCCGCACGCAGCAACCCGTCCGCCCCGGTCTGGCCGAGGGCGGCGGCGATGGCGAGCACCAGGAACGGCACCTCCTTGCACACCAGCGCTGCCGTGTAGGCGATGCCCCACGGATCCTGCACCAGCGCGATGTCCGGAGGCCGGGTCCAGCCGGTGGCCCAGGGCGACAGCAGCCGGACGACCCAGCCGCTGGGCGCCACCAGGAAGGCGAAGCCGATGGCGAAGGCCGCGTGCGGCACCGCCAGCAGCGGCGGCAGCGCCCCGCGCAGCGCGGCGAACCAGCGGCTGCCGTGCCACGCGGCGGCGATCCCGAAGGCCAGCGTCACCGACAGCAGGGTCGCCGCCACGCCGGTGGTGAGCGTCAGCCGGACCGAGGCCGCGAGGCCCGGCGCCGCCAGAAGGTCGCGCCAGGGTTTCAGCGTCGGCTCGGTGCCCCCCAGCGCCGGCAGGATGCCGAAGGACGGGAGCAGCGTGCCGACCAGCCCAACCAGGATCGGCCCCAGGAAGACCACGATGGTGAGTGCCGGGAACAGCCCGAGACCCAGGGACGGGCGGGGCAGCCCGGCAAGCGCCCAGCGCGCCGCGCGCACCACCGCGATCACCACAGCCCCCTTTCACGCCGAAGTGACCCGTTCCCCCGGTTCCCCCGCCCCCCGGACCGCCCTACCTTGGGAGCGACCGAGGAACGAACTGGGGATGCGACGTGGAGTCGATCTATTACGTGCTGTGCTGGGCCTGCCACCGCCGCTGCGACCATTGCTACGAGGACCGGTTCCGCCCCTATGTGCGCGACGCGCTCGAAGCGGTGGTGCGGGAGGCGGAGGAGAACGCCCTGCGCATCATCGCGCATTTCCCCGACAGCATGCTCTACCGTGATCTCGGCGATGTGGACGGGACCGGCGCGCCGCGGGTGAAGACCGGGCGCATCATCCTGGCCGGCGGCGACGTGCTGGTCGATCCCGTGCGCGAGCGGGTGCTCTACCCCACCCTGCGGCGGCTGCGCGCCCGCTACGCCGCCACCGGCGGGGTGCGGCTGGTGGTCCAGACCACCGGCGATCTGGTCACCGAACCGATCCTGCGCGAGCTTCTGGACGCCGGCATGGACCATCTGTCGGTGTCGGGGCTGGACGATTTCCACGTCGGCATGCAGGGCGGCCGGAAGGAGACGCTGCAGGAGACGCTGACCGCCCTGTTCGAGGGGCTGGGCATGGTCGCCGGCTCCGCCGTCGTCGGCGACGGGCGCCCGTCCTTCGGCTTCTTCGGCGCCACGCCGGAGTCCTGGATCGGCAAGATCTGGCCGCGCGGGCGGGCGTGGCAGAACGGGCTGTCCACGGCGACGCTGGCCGACAATTTCTGCAGCCAGTGGTCGGGCGGCATCGGCTTCCTGCGCCAGGGCTGGGCCGGGGCCGAGGTGGCGGTGGAGCCGGACGGTCGCGTCTATCCCTGCTGCATGAAGACGCGCAAGGCCATCGGCAACCTGCTCGACGAACCCTTGTCCGAAATCCTCGACAGCCTCGCCGGCCACCCGGCCTTCGAGGCGATCTCCGCCGGCCGGCCGGAGCGGATGGGGCTGACCGCCGGGTGGAGCATCGACCGCTATCTGGAGGCGTGCGAGACCACCACGCCGACGGGCCAGCCCTACCGCAACCTGTGCATCGGCTGCGACCGCTTCCACGAGGAGGTGCTGGGACCGGTCATCGACCGCATCGCGGACGAACGCCGGGCCCGGCGCCTCGTCGCCGCTCAGCCCCTGGAATAGCGCCGCTGCCATTCGGCCTCGATCCGTTCCATCCAGCTCGGGTGCGGTTCCGGCAGCGCAGGGCCGAGGCTGCCGGGAGCCGGCGCCGCCGGGTGCTTCGGCACCGCGTCGAACAGGGCGCGCTGATCCGGCGCCAGGCGGTCCAAATCCAGCACGGTGTCGGAGCCCCAGTGCCGCGCGTCCTGCTTGCGGGCCTGAGCCTCCGGCGACAGCAGGAAGTCGATGACCACCAGCGCCGCCTCCTTGGCGCGGGCGTTGGCGGGGATCGCCAGGAAATTGGCGTTGCCGATGGTGCCGCCGTCGAGCGCGTAGACGCGCGCCGTCCTGGGAAGCTGCCCCTCCTCAATGGCGCTTGCCGCCTCCAGCGTCGAGAAGGCCATGGACAGATCGATCTCCCCGTCGGCGAGCAGACGCCGTTGCTCAGGCCCGGAGGACGGAAAGGACCGCCCGCCGCGCCAGGACACCGCGTGCAGAGCGTCCAGCCATGGCCACAGCGGCGCCGTCACGGTCGCGAAATTCCCGTCGGTCGCCGGCGCCATCAGCGCCGCCTTGTCGGCGGCGAGCGCGTGGAGCGCCTGTTTCAGGAAGGTGGTTCCGAGGAAATGCGGCGGCTGCGGGTAGGTGAACCGCCCCGGATTGGCCCTCGCCCAGGCCAGCAGCGCCTCGATGCTGCGCGGCGGGTCGGGCAGCACGGCGGTGTCGTGCAGGAAGACGAAGCGCGCCATGCCCCACGGCGCCTCCATCCCCTCCACCGGCACCGTGAAATCGACCGTGGTCGGCTTGTTCACCGTGTCCACCAGCGCGAAGCCCGGGAGCCGGTCGGTGAAGGGGCCGTACAGCAGCCCGTTCGCCTTCATCGCCGCGAAATTCTCGCCGTTGATCCACATGAGATCCACGGAACCGCCCTCCGTCCGCCCGGCGGTCTTCTCGGCCAGGATGCGGGACACCGTCTCCGCGATGTCGGACACCTTGACGTGGCGAAGCTCGATGCCGTGGCGCGCCTTCACCTGCTCGGCCGCCCACTGGATGTACGCGTTGGCCTTGGTGGAGCCGCCCCAGGCGTTGAAATAGACGGTCTGCCCGCGCGCCGCGGCCAGCGTGTCGGTCCAGGTCTGGGCGGCGGCGCTGCCGGCCGCCAGCAGCAGCACCGCAAGAAATCCCATGAAGATGCGCCGCATCACCCGTCCCCGCCCATTCGTCCGAAGCTGACCATGTCCGCCGTCCGGCGGTTCCGGCAACCCCCCGCCGGCTGTCCGGCCGTCACATCACCGTGAACCGGAGCGCCAGCCCCGCCAGCCTGCCGCGTCGTCCACGTCGTCGAGCGTCTCGACAAGGCCCACCGAGTACAGCCGCGGCAGGCTCGCCACGCTGTCCGCCAGCGCGTCCGGGGACGACCAGCGGACCCCAGCGAACGTCCCGCGCGGCAAGGCGCGCAGCCGCTTCACCCCGACCAGCCAGTAACCACCGTCGCCGGCCGGCCCGAACACCGCGTCGTGCCGGCCGAGCTCCCGGAAGGCGGCGGCGATGTGCGGCGCCCCGATGTCCGGAATGTCGCTGCCGACCAGCACCACCGGCCCCGGCGGCGGGGCCGCCAGCGCCCGTGCCATGCGCTGGCCAAGGTCGCCGCCGCCTTGCGGCACCCGCCGCTCCGCTCCCGTCGGCCAGCCCGGCCCCTGCGCGGCTCGATTCGGAGCCGCCGCCACGGTGAGCGTCCAGCGCGGATCACGCCCCAGCCGGCGCAGCAGCGCGGCGAGGACGAGTCGGGAGAAACGCCACGCCTCCAGCCGGCCAATCCCGGCGGCGAGCCGCGTCTTGCCCCGGCCCAGCCGGGGTTGCCGGGCGAAGACGATCAGGTGCCGGCGCCTCACCCGTAGATCCTCCGGATCAGCCGCGGCGGCACGCCGGCCATGTAGAGCGACAGGCACAGCAGGTTGCGCGCCGGCCGAAGCAGCCAGCCGTCACGCTCGTAGCGGGCCGCCGACGTCATGGCCTCGGCGTCCAATGCCTCCAGCCGTCGGCGCCCGATGCGCCGGACCAGATCGACATCCTCCATCAGCGGCAGAGGCGCGAAACCACCGAGGCTGCGGTAGAAGGTCGTCGCGATCAGCAGCCCCTGGTCGCCGTAGGGCAGGCCCAGCGCCCGCGACCGCCACGCCACCGCCCGCTCGATCCGCCGCGCGGCCCGTGCGTCGGAGTCGAAGCGCAGGCGGAAATAGGCTCCCCGTTCGGCCTTGGCCGGATCGGCTGCGAATCGGTGCGCCGCGTCACGCCACCCGGTGGACAACCGGGTGTCGGCGTGCAGGAACAGCAGCCAGGGCGTGTCCATGGCATCCGCCCCGGCGGCAAGCTGGACGCCGCGACCGCGTGGCGTGCTCAGGACACGCGCCCCACGCTCCGCCGCGATCCGCCGGCTGTCGTCCACCGAGCCGCCGTCGCAGACCACGACCGGCCAGCCAGCCACCGTGTCCAGCGTACGTCCGAGGGTTGCGGCGCCGTTCAGACACGGGATCACCACACCGATCATGATGCGCCGGGCCCCGCGGCCGCCAACGCGCCTATTGTGCAGGCGCGAAGGATGCTGCACTGTGGAAAATCACAACAATCCGCTGGACGAACGACATGGACGCCATCCTTCCCGCACCGGATGCCCTGGGGCTTGGAGCTCCCCCGGCGCATGGCGAGGTCTTGTCGGTCGAGGATGGGCTGCTGTGGTTCCGGCTGTCCCTGCCCTTCCGGCTCAACCACGTCAATGTGTGGGCGATCGACGACGGCGATGGCTGGACCGTGGTGGACACCGGCGTATCCGACCCGCGGACGCGCACCGCGTGGGAGGCGCTGCTCGCCGGCCCCCTGTCCGGCAAGCCGCTCCACCGCATCATCGCCACGCATTTCCACCCCGACCACATCGGGCTCGCCGGCTGGCTGGTGGAGAGGACCGGGGCGGTGTTCGTGTCGAGCCTGTCCGAATGGCTGTTCGCCCGGGCGCTCAGCGCTGACGAAGGCGTCTGGCAGGCCGATGCCTGCGCCGGCTTCTATCGGCGCGCGGGCCTGACCGGCGACCGTCTGGACGCCGTGCTCGCCCATGGCGGGTCCTACGCCCGCGCGGTGCCCGCGGTGCCGCCGACCCTCCAACGGTTGCGCCACGGTGATCGCCTGACGATGGGCGGCGCCTCCTGGCGGATGATCGGCGGCGGCGGGCACACGCCGGAGCCGGTCGCGCTGTTCCGCGCCGAACGGCCGGCCTTGATCGCCGGCGACCAAGTGCTGGAGCGGATCAGCCCGAACGTCTCCGTCTGGCCGACCGAGCCGGACGCCGACCCGCTGGCCGACTTCCTGGACGGATTCGCCGCCTTCGAGTCGCTGCCCACGGACACGCTCGTGCTGCCGTCGCACGGCCGCCCCTTCACCGGGCTGCACGCGCGGCTGGCGGCGCTGCGGTCCCATCATGAAGAACGGCTGGAGGAGGCGCTGGCGCTGTGCGCCACGGCGGCGACGGCGGCGGAGGTGGCGGACGCGATGTTCCCCGGACCGTTGGACACCCATCAGACCGTCTTCGCGCTGGGAGAGGCCATCGCGCACCTCAACCACCTCCGGAACCGCGGCGTGGTGGAACGGACCATTGGGAGCGACGGGAGCGACCGCTACCGGTGCGTGGCCGATCCGCACCGGTGACCCGGCGGCTCAGCCCTCCGCCACCCATTCGAAATATTGCGGATCGAGCAGCGTTGCCACGGAGATGGTCTTCAGGGTCTTGGGATCGTCGGCGCGCCGCATCTGGGCGTGCTGCGTGCCGAGACCATCCTTGCGGATCGCGACGACCTCCCACAGGCCACCACCCGGACCGAGCTTCCGGAACGTCTGGCCTTCGATGACTTCGCGCTTCCTGCGCATTGGTAATCCTCCGACCGATGCCGAACGGGCACCCAAGCGACACCCGTCTTCTCCCTTATGAGCGTTCCTATCAAACACGAAACGCCGGTAGGGTGGCGAGAGCCTGATGTGGAATGGCTGGTCAGCCCGACTGTTGTTACCGCGGCGCAACAACTGCGGCGGTTGGACGCGGAAAATGCTGGACTTGCTTGCGATGCATTGCGGGAACAACCGGGGCTGAGGTAGCGTTCATACCTGCATGAAGACCGATCACGACGTGCTCCTTCTCGCGACTCGCCTGGTTGATGAACTGGGCGAAGCCGCCTTGCGGATCAGCCGGGTGCGGCTGGTCGAACTGACCGCGGCGAACAACCTTCGGGCCGCCGCGTTCTGGCGGGACGTGCTCCACACGTCGGAGGAACTGCTGGCCGCGAAGCCGGCTCCGGTGACACCGGGAAGCTCCGGATTCGGCGGTCCACTGGCCGCGTCCTGAAAACTTGAAAGGCGGTGCATGGCACCGCCTTTCGTGCATCCGGCCGGATGGAAGCGGGCGGCGGTCGGCCGCCCGCTTGCCAGGGACTTACTTCACTTCGGCGTACTGGCCGTTCGCCCACTTGTACCAGACATAGGCCGGAGAGGTGACGTCGCCCTTGGCGTCGAAGCCGATCTTGCCGATCACGGTGTCGAACTGCTTCTTGCCCAGCACCGCGGCCACCTTCGCCATGTCGGTCGACTTGGCCTCGGTCACGGCGGCGGCGTAGATCTGCATGGCGGCGTAGGTGTAGAGGGTGTAGCCCTCCGGCTCGTAGCCGGCCTTGCGGAACTTCTCCACGACGGCCTTCGCCTCGGCCTTCTCGCGCGGGTCCGGGCCGAAGGTCATCATGGTGCCCTCGCCGGCCGCACCGGTGATGGCCCAATACTCGTTGGTGACGAGCGCATCGCCGGAGACGATCGGGGCGCTCATACCCTGATCCTTCATCTGGCGGGCGATCAGGCCGGCCTCGGTGTGGTAGCCGCCGACATAGACGACATCCACCGCCGACTGCTTCAGCTTGGACACCAGCGCCGAGTAGTCCTTCTCGCCAGCGGTGTAGGCCTCGTACACCTTCTCCTTGATGCCGGCGGCGTTCAGCGCCTTCTGCGTTTCGTCGGCCAGACCCTTGCCGTAGGCCGACTTGTCGTGAAGGATGGCGATGTTCTTGCCCTTGTAGGTGTTGGCAAGATACTGGCCGGCGATCATGCCCTGCTGGTCGTCACGGCCGCAGACGCGGAAGACGTTCTTCAGCCCCTGCTCGGTCAGCTTCGGGTTGGTCGAGGCCGGCGACATCTGCAGGATGCCTTCCTCGTTGTAGACCTGGCTGGCCGGGATCGAGGAGCCCGAGCAGAAATGCCCGGCCACGAACTTCACGCCGGCCTTGGCAAGCTGGTTCGCCACGGCGACCGCCTGCTTCGGGTCGCAGGCGTCGTCGCCCACTTCCAGCTTCAGCTTTTCGCCCAGGAGACCGCCCGCCGCGTTGATGTCGGCGACGGCCATCTCCATGCCCTTCTTCATCTGCTCGCCGAAGGACGCGTACTGCCCGGTGATCGGGCCGGCGGTGGCGACGCTGATGTCGGCGCGGGCGGCGGTGGAGAACAGCGCCGTGACGGCCGCGGCAGCAAGGAGAGTCTTCTTGATGTGCATGGTCTTGCTTGTGCTCCCTGTCCAGTGTGATGCCTGACGGTCCCGAGGGGGGCCGTCGCCGCCGGCCGATGGATATCCTCCCGAGCGGCCGGGCGTGTTCCGTGCCAGTATACCGCGAACCGGCCCCGCTGCGAGAGGAGAGCGCACGCGGGAGCCTGCGGCGATCGCTATTCGGCGAGCGGGCCACCCGGCCGCTCGCGCCAGCCGAAGGGTCCGGACCGCTCATAGAGCCAGGGATACTGGGTCACCATGCGCCGCGCCCGCGCCATACGGTAGGTCACCACCGCCACCGCAGCGATGACGGCGGTGTGCACGACGAATCCGTGCAGCGACAGCAGCGGCCCGCCGAACAGCCCGTAGACCAGGAATCGATCGCCCAGCCCCAGCAGCAGGATGTAGCCGTAGAGCGTGCTTTCCGGCTTCCAGCCCTCCGCCAGCGTCTGGCCGGTGAGGAAGGCGCAGGTGCCGAAGACGATCACCGTCAGCACGATGAAGGCGGGGATCGAGGAGGCGAGGACGGTCTCCATCAGTGTCCCCCTTCCAGATAGGCGGCGCGCACCTCCTCGTTCGCCAGCAGCTCCGCCCCGGTGCCGGACATGGTGATCTTGCCGGTCACCATCACATAGCCGCGGTGGGCCAGCTTCAGCGCGTGGAAGGCGTTCTGCTCGACCATGAACACCGTCATCTTCTGCTCGCGGTTGATGTCCTTGATCACCTGGAAGATCTGCCGGACCACCAGCGGGGCAAGCCCCAGCGACGGCTCGTCCAGCAGGAGAAGGCGCGGCTGGCTCATCAGCGCGCGGCCGATGGCGAGCATCTGCTGCTCGCCGCCCGACATGGTGCCGGCGCGCTGGTTGATGCGCTCCTTCAGGCGGGGGAACAGGTGGAAGACCCGCTCCAGCTCGGTGTTGAAGCTGCCCGGCTTGGCGGAGATGGAGCCCATTTGCAGGTTCTCAAGCACCGTCATGCGCGGAAAGATGCGCCGCCCCTCCGGGCTCTGCGCGATGCCTCGGCGCACGATCTCGAAGGTGGGGAGCCGGGTGATGTCCTCGCCTTCGAAGATCACGCGGCCGGCGCGCGCCGGCGGGTTGCCGCAGATGGTCATCAGCAGCGTGGACTTGCCGGCGCCGTTGGCGCCGATCAGCGTCACGATCTCGCCGGCCGCAACCTCCAGATCGACGCCCTTCAGCGCCTCGATGGCGCCATAGAAGGTGTGGACGCCCGATACCGTCAGCATGGATCAGACCCCCTTCCCTTCCAGATCCTTCGCCACCTCGGGCGGCAGCTCCTCGTCCTCCTCCTCGCCCAGATAGGCGCGGATGACGGCGGGGTCGTTCTTCACGTCTTGCGGGGTGCCGTCGGCGATCTTCTTGCCGTAATCCAGCACGACCACATGGTCGGAAATGGTCATGACCACGCTCATGTCATGCTCGATCAGCAGCACGCCGATGTTGTGCTCATCACGGATGAAGGTCAGCAACTCGGCCAGCTCGCCCGACTCGCGCGGGTTGAGGCCGGCGGCCGGCTCGTCCAGGCACAGCAGCACCGGTTCCGTGCACATGGCGCGCGCGATCTCCAGCCGGCGCTGGGCGCCGTAGGGGAGATTGCCCGCCTGCCAGTCGGCATAGTCCAGCAGCCGCACCCGCGACAGCCAGTAGCGGGCGAGGTCCACCGCCTCCTGCTCCGCCTTGCGGTAGGACGGCAGGCCGAGCAGCCCGGCGATGGTGAAGCCGGACGCGTTCTGCAGCTTGTTGTGCTGGGCGACCATCAGGTTTTCCAGCACGCTCATGCCGCCGAACAGGCGGATGTTCTGGAAGGTGCGGGCGACGCTGGCCTTCTGCGAGATGCGGTAGCCCGGCATCTGCTCCAAGAGGAAGGTCTTGCCGTCCGGGTGGCGCAGGGTCAACCGCCCGATGGTCGGCGAGTAGAAGCCGGTCAGGCAGTTGAACAGCGTGGTCTTGCCGGCACCGTTGGGGCCGATCACCGCGGTGATCTGCCGGTTGGCCGCGGCGAAGGAGACGTCGTTGACGGCGACCAGCCCGCCGAAGCGCATGGTCAGGTGCTCGACCGCCAGCAGCGGCGGCGTCGCGTTCGGCAGCGGCAGGGCGGGGTTCGTCATGATGGCGTCGGTCATTTCGCCCTCCCGCCGGCGATGGCTTCGCCGCCCGCGGCCGCGGTTCCCGCGGCCGGCAAGCCGGCTCCTCCGGACCCATGCAGCCGTATGGTCGGATCGCGGTGCGCCAGCAGACCACGCGGGCGCCAGAGCATGATCACCACCATGCCGATGCCGAAGGCGACCATGCGGTACTGCTCCAACTCGCGGAACATCTCGGGCAGGCCGATCACGATGAAGGTGGCGACCACCACGCCGATCTGGCTGCCCATGCCGCCCAGCACCACGATGGCGAGGATGATGGCGGACTCGATGAAGGTGAAGCTCTCGGGGCTGATGAAGCCCTGACGCGTGGCGAAGAAGGAGCCGGCGAAGCCGCCGAACATCGCCGCGATGGCGAAGGCCCCCAGCTTCATGTTGGTGCGGTTGATGCCCAGCGACGAGCAAGCGATGTCGTCCTCGCGCAGCGCCTCCCACGCACGGCCCATCGGCAGCTTGCGGACGCGCAGCGTGAACAGGTTCACCACCAGCGCCAGCGCCAGGATCAGGTAGTAGAGGAAGATGATGCGGTGGAGCGAGCTGAACTCAAGCCCGAACATCTCGTGGAAGGCCGGCAAGCCACCGGACGGGTTGCGGTTGAATTCCGCGATCCCAAAGAAGCTCGGCCGCGGGATGCCGCTGATGCCGTTGGGGCCGCCGGTGAACTGGTACCAGTTGATCAGGATGACCCGGATGATCTCACCGAAGCCCAGCGTGACGATGGCGAAATAGTCGCCGCGCAGCCGCAGCACCGGGAAGCCCAGCAGCACACCCGACAGCGCCGCCAGCACGCCCGCCAGCGGCAGGCAGATCCAGAAGCCCCAGCCGAAATAGGTCGCCAGCAGCGCGTAGGAGTAGGCGCCCACCGCGTAGAAGGCGACGTAGCCGAGGTCGAGCAGGCCGGCCAGCCCGACCACGATGTTCAACCCCCAGCCCAGCATGATGTAGGTGAGCAGCAGGATGCCGATGTCGATGCTGACGCGGTCGGCGATGGGCAGGAACGGGAAGACCAGAGCGAAGGCGATGCCGACCGGCCCGAGGAAGCGGGAGGCGTGCTGCACCTTCACGGCGACGCGGTCCATCGCCTTGTCGCGGTCGAGCAGAGACACCGGCGTGCCGTGCTTCTTCCATGCGTGGATACCCCGCCACACCGCCACGGCCAGGGCAACCGCCGCGATGACGGACTTGACGACCAGCCACAGCGTGATCGCCCCACCGATCTGAAGCCAAGGGCCGAGGAACAGCGCCACATACACCGCAGCCAGCGTGATGGCGGCATCGCCGTTGATCTTCATGGCGGCGCGCAGGCTGATCACCAGGGAACCGCCCATGGCGATCACCTTGAGCGCCTCCGTCGGGAAGCCGATCACAGCGGAGATGACGAGCGCCAGGATCGACAGCACCATCACCAGCAGCGCCCGGCCCTCGTTGACCAGGCAGAGGCCCAACCGCCCGATGAAGACCAGAGCCGCGGCGGCCAGCACCTCGTCGAAGCGGGTGCTGATGCCCAGCCCGGTCGGGCGATCGACGGTGCGGAAGCCCACCAGGGGAACGGTCAGGAGCAGCGCCACGAAGGCGGCGAGGCCGGACTCCCGCAGCATGGACGGCCAGGGGAGCGCGCGCCCGGCGGCGGACTCGGAAATCGCGGTCATGGCCTCACACCTTCTCGATTTCCGGCCGGCCGAGCAGACCGGACGGGCGGAAGATCAGAACCAGCACAAGGATGGAGAAGGTCGCCACATCCTTGTACTCGATGGTGAAATAGGCGGACCAGAAGGCCTCGATCAGGCCGATGAACAGCCCGCCCAGCATGGCGCCCGGCAGCGAGCCGATGCCGCCCAGCACCGCCGCGGTGAAGGCCTTCACCCCCGCCAGAAACCCGATGTAGAAGTCAATCACGCCGTAATAGAGCGTCACCATCACGCCCGCGACCGCCGCCAGCGCCGCCCCCATCACGAAGGTCAGCGAGATGGTGCGATCGACATTGACGCCCAGCAGGCCAGCCATCGTCTTGTCCTGCTCGCACGCGCGCTGGGCGCGGCCGAGCTCGGTGCGCTGGATGATCTGCGTGAAGCCGTACATCAGCGCCACGGTCAGCAGGATGATGGTGAGCTGGAGGTAGCTGATCTGGACGACGAATCCGTCGGCCCGCTCCATCAGCGAGAATCCGCCCGGCACCACCGGCGGCAGCGGCTTCACCCGCGCGCCCTGGAGGAGCTGGACGTAGTTCTGCAGGAAGATCGACATGCCGATCGCCGAGATCAGCGGCGCCAGCCGCGGCGAATTGCGCAACGGCCGGTAGGCGATGCGCTCGATGGTCCAGCCATAGACGGCGGTGAACAGCATCGCCATGATCAGCACGACCAGCAGCATCAGCGGCACCCAGGTGATCCCCACCGTACCCAGGACCAGGAACGTGATCACCGCGATGAAGGCACCGATCATGTAGATTTCGCCATGGGCGAAATTGATCATGCCGATGATGCCGTAGACCATCGTGTAACCGATCGCGATGAGGCCATAAATGGCACCCAGCGTCAGGCCGTTGATCAATTGTTGCAGGAAATATTCCATCAGTTCGCCCCCCGGACTGCTGCACGCAGACATACGGGCGGGCGAGCCAAAGTCGCTCGTTTGGCGGACACGTGAACCGACGCTCCCCGTTCACGGGCCCGTCCATTTCCGGCGGGCCGCGGTCATTTGGTGATCGGACGTTATCTCACGTGCTTTCCACAGGGCAAGAGGGTATCAGCCCTGCTGCCGCTGCATGACGGGAGTTCACAAAAATCGCAAGGATGTTGCTCGAACCGCGCGATGACGGTACGGCAAGGGCCGTCCTGTACGGGAAAATCAGAACAGTTGTACGCCTCCGACCGTCAGACCGATGAGGGCGGCGGTTCCTGCCAGAACCCCGAGCATCACGCTGCGCCGCATCATCAGGAACACGGCCAGCGCGAGCCCGGCCGAAGCCAGGCGGTTGCCGAGCGCCGTGTCCTGCAACGGGCCCACCGGAAACAGGATCATGCGGGCGATCAAGCCGGCCAGCAGCGCGTAGGCGATGCAGGCGACGAACTGGAAGACCGGCCCGTTTGGGTCGATCCGACCGGACAGCGCGACACCCAGCGCCCGCGGCAGATAGGTCACGACGGCGGTCAGGCCGATGACCAGCCAGATCTCGGCGTCACCCACCAGCACCCTCCCGCCGCGTCAGGAGCCGGTCGGTCGCGAAGGCCATCGCCCCGGCCAGCACGCCCGTCACCAGCAGGCCATAGGTGGGCGTGACCAGATGCAGGAGCGGCCCGAGCACCGCGCCCATGATCATCGCCAGCGTCCGCGCCCGCTGGCGCAGGTCGACGATGAGGATGAGCATGAAGTAGAGCGGGTTGAGGAACACCAGCCCCAGCGTCACCGGGGCCGGAACCGCGCCGGCGAGAAAATAGCCCGCCGCCGTACCGGCCATGGACAGGACCCACAGCGTCAGCGCGAATCCGACGAACCAGCCGACCCGCTCCTCCGGCCTCATGCCCGGCAATTGCCGCAACGCCGTCGCCCAGGCGGTGACCGCCACGAAATGGGCGACCGCGTAGGTGACCCGGCGCGGCATGCCGGTGTCCCGGAACAGAGGGAGGATGGTGACCACCATCGGTGTCAGCCGGGCGTTCGTCAGCGCCACCGCGATGGCGATGGACAGGGCGGAGGCGCCGACCGCCGACAGTTCCACCATCGCCACCTGCCCCGGCAACGCCCACGCGGTGGCGGTGGAGGCCAGACCTTGCGGCAGGTCCAGCCCACTCTGCCGCACCAGCGACCCGAAACCAACATAGCTCGCCAGCAGGACCAGCCCCGGCATGCCGAGCGCCTCGCGCGCCGCGGCGGCGGCACCGCGGAACGGATCGAACGGTATCGGTGTCACGGCCATGGAGGTTCCGCCGGGCTTCGGAGCGATGCGCCGACCCTATACGGCACTCCTCCGGGCGACGAACGGTTTCAGCGCAGACGTGCCTTGCCGAAAACAAGGAAGGCCGCCAACGCCTTGCGGCGCGGGCAGCCTTCCCGGAACCGGGGACGCCGCGGCGGGCGGTTTCCCGCCGATCAGGGCTTCTGCGCGGTGGTGACCGTCTGCGGCTTGCCGGCGTCGGCGGCCTTGGTGGACGGCTTGGTCGGCGCCTTCGCCGGCTTGGCCGCCGGCTTGGTCGATGCCGGCGTCGTCTCCTTCGCCGGCTTGCCACGCTGCGGGGCCGAGGCCGTGGTCACGCTGTCGGGCATGCTGGCGACCTTGACGTCGCAGAGCGGGCGCGAGCTGAGCAGCATCAGGCCGGCGGTCTTCTCGTCGGTCGTGAGGACTTTAAGGTCCTCGGCCGTCAGCGTCACCGCGCTCTTCACCCGGTCAACCAGTTCCGAGCAATAGACGCCGACGCCGATCGTCGCCGACCGGCGGCTCACCTCGTTGGCGAGTTCGGTGCGGTAGGTGTCGAAGCTGCGCGTCGCGTTGCCCGACTTCGTTTTGCGGAAATGGTCGATCATGAGGGCTTCCGACGACGAGATCGCCGTGCGGTTCTTCACCGTGAACTCATGATACTTGCCGAACGGGTTCTGGTCGGGCACCACCGACTGGCAGGTCAGGCCGACCACCATCATTTCGGTGTGCAGGCGGATGAGCTGCTCGGCGGCATGCTCGGCGCGGCTGTAGCAGATCGGCTTCGGCGCGGGTGCGGCGGCGGCGGACAGGGCGCCCCCGGCAACGGCGACGGCAACCATCGAGGAAAGAACCGCGCGGGCGGCGCGCTGGCGGATGGGCATCGTCTGCGTCTCCGGACATCGATGTCGGCCGAGCGCCGACCGAAGGGCAGCACTGGCCTATGCGCCGGGTTCTACCTGTTCGCCACGGGCGGTCAATGGAAATCCGGATCCCTCCGGCATTTTCTGCCGGGTTGTGTCGCCCGCGCCGCCGCAGCGCACGCTTGGAGGGCTGTCCTTTTGCGTGTATGACCAGCGTCATGAACCGCATCGGAATCGACCTCGGCGGCACCAAGACCGAGGGAATCGTCCTGGACCACGCGGGCCAGGTGCTGACCCGCCGCCGCGTCGCCACGCCGCGCGGCGATTACGACGCCACGCTCGCCACCATCCGCGGCCTGGTCGACATCCTGGAGGGTGAGACGGGGGGCGGGCGGGCGACCGTCGGCGTCGGCATTCCGGGCATCGTGTCGCCCGCGACCGGGCTGGTGAAGAACGCCAACTCGACCTGGCTGAACGGCCGCCCCTTCGACCGCGACCTCGCCGCCGTCCTCGAGCGGCCCGTGCGGGTCGAGAACGACGCCAACTGCCTCGCCGTGTCGGAGGCGGCGGACGGCGCCGGGGCGGGGGCCGGCGTGGTCTTCGCGGCGATCGTCGGCACCGGCTGCGGCGCCGGCATCGTCGCGCACGGGCGTGTCCTGTCCGGGCGTAACGCGGTCGGAGGCGAATGGGGGCACAACCCCCTGCCCTGGCCGCGCGACGACGAACGTCCGGGGCCGGCCTGCTACTGCGGCAAGCAGGGTTGCCTGGAAACCTTCGTGTCCGGACCCGGCGTGGCCGCCGACCACCGGCGGGTCACCGGCGCGGACCTGACCATGGAAGGGATCGTTGCGGGAGCGGCGTCCGGCAGCGTCCCCGCGCTGGCCACGCTGGACCGGCTCGCCAGCCGGCTGGCGCGCGGGCTGGCTGCGGTGGTCAACCTGCTCGATCCCGACGTGATCGTGCTGGGCGGCGGGCTGTCGAACGTCGAGGCGCTGTACGCGGAACTGCCCCCGCGGATCCAGGCGTACGCCTTCTCCGACCGCATCGACACGCCCGTACGTCGGGCCGTGCACGGCGATTCCAGCGGTGTGCGGGGGGCCGCTTGGCTGTGGCGACCGGACGAGGCGGACGCCGGGTAGCCGTCCCGCCGGTCAGCGCGGCTTCGGCGGCGCCAGATTGCGCTGCGGCGGCCGCTCGCCCGGCCGGTTGGGGTTCAGCCCAAGCGAGCGCGTGTTGGAGTAGAAGCGGCCGGCGTTGTTGACGTCCGTGCCGTAGGTGCCCCCGGCGCGGAACTGGCCGGCGGTCCCCATGGCGTTCCAGTGGCTGCGCGGTTGCTGCGCCTGCCCCGCCGGCTGGTCGAAGCCGTAGGGGTTGGTGACCGTCCGCTCCTGGAACTGGGCGGCGGCAGGCGAGGCCAAGGCGGCCACCACCAGGGCGGCGGCGAACGGCAGGGCAGGAGCAAGGATGCGGGGAAGGTTGCTGGGCATGGGCGGCGGCCTTCCGATGGCTGTGGCGTTCCGGTCCCCAGGGAACAGCCGAAACGATCGGACGTCCACGACGCGTGCGCGTTACCCTGTCGGTGCGGCCACCGCCGGAGCCGGCGCCAGCCGGTAGAGGGTCAGGGCGATCCGCCGACCGTTGTTGTAGTTGAAGCCGCGCACGGTGCCGAGCGGCGTGGCATCGGCCCCGGCCAGCGCTGTGCGGAAGGCCGCCTCCTCCCGCCCGTCCACCAGCGCCAGGGCGCAGGACGGGTCGCCCAGCAGGTGGCGCGCCGCGCCGTCGCCGCGGGTCAGCAGCGTGTCGGTTCCCACCGCGAAGACGAGGCTCGGCTCCGAATAGCCGGCCGACGCCACGCGGCTGGAGGCGCAGAGGCGGTTCGCGGCGACAAGCACACCCGCCTCCCGTCCGATCCACAGGCCGGGAACGTTGGGCAGCACGAGGGCGTAGGCGACGGCGTACAGCAGCACCGCACCGGCCAGCCCCGCCGCGACCGCCTCGCGGGGCTGGCCGCCGACGCGCAGTCGCACCGCCATCACGGACAAAGCCACCACCACCGGCAGGGCGATCCAGGCCATCCACGCCACGTCGCCGTCAACCAGCCACGGCACCAGCGCCACGGCCAACGCCAGCGCCGCCATGGCACCGACACCGAGCGCGGCCGAAGCCCAGCGCAGCAGGCGTCCGGCCGCGGGCGCAGCCGCATCCAGGGCAGCACCCGCGGTCAGCAGCGCCACAGCCGGGAACACCGGCAGCGTGTAGTGCAGCAGCTTGGTCGGCACCGCCTCGAAGACGATCCAGGTCGGCACGATCCAGGCGACGCAGAAGCGTACGGCGTCGTTGCCGCGGTTCCGCCAGATCCAGGGCAGAGCCAGCAGGGTCAGGAACGACCAGGGGGCGAAGGTGATGAAGAAAGTGCCGAGGTAATAGCCGGGCGGCAGGCCCTTGCCCTCCTGCCCGCCGGCCACCTTGCCCATCATGTCGTGCCCGACGGATTCGGCGAAGAAGGCGCCCTGCGTCTTCAGGGTGATGGCGATCAGCCAGGGCGCGGCGATGAGCAGCACGATCCCCAGCCCGGCCAGGGGCCGCAGCCGGGCCAGCCATGCCGCCCGCCGGTCCCACAGGGCGAGCACGGCGACCGTGCCGCCCGACACCAGCGCCACGATCGGCCCCTTCACGAGCACGCTGAGCCCGACGGCGATCCAGAACAGCAGAGGCAGGCCCCAGCCGGGGCGCTCGCCGTGGCGGCCGAGATAGAGGACGGCGAGCGCCGCCTGGGCAACCACGATGGTGGCGAGCAGCACCGCGTCGGTCTTAGCCATGCGCGCTTCGACCCCCAGCACCACGCAGCCGGCCAACATGACCGCGGCCACGGTGCCCACGGCCGGGCCGAACAGGCGTGTGCCGAGCCAGGCGGTGGCGAGCACCGACGCCACGGCGGCGAGCAGCGACGGCACCCGGTAGGTCCAGATCGCCTTCTCCCCGTCGGTACCGAGCAGCGCCGTGCTGGAAGCCTGGAGCCAGTATATGCCGACCGGCTTCTTGTGTCGCGCCTCGTCCTGGAAGCGGATGTCGACGAGGTCGCCACTCTCCAGCATCTGGAAGGACGCCTGGGCGAAGCGGGATTCGTCGCGGTCGAAGGGAGGGACGCTGGTGAAGCCCGGCGCGTACAACACCGCGCACAGCAGCGTCAGCAACGCGTACACGGCAGCCGGCAGGCGGCCGGCGGTGATTGCCCCCTCCCGTCCAGCCGTCACGGTCACGGCTTGGCCGCGTCCACGCGCACGTCCGGCTCGACCGGGGAGCCGTTCTTGCGGTGTGCGTAGATGAAGTAGATGTTGCGGCTGTAGATCACCACGCCCATCGCCTGCCCCAGGATGAAGACGGGGTCGACGCGGTGGATGGCGTAGGCGAGCAGCATGACGCCGCCGCCCATGCTGAAGTACCAGAAGGTTTCCGGCACGATGCTGCGGCGGACCTTCTCGCTGGCGATCCACTGCACGATGAAGCGCATGGAGAAGAGAAGCTGGGCGAAGGTTCCGATGCCAAGCCAGACGATCTCGGTCGTCGTGCGCTCGTTGAACCAGGTGACGAGGGCGTCGAGCATTCTGATGTTCCGCGTTCGTCCGGGTCGGCCGGAACCGGTGTGACTGTGAATGAGGGGCGCTGTCCGTCAGCGGTCCTCGACCGCGGCCGACAGCTTGGTGCGCCGCTTCAGCCAATAGACGCCGAGGAGATCCACCACCCCGACCAGCCCGCGCTGCAGGTTCGTGTATTTCGACGTGCCACGGCGCCGCGGCCTGTGGTTCACCGGCACATAGGCCACCGGATGCCCGTGCGCCCGGAACAGGGCGGGCAGGAACCGGTGCATGGCCGCGAAGTATGGCAGGTCGAGAAAGGCCTGGCGATCGAACAGCTTGATCCCGCAACCGGTGTCGGTGCAACCGTCCTGGAGGAGTGCCTGCCTTATGCCATTGGCCAAGCGTGACGCCACCCTCTTCGACCAGGTGTCGCGGCGGCTGAGCCTCAGCCCGCCGACCAGCAGCGGCGCCTCCGCGCCGCTTTCCGCGGCCCGGCGCAACAGGGTCGGAATGTCGGCGGGATCGTTTTGCCCGTCTCCGTCCAGCGTGGCGATCCAGGCACCGCGCGCCGCTTTGGCGCCCGTGCGCACGGCGGCGCTCTGTCCGGATCGGGCGATGTGGCGGACCAGGCGCACCCGCCCCGCCGCGATGGCCGGGGCCAGCCGGTCGCGCGTGTCGTCGGTCGAGCCGTCATCGACGAAGACGACCTCGAACGGCTGCCCGCCCGCGAGGGCCTGCTCGATCTCGTCGAGCAGCGGCAGCACATTGTCCGCTTCGTTGAAGATCGGGATCACGACCGAAAGCCGCACCGGCCCCTGATCCGCGGGAATGCTCGTCACAGGTGGTACGCCCCCTTGGCCAAACGGCCGGCAAAATACCGCCGGTTCCGCGCCAAGGGTAGCGCAAAAAGCGGGCCGCCGATGCAGCCCGGCGTGTCAGCCGGGTCCACCCTCCACCGGGACCGGGACGTAACGGAGTTCGCCCTGCCGGTCGATGAGCATCAGAACGCTGCGCCGCCCTTCCCGTTTGGCCTCGTCCACCCGCTCCTGGACCTGGGCCGGGTCGCCGACCGGCTGCTGACCGGCCTCCACGATCACGTCGCCGGCGTCGATGCCGCGGCTCGATGCGGCGCTGTCGCCCTCGACCTCGGTGATGACCACGCCCTGGGTGTCGGGCCCTATGGAAAAGGTCTCGCGCAGCTCCGGCGTCAGCGGCGACAGGCCGAGCCCGAGCGTGCGGGTTGTCTGCGGCGCCGCGGGCGGTGCACCGTCACGCGGACCGCTCGACCCGCCCGCCGCCACCTGCTCGTCCGGTTCGAGCCGCCCGACCGTCACCGTGAGCGTCTGCGTCCCGCCGTCCCGCAACAGCTCCAGAGACACCGATTTGCCGATCGGCGTGCGTGCGACGACCCTCGGCAGATCGCGCATCTTCTCCACGGCGTGGCCATCGAAGCCGACGATGACGTCCCCCTGCCGGACACCCGCCGCCTCGGCCGGGCCACCCGGCGTGAGCGTGGTGACCAGCGCGCCGTCGGGCTCGGCCATGCCCAGCGTCTCGGCGATGTCTGGGGTCACCCGCTGCACCTGCACGCCCAGCCAGCCGCGCCGCACCTGCCCGTGCTCGCGCAGTTCGTCGATGATCGGGCGGGCGAGGGCGGACGGGATGGCGAAGCCGATGCCGATGCTGCCGCCGGTCGGCGAATAGATCGCCGTGTTGACCCCGACCACGCCGCCCTCCGTGTCGAACAGCGGCCCACCCGAGTTCCCGCGGTTGATCGGCGCGTCGGTCTGCAGATACTCGTCGTAAGGCCCCTGCTGGATGTCGCGGGCACGCGCCGACAGGATGCCGGCGGTCACGGTACCGCCCAGCCCGAACGGATTGCCGATGGCGACCAGCCAGTCGCCGACGCGCAGGCGGTCGCTGTCGCCCCAGCGGGTGCTGGTCAGCGGCTTGCTGCTCTCCACCTTCAACAACGCCAGATCGGTGGGAGGATCGGAACCCACCAGCTTCGCGGGCAGCCGGGTGCCGTCATGGAGCGTCACCGCGATCTCCTCGGCGTCGGCGACGACATGGTTGTTCGTGACCACATAGCCGGACGGGTCGATCACGAAACCGGAACCGAGCGCCGCCACGGGCGGGCGCTGTGGCTGCGGCGCGCCCTGGCGTTCGCGGAACTGGCGGAAGAACTCCTCGAAGGGGGATCCCGGCGGGAACTGCGGCCCGCCGGGTGCACCCGGCCCGTCCTCGCCCGGCGACGGCGCACCGGATGGCGGGGCGTCGGAGGGTGCCGCCTGACGTGTGGAAATGTTCACCACCGTATCGATCTGCGACTCCGCGAGGTCCGCGAAGGATCCGCGCACGACGTCCAGGGCCAGCACCGGCGACGAGGCACCGCCGACCCCGCAGAGGACCAGGGCTCCGGCCAGCGCGATGCACGGCAATCGCCGATTCGGGGAGAAAGTCTGCGGCATGGATCGATGTCTCCGGCAATCAGCGGCAGGCGGCCCGACGGCCCCCGCAATTCAAAACATGCGGCACCGCGTTTCGATCCCGGACTTTCAAAGTTCGTCGCCACAACCACCGGCTTTTGAAAGGCGATACGCCCGGTCCGGCCTATGGCGATCGGAGTGGGCCATGACGGTTGCACCGGAATGGCGCACCAAACTCCCGACCGATCCGGAATTCGCTTTTCTGCGCAAAGTTCTGCTGGTAATTCCCAGTCAGTCACCGATATCATCGTGCATCGATATAGGTTTCCAACTCCTACACCGTACGGGATCGCGTGCATGAGCGTCGCTTCGACGCGGCATGGCGTGTGATCGGGCACAAGCAATCCGGTGATGACGCAAAATTCACTGTGGCAGCCGAGCGATATAATGAACGCTGAAACCGGCAACGAACCGGAGTCCCCAAAGAAGCGCGGACGTATCCCACAGACGGCGTGGCCGCGCATTCTTGAACGCTACCGGGCGGGCGCGACCCTGTCTGCGATCGCGCGCGAGTTCGAATGCACGCCGAGCGCCATTTCCTACATCGTGCGGAAGGCCGAAGCGGCCGGCATGCTGGAGGGTGACGGCGCACCGGTTCCGGACGCCGACGACGCCGAGGCTGGTGCCGAAGCCGCAGCCGAGACGCCGGCCCACCCGGAGCCGGCTCCGGCGCCCGTCGCCGCAGCCCCCGCCCCGGTGGCCGCGCC
>OFDN01000929.1_pt1 | contig 21355 bp, 18 predicted proteins | sample 1520971 | NCBI WGS metagenome assembly OFDN01 (sample SAMEA94257418, study PRJEB24077) | hot springs metagenome | biome: Aquatic biome; feature: Geographical feature; material: Water | place: India | collected 2012-06-12 | depth 5 m
CCGCCGAGACCGCGGCCGACCGGGTGGCCACCAACATCGCGGCGGCGGTCGAGCAGCTGACGGAACTGGGCGGGGCGGTGACGCTGAACGCCGCGGAGTGAGAGGCCGCCGGCCAGCGGCCCCTACGCGCGCCGCCGTTCGATGACCGGCAGCTCCGCCACGTCGCCGGGCCCGCGATCGGGTGGGCTGACGATGCCGCCGGACACCACCAGCTTCAACCCGTCCTCCACCGTCATGTTCAGCACCACCACCTCGCGCCGCGGCGCGACGATCAGGTAGCCGGCGGTCGGCGGGGCGCAGGGGATGAAGACGTGCACCATCTCCTCGGCCGACACCTTCTGCATCTCCGGGTGCGCGCTGCCGGTGATGAAGCCCAGCGACCACAGGCCGTGGCGCGGGTATTCCACCATCACCACCTCGCGGAAGGCGTTGGATTTCTTCGCCAGCACCGTCTCGAAGATCTGCTTCAGCGCGCCGTAGACGCTGCGAACCACCGGCATGCGGGACACCACACCCTCGCCCGCGCGCAGCAACAGACGCCCGACATAGCCGGCGGCAAAGGCGCCGATCAGCGTCAACGCCAGGATAACCACCAGCACGCCGACGCCGGGCACCGAGAAGGGCAGATAATAGTCCGGCATGTAGCCCGCCGGGATCAGCGGGCGCACGGTGTTGTCGATGAAGGAGATGAACCACCACGCGATGTAGGCGGTGATCGCGATGGGGGCCGTCACCAGCACGCCGGCCAGGAAATAGGCGCGCAGCCGGCCCGTGAAGCCGATGCCGTCCCGCCGCGGCGGTTTCGGCGGGTGGGTGTGGGACGGCTCGGGCGCGGACTCGGGCGTCTGTCCGTCGTCGCTGGGGTTCACGAAAGGCCTCGCGCGTGATCGCAACGCGCCATGATGGACCGGTGCGCCGCGCGGCTCAACGAACTTTCATGCTTTTGTTGCGCGGCGTGCCTTGCGCCTCAGCCCAGGGTCCAGCAGAGCACCGCCACGCCCAGCGCGATGGCCGACCCGTCGACATGGTTGGGAAAGGTCTCCCAGAAGCTCTGGGGGGTCGCCGGGGTGCGCTCCGCCCCCACCTCGTCCAGCCACAGGCCGGCGGGCAGGCCGCCGGCGAACCGCTCCGCCAGCGCCCCCGACAGATGCGCCATGCCGACCGCCAGGTAACAGAACTTCACGAATTCCAACAGGAAGGCCAGCGTACCGCCGCCCTCCGCCGTCGGCAGCACCGCGGTTCCGCTCGCCAGCACCGCGGTGCCCATGGCCAGCGCCGCGGCGAAGGGAATCGCGATGACGGACAGCAGACGCTGGGTCTCGACACGGCGCGCGCTGGGGATGCGGGAGATCATCGGGAAGACCCTTCGGCGGCTTGCGGGAGCGGACGAGCCCATCTACACGCCGAGTCGGTTAACGAGACCTTAGCGTGGGGCGTTGGTCACAAGCCACGCTCAAGGCGCCTCCCACACGATGTCGTCGTCCACGGCGTAGATGAAGCAGCCCTCCGGCTCATGCTTGGCGCAGAATTCCATGGCCGCCTCGCGCGCCTCGTCCTCCGACTTGCGGCCGGTGGCGTAGCCGTAGGCGCCGCGCCAATGGAGCGCCAGGGCCTTCGACTCCGTCTTGCCGGCGTAGACTCCCATGGCGGAAAACGCATCGGCCCGCGTCAGGAAGGGCACCGCGGCGGGATCGAACTGCCCCTCCTTGGCGATCTCGAAGTCGGCCATCGGCAGCGGCGCGCCCGGCGGGACCGTCAGCCGGTCATCGACCGCGTAGAGCGCGCAGCGCCGCTTCGCCAGGAACTCGCAGCGCTCCAGCGCCGCCCGTGCCACGCGCGAGGGCGTCAGCGGCCCGCTGCCGCTGGTGACGTAGGCGTAGGACCCGTTGGTCGCCAACGCGAACGCCTTTGGCGCTGGGGCCTGCGCGTAGCGGGACAGCGTCTCGCGCGCGGCCGGCTTCACATAGGGCACGGCGGACGCGTCGAAGCGGAAGTTGCCGGCGGCCGGGGGCTTCGTCGGCAGCGCGGGCGGAGCGACGGTTCCGGCAACCTGCGACGTGGCTGGTGCCGGGGCCTGGGTGGGTGCCGCCGCCTGCGGCGTCGCCGGCACCGGCGTCAGCGTGCGCAGGCGGCTTTCCGCCAGGCTGCGGAAGGTGCCGCCCGGAAACTGCTGCAGATAGGCCTGGAACAGGGCCGGGTCGGCGCTGTCCTTGATGGTGTTCCAGAAGGTGACCTCGCGGTCGGCGGCGGGGCCGGGGGGCGGCGGCTTGGCCGCACCGGTCGGGGCGAAGAAATGGAACTCCCCGTCCAGCGGCGAGGTCGAGAACCACGGCTGCTGGGTGCCGCTGGTCTTGCGCATGACCTGGACGCCGACGTTGTTGAACACGTCGAACACAGTGCTGCCCGGCCGCCGCATCGCCTCCACCAGGGCCGCGGTGTAGGGGCTGTTGCGGCCGTCGCCGTCGGAGGCGAGCGCGCCGGGCTGGGTGGCGTAGCCGATCACGGTGCCGGCCGGCGCCTGCATCTGCGCCAGACCGGAGGAGGCCGAGCGCATGCCGCGCCCGCCGAACGGGTTGTTGCGGCAGGCGTCCAGCACCACGATGTTCATCCGCCTGTCGTTGCCCGCCATGGCCTCCAGCACCAGCCCGACATCGACCAGCTCGTAGCGGACGTCCGCCTCCGACGTCAGCTTGGCGGTGACGGGGATCAGGTAATTGGTGCCGTTCACCTGGATGCCGTGCCCGGCGTAGAAGAACACCGCGGCCGACGCGCCGCGGATCCGCTGGCCGAACTCGCGCACCGCCTTTTCCAAATCCTCCCGCGACAGGTCGATCAGGGGCTTGCCGCCGATCAGGTCGAAGCCGGCGTCGTCCAGCGTCGACGCCATCAGCTTGGCGTCGTTCGGCGGGTTGAGCAGCGGTGTCGCGTGGCGGTAGTCGCCGTTCCCCACCACCAGCGCCACCCGGTCCCCAGCCGCGGCGACCGACGGAAGCCAGAGGGCCGACACCACGCACAGAAACGCCAGGAGCATCCGTATCGCGGTCACGCAGGGTCTCCACCAAGCCGTTGCACCGGTCGGGTCCCGTGCCCGATCGTTCGGAGTATGCATCTTGGCGAGGCCATCGGCGCCGCGCAACGGGCGGATTGGCGGGGAGCGCCGCCACCGACGGTCAACGTCGGCTTTGCGGAAAACAGCGGCTCCGCTATGATCGGGTGTACGAACGGGGGCGGCACGGCATGGAGACGGTCAGCGCGAGTCTGGACCGCATAGCGATCCTCCGCACGCTGGATGCGGACGAACGGCAGGCGCTGACGCGCCAATGCCGCTGGCGCCGTTTCCGCGCCGACGAGCAGATCATCGACCATCTGAGCGACACGCGCGACGTCTGCTTCGTGGTGGAGGGTGCGGTGCGGGTGGTCAGCCACTCCGTCTCCGGCCGCGAGATCAGCTTCGACGAGGTGGAGGCCGGCGGCTTCATCGGCGAGCTGGCCGCCATCGACGGCGGCCCGCGCTCCGCCTCCGTGGTCGCCAGCCGCGACAACACGCTGGTGGCCTTCCTCGCCCCGCGCGCCTTCCAGGAGCTGGTGACCGGCCGGCCGGAACTGGCGCTGATGCTGATGCGCCGGCTCTGCTCCATGGTGCGGCAGGCGACCGAGCGGATCATGGATCTGTCGACCCTGGCCGCCAACAACCGGGTGCACGCCGAACTGCTGCGCCTCGCCCGGCCCAACCGCAAGCCGGACGGCACCGCCGTCATCTCCCCGGTCCCGGTCCACGGCGACATCGCCGCCCGCATCAGCGCCACCCGCGAGACGGTGGCCCGCGTGATGGGCGAGCTGACCCGCGATGGCGTGATCGAGAAGCGCGGCTCGTCCCTGGTCATCCGCGCCTTCGACCGGCTGGACGAGATGGTGCAGGAGGTGCGCGGCGTGGGGTGACCCGGCGGCCGCGTCCCTCCTCCCGAACCCCTACCCCGCCGCCTTGCCGATGGCGGCCAGCAGCTCCGGACTGGTGACCATCGCCAGCAGGGTGATCTGCGTCATCAGCGCGATCTCGCCACGCCCGGCGGCGGCCAGCAACTCGGGCCTCGTCAGCAGCTCGATCCGCGTCTCCTCCAGATCGCCCGAATCCGGCTCGGCGACCCGGCGGCAGCCGGTGGCGTGGAACATGTGGGAGGTGGCGCCCCCGGCGTTGGCGTACATGGTGTAGACGCCGAGGTCGGTCCAGCGCTCCGCCACGCAGCCCGTCTCCTCCATCAGCTCGCGCTTGGCGGTCTCCAGCGGGCCCTCGCCGGGCTTGTCCATGTGGCCGCCGGGAAAGGTCAGGCAGACCCGCTTCGGCCCATGCCGGTACTGGCGCATCGCCAGCACCCGCCCGTCCTCCATCTCCGGGAAGATGCAGACGAAGGCGGGCTGGCGGAGCTGGTAGAAGTTGTCCACCACCCGCCCGTCGGGCAGTTCGACCCGGTCCGCGCTGACCGTCATCCAGGGCGACGCGTCCAGCAGCTCGCGACTCTCCAGCACCCGCCAGGGCTTCAGCTCGTCGGTCATGTCAACCCACCGGGTAGGGCGGCTTGGTGTAGCCGGCTGGGGACAGGGTGAAGATCTCGCAGCCGTCCTCGGTGATGCCGACCTGATGCTCGAACTGGGCGGACAGCGAGCGGTCGCGGGTCACGGTGGTCCAGCCGTCCGACAGGATCTTCACGTCGGCCTTGCCGGCGTTGATCATCGGCTCGATGGTGAAGACCATGCCGGGCTTCAGCTCGATGCCCTCGTCCGGCCGGCCGAAATGATTGACGTGCGGTGCGCCGTGGAACTCCCGGCCGATGCCGTGCCCGCCGAACTCCCGCACCACGGAGCAGCGGTTGGCCTCCGCCAGCGTCTGGATGGCGTGGCCGATGGCGCCCAGCCGCACGCCGGGCTTCGCCGCGGCGATGCCGGCCATCATGCAGTCGTAGGTAATCTCGACCAGCTTGCGCGCCTTCACCCCGATCTTTTCGCCCACATAGAACATGCGGCTGGTGTCGCCATACCAGCCGTCCAGGATCACCGTCACGTCGATGTTGACGATGTCGCCGTCGGCCAGCCGCTTGTCGTCGCTGGGGATGCCGTGGTTGACGACGTGGTTGGGGGAGATGCAGGAGGCCTTGGGATAGCCCTTGTAACCGACCGTCGCCGGGATGGCGCCGCGCTCGCGCTGGAAACTCTCGATCAGCCGGTCGAGATGGCCCGTGCTCACCCCCGGCTTCACGAAGGGGGCGATGTAATCCAGCGTCTCGGCGGCCAGCCGCCCGGCGCGCCGCAGCCCCTCGAATGCCTCCGGCCCGAGCAGCGGCACCCGCCGCCCGTCGATGTCGATCGCGTACGCGCCCGATGCGTCGTTCATTCCGTCACCCTTTCACACATGCCCCCACCTAGCGGAATACCCGCATCGGGGGCAAGGGCTGCGTTTCCGGCATAGGCGGAGCGTCGGGGGATTGCTATATGAGGGCCTTCCGAAACAACGGCCGGTCCTCACCCCCCGTGGCCAAGCCCACCACCCGTTTCGCCTGCCAGTCCTGCGGCGCCTCCTTTCCCAAATGGGCGGGGCGCTGCGACGCCTGCGGCGAATGGAACACATTGGTCGAGGAGGCGGTGCCCGACGCGGCGCCGAAGGGGTTGGGGGCCGCCAAGGGCCGGCGCATCGAGTTCGTCGGCCTGACCGGTGCAGGGTCCGCCCCGCCCCGCCGCCTGACCCGCATCGCCGAGCTGGACCGCGTCTGCGGCGGCGGCATGGTGCCGGGCTCGGCCCTGCTGGTCGGCGGCGATCCCGGCATCGGCAAATCCACGCTCCTTCTCCAGGCCACCGCGCGCCTGGCCCAGGACCACCGCGTCGCCTATGTCTCGGGCGAGGAGGCGGTGGACCAGGTGCGGCTGCGCGCCCGCCGGCTGGGCGTGGCGGAGGCGCCGGTGGCGCTGGCCTCCGCCACCAGCGTGCGCGACGTGGTGGCGGCACTCGACGCCGCCGACGGGCCGGAGATCGTCGTCGTCGATTCCATCCAGACCATGTATGTGGACACGCTGGACAGCGCACCCGGCACGGTCGCCCAGGTCCGCGCCTCCGCGCAGGAGCTGATCCGCGTCGCCAAGCGCCGCGGCGTCGTCCTCATCCTCGTCGGCCACGTGACGAAGGAGGGCATGATCGCCGGCCCCCGCGTGCTGGAGCACATGGTCGACACGGTCCTCTATTTCGAGGGCGACCGCGGCCACCAGTTCCGCATCCTGCGCGCGGTGAAGAACCGCTTCGGCCCGACCGACGAGATCGGCGTGTTCGAGATGACCGACGGCGGCCTTTCGGAGGTCGCCAACCCCTCCGCCCTGTTCCTGGCCGACCGGCGCGGCGACGTGTCCGGGGCCGCCGTCTTCGCCGGGATGGAGGGCACCCGCCCGGTGCTGGTCGAAGTGCAGGCGCTGGTCGCCCCCTCGCCGCTCGGCACGCCACGGCGCGCCGTGGTCGGCTGGGACTCCGCCCGGCTCGCCATGGTGCTGGCGGTGCTGGAGGCGCGCTGCGGCGTCGCCATCGGCGCCAACGACGTGTACCTGAACGTGGCCGGTGGATTGCGTGTGACCGAGCCGGCGGCCGACCTCGCCGTCGCCGCGGCCCTCGTTTCGTCCTTGACGGGGGAGCCGGTTCCGGCCGATGCCGTGGTCTTCGGCGAGATCGGGCTGTCCGGCGAAGTGCGCGGCGTGGGTCAGACCGATCCGCGCCTGAAGGAGGCGGCGAAGCTCGGCTTCTCCACCGCCCTGATGCCGGCGCGGGCCGGTGCGACGCGGAGTGATGGCGGCCTGCGAACGGTCGAGCTGCGACATCTCGGCGAACTGTTGCCACTGTTCCAGCAGGGCGAGCCCGGGCCCGGACGACACTAGCGGGGCGAGCATGGCGGGTCGAGGATAGCGGACGATGGAAAACCTACCGATGAACCCGGCGGACATGGCGGTTGTCGCCGTGCTCCTGCTGTCGGCGTTGCTGGCCTTCACCCGCGGCATGGTGGCGGAGGTGCTGTCGCTGGCCGCCTGGGCCGGGGCGGCGCTCGCCACCCTCTACGCCCTGCCCGCCGCCCTGCCGGTGGCGCAGCAGTTCATCAAGGTGCCGATGCTGGCCTACGCCGCCTCGGCCGCGGTGATCTTCTGCGTGGCGCTGGTGGCGCTGAAGATCCTGGCGAACATCCTGTCCCGGCGGGTGCAGAACTCGTCGCTGTCGGCTGTCGACCGCTCGCTCGGTTTCGTCTTCGGGCTGGGCAAGGGGGCTCTGCTGGCGTCCGTCGCATACCTGTTCTTCGTCTGGCTGGTGCCTCCGCCCGAGCATCCGCAATGGCTGAAGGACGCTCGCACCCGCCCCTTGCTGCACGAGGGCGCCGGCATGATCTATGCGCTGGTGCCCGACAATCTCAGGGCCGACGGGCTCGCCCGCGCCGATCTGACCCGCGACAAGGTGCGGCAGGCGGTGGAGGCGAAGGAGCAGCTCGACCGCCTGACCACCCCGGTGCCGGCCGGCAGCAAGACGGGTGCGCCGGACGGCGAGAGGGGCTATAACAGGTCCGAGCGCGGCAGCCTCGACCAGCTGTTCCAACAGAACTCGCAGGGTCCTGCGCCTGCACAGTGAGGACACAAGGATGCTGACGACGCACCCGTTCGATGACGACAAGCTGCGCGAGGAGTGCGGCGTGTTCGGCATCCTCAACCACCCGCAGGCCGCGGCGATCACCGCGCTGGGGCTGCACGCGCTCCAGCACCGCGGGCAGGAGGCGGCGGGCCTCGTCAGCTTCGACGGGGATTTCCACGTCGAGCACACGATGGGCCTCGTCGGCGACCATTTCTCGACCGAGGCGGTGATCTCCAAGCTGAAGGGCCCGGCGGCCATCGGCCATGTGCGCTACGCCACCACCGGGGCGGCGATGATGCGCAACGTGCAGCCGCTGTTCGCGGAGCTGGAGTTCGGCGGCTTCGCGCTCGCGCACAACGGAAACCTGACCAACGCGCAGTCGCTGCGCCGCCAGCTCGTGCGCCGCGGCTGCCTGTTCCAGTCCACCACCGACACCGAGGTGATCGTCCACCTGATGGCGCTGGCCCGTGGCGGCTCGCCGGTGGACCGCATGATCGAGGCGGTGCGGCAGGTGGAGGGGGCCTTTTCCCTGATCGCCATCACGCCGGAGCAGGTGATCGGCGTGCGCGACGCGCTGGGCGTGCGGCCGCTGGTGCTGGGCAAGCTCGGCGACAGCTACCTCATGGCGTCGGAGAGCTGCGCGCTCGACATCGTCGGCGCCGATTTCGTCCGCGACGTCGAGCCGGGCGAGATGATCGTGCTGGACGAGTCCGGCGTCCATTCCATGCGGCCGTTCCAGCAGCAGCCGCGGCGCCTCTGCATCTTCGAATACATCTACTTCGCCCGTCCCGACAGCGTGATCGAGGGCTCCTCGGTCTACGAGGCGCGCCGGCGCATCGGCGAGGAGCTGGCGATCGAGGCGCATGTTCCGGCCGACGCCATCGTTCCGGTGCCCGACAGCGGCGTGCCCGCCGCACTCGGCTATGCGACGCAGAGCGGCATCCCCTTCGAGCTGGGCATCATCCGCAACCACTATGTCGGCCGCACCTTCATCGAGCCGACCGACCAGATCCGGCACCTCGGCGTGAAGCTGAAGCACAACGCCAACCGCCGGGTGATCGAGGGCAAACGCATCATCCTGGTGGACGACAGCATCGTGCGCGGCACCACCTCGAAGAAGATCGTGGAGATGGTGCGTGCCGCCGGTGCCAAGGAGGTGCACATGCGCATCTCCAGCCCGCCGACGGCGCACCCCTGCTTCTACGGCATCGACACCCCGGAACAGGACAAGCTGCTGGCCCACCGCTTCTCGGTGGAGGAGATGCGGGAGTTCATCCAGGCCGACAGCCTGGCTTTCATCTCCTTCGACGGGTTGTACCGGGCGATGGGCGAGCCGCGGCGCGACCCCGATGCCCTGCGCTACTGCGACGCCTGCTTCACCGGCGACTACCCGATCCGCCTGACCGACCGGGACGAGCGCGACAGCACCGAGACCCTGCGCCCGGCGCTTCGCGCCTGACGTAACGACGTTCTGCGGCTGGAGAGGATGGGAGACCATGGCGGATTGGCGTGCGCCTCTGGCGGTCGCGGCGGTGGGCTCCGTGGCCCTGCTCGCCGGTGCCGCATCGGCCCGGGCGGGTCTGCTCGTCGACCCGCGGGCCTATGGCCATGGCGCGCAGCAGACCCTTCAGCAGCAGACCCCGCAGCAGCAGCCGGTGCCGCCGGCCGATCCCGGCTATGCGGTGGCGGCCTATCCGCTGCGCTGGTGCGTGCAGGGTGCGACGGTCACCATGGTGTTTTCCGCCGTGCTGTCGGCTCCCGCGGTGGTGACCGGCATCGGGGCGCCGCTGGGGGCCGCCGAGATCGCCACGGCGGCGGGCACCGGCTGTCTGTTCGGCGTCGCCTGGGGCGCCACCCTCACCAGCGTGCAATGGGTGGGCAGCCAAGTGCTGTGGCTGTTCTCGGTGGATCCGCCGCCGCCACGCATCATGGCCGTGCAGGCCAGGACCTGACCGCCCGCCGCTTCCCCCGCGCCGCTTCCATTTCTCGCGAGTCACTCCTCCCATGTCCCGTCTGTCCGGCCGCATCGCCCTCATCACCGGCGCATCCCGCGGCATCGGCGCCGCTGTCGCCAAGCGTTTCGCCGCCGAAGGCGCACACGTCATCCTGACCGCCCGCACCGTCGGGGGGCTGGAGGAGGTGGACGACGCCATCCGCTCCGCCACCGGCCAGAGCGCCACCCTGGTGCCGCTCGACCTGCGCAAGACCGACCAGATCGACCAGCTCGGCTATTCCATCTACGAGCGCTTCAAGCGCCTGGACATCCTCGTCGGCAACGCCGGCGTTCTGGAAACGCTGGGGCCGATCGCGCAGTTCGAGCCGAAGCTGTGGGACCGGGTGATGACGGTGAACGTCACCGCCAACTACCGCCTGATCCGCACCGCCGACCGCCTGCTGCGCGCGTCGGACGCCGGCCGCGCCATCTTCGTCACCTCCGGCGCGGCCCAGGCCCCCTACCCCTACTGGGGCCCCTACGCGGCCAGCAAGGCGGCCTTGGAGATGATGGTGCGCAGCTACGCGATGGAGATCGCGTCGTCCAACCTGCGGGTCAACCTGCTCGACCCCGGCGTCGTCGCCACCAAGCTGCGCGTCCAGGCCTTCCCCGGCGAGGACCAGTCCACCCTCACCCAGCCCGACTCCATCACCGACGCCTTCGTCGCCCTGGCCGAACCGGCCTGCACCCGTCACGGCGACATCGTCAAGGCGCAGGGCTGATCCCCGGCGCCACTGGCGGGCGCAAGAACTCGGAACAAAACGACGCAGCGCGCCGAACGGCGCGGGCGTACTGCTGCGTGTTTGATGCGATCGGAAAGGTTGGCGGCGGAAGGCGGCCAAAGGTCCAGCGAAGAAAGGTGGCGTCCCCAGCGGGATTCGAACCCGCGTCGCCGCCGTGAAAGGGCGGTGTCCTAGGCCTCTAGACGATGGGGACCGCGTGGACGGGCGGAGAATTAAAGGGGGCGGCGGGGGAAATCAAGGCATTTTCGTTGCGGGCGGCGCTCAACCGCCATGCGGCTGTGCGGCGTCGTCGATGAGGAGCTGGACGGCCTCGTTTCCGTTCCAACGGTCCACCCGCAGCACACCCGCCAGATGCAGCGTTGCGGAGCCGGAACGCAAAAGCGCCTGCCCCAGCGCGCCGTCGAGCGCCCGGAAGGCGATGCCCTTCAGCCGCGCGCCGTCGTTGCCCGCAAGGATGACGCGCACGTGATTCGCCCCCACCACGTCGGCCCGCACCACCCGCGCGTCGGCGAGCGCAAAGCGCGGCTCGGCGTTTCCGGTGCCGAAAGGACCGAGCTTCGCCAAGGTCTCCACCAGCGTGGCGGTGGCGCCGCCCACGGCCAGCGCGCCGTCGAGGTCGAGCGTGGGCACCAGCGGGGCCGACCCCACCTGCTCGGCCACCCGCTCGCCCAGAAAGCGGCGGAGCTCGTCCAGCCGGTCGCCGCGCACGGTGAAGCCTGCGGCCATGCGGTGGCCGCCGCCGGCCAGCAGCAGCCCCTCCTGGCGCGCCGCGATCACCGCGGCCCCCAGATCGACGCCCCGCACGGAGCGGCCTGAGGCCTTGCCCACCACCATCCCGCCATCGCCGGGGCCGAGCGCCACGACGCAGGCCGGGCGGCCGAACCGCTCCTTCAGCCGGCTGGCGACGATACCGATGACGCCGGGGTGCCAGCCCTCCCCCGACACGAAGACGAGGCCCGTCTCCTCGTCGGCGTGGCGCTCGACCAGGGCCATGGCGTCGTCGAGCACCACCTGCTCGATCTGCCGCCGTTCGCCGTTGTGGGCGTCCAGCCGGCGGGCGAGGTCCATGGCCTCGATCGGGTCATCGGTGGACAGCAGGCGGGCGCCCAGATCCGCCTCCCCCACCCGGCCGCCGGCGTTGACCCGCGGCCCCAGGATGTAGCCGGCGTGATAGGCGTCTGGCCGGTCCTTCACACCGGCCACGTCGGCCAGTGCCGCAAGGCCGGGGTTGCTGCGGCGGGCCATCACCTTCAGCCCCTGCGCCACCAGCGCCCGGTTCAGCCCGACCAGAGGCACAACGTCGCACACGGTGCCGAGCGCCACCAGATCCAGCCAGTCCATCAGCGGCGGTTCCGGGCGGTCGGCGTAGAAGCCGGCGCGGCGCAATTCGCGATTGACGGCGACCACCGTCAGGAAGCAGACGCCCGCCGCGCACAGCGTGCGGAAGGCGCCATCCTCGTCCAGCCGGTTGGGGTTGACCACGGCGACGGCCGGCGGCAGCCGCGGCTCGGCCGCGTGGTGGTCGAGCACCACCACCTCAAGCCCGGCCTCCGCCGCCGCTTCGAGGGCCGCGAAGGCGGATACCCCGCAGTCCACCGTCACCACCAGCCGCACGCCCTCGTTCCGCAAGCGCAACAGCGCCTTGGCGTTGGGGCCGTAGCCCTCCTTCACCCGGTCGGGGACATAGACGCGCAGGTCGGCGCCGAGCGCCCGGAAGAAGCGCCGCCACAGCGCGGCCGAGGTGGCGCCGTCGACATCGTAGTCGCCGAAGACCGCCACCGGCTCGCCATGCATGATGGCGGCGGCGATGCGGGCCGTGGCCTTGTCCATATCGACGAAACGCGAAGGGTCCGGCAGGCAGGAGCGCAGGGTTGGGTTGAGGAAGACGTCGCACCCCTCCTCCCCCACCCCGCGCGCGGCCAGCACCCGCCCGACGATCTCCGGCAGGCCCCGCCCCTGCGCCAGCCCCCAGGCCAGCCGGTCGTCGAAGGGCCGCGCCTGCCAGCGCTTGCCGGTCACGGAGCGGGCGACGTTCAGGAACGGGCGTGGAGCGTCGGTCATCCGGGGCGTCGGTCCTTCGCGTGCTGCGGAAAGCGCTTGCTTAGCAGACGGCGGCCCTCCCCGTCAGCCCCCCTCCCGCGCCGTCGATGGCCGGTGCGGCGGGGTTGCCGGTCCGACCTTTGCCAGTCCCGCGCGCGACGCCATGACGCACATCGCCCGCTCGCAGGTTGTTCCGGGATCGCGTCGATGCTGATGCGATAACATTTGATAGGTATCCGGAAAAAACGAACCGGGGGTGGAGCGTGTCTGTATTGTGCCGTCGGGGAAGATGACGGTGCGGAGGTTGGGGAGAGAATCGAGGAGCCAGAGGTTGGTCGGGTCGGTTCCGGCGAGTTCGATCACCTCCAACCCGATCAGCGTTGCGAGCGGCGACAGGTCGGTAATGCCTGAGGACCTGAGACTCAGTTGCCGCAGGGAGGTCAGCCCGCCCACAACGCCGAGATCGACAGAACGGATCGCGCCCAGTCCCAGGATCTCCACTCTTTTCAGGCCGGCCAAAGGCGACAGGTCGGTGATTCCGGTTCCATACAGCTCAACCATCTGAAGGGATCGAAAACCGGCCAGCGTCGAGATATCCCACAGGTTTGAAAGCCCCGACAGATTGAGGCGGCACAGATCCACCAGACCTGCGAGTGGGGAAATGTCCGCAACGCTGGTGTTGCTGATGTCGAGATTGGTCAACCCCACCAGCCCGGACAGCGGTTCGACGGTATCCACCGGCGTGCCGCCGAGGAACAGCGCCTCCAGATCGGTGAGGGATGCCAACGGGCCAAGATCGCCAACCATGGTGTCGGAAAGATCCAGCGTTTGCAGACCCGTCACCCCCACCAGCGGCGACGCGTCCGTGACCATCCGCCGCCATCCATTTTCCAGTGGCATGCCCTCCAGCAACCGCCGCTGCACCGACGGCAGAGCGAGCGGGTTGAAGCTGCCCACCAGCTCGTCGATCACAGCCTTGCGGGGATCGGATCCGCAACGATCGAACGCCGCCGCCTTCGCCCGACCGGAGCCGATGCGGAGCAGCGCGCGCACCGTTGCGGCGCTGGAACGGGCATTGCGGGGCTTGGCCGCGATCAGCGGGTCGAGCACCTGTTCGCCGGCTTCGGCCAGCAGCTCCGCCTCCTCGACCGTCTTTGGTGGGATGAGGGTAGTTTCGACCTCGGCATGGCGCGCACGCAGCGCGGGCGACAGGGCCACCGCCACCGTGCCCACGGCCCAGGCCATCACCTGCAAGCGGCGTTTCACCTTGCCCGTCGGCTCCGCGGCGGCAGCCTCGGCGATCTGGGTGAACAGGCTGTCCACGAAGGGGCGCGGGCCGCCGCCGGCGGCGAGCAGCAGGACGTTGCGCCATTCCGGATTCCGCGCGCGGGCGGCCAGCTTGTCCTCCAGCCGCATCTCGATGAAATGCTCGGCGGCCAGGAACTCCTTCAGCGTGTTGTGCAGGAAATCCAGCCGGCCGGGGGCGGAGTCGCGCAGCAGCCCACAGCGCTCGACCACCGCGCAACGGAACGGCTCCACCGCCTCGCCGGCATGGCCGAAGGACTCCAGCATGCCGGAGAGGATGCGGTCGGCGGTTTCCACCCGGATGCTCGACCCGATGGCGCTGCCGGGTCCGTCCACGAGGTAGAAGGCCAGCTCGCGCATCAGCGCGCGCTTGCGCTTGCCGTCGAGCCCGGCCCAGACCGGGTGCATCACGTCGCGCCGCAGACGGCTTTCGCGGTCCTTCTCGTCCACCAGGAGGGTGCAGAGCTTGTCGCACAGCTCGAAGGCGCGGTCGGGAACATCGCTTTCGATGCGGTAGTTGAGCGCGCACAGCATCGCCAGCATCAGCGGATTGCTGCCCAGCCGCGCCAGGGACGGCGTGTCGTCCAGCCGGTCGCGCAGCCGCTGTTCCTTAAGGCGCAGCGTGTCACGGCGCCCTTCCGGCACCGCAGTGGCCATGGCGTGGTGCCAGCGCCCGATCAGCTCCCCCTGGTCCTGCGCGGTCAGCGGGGCGATGGTCGCCTCGGCGAAACCGTGGCGCGCGAGCCAGCCGGTCGGGACCGCCGCCGGCCGGGTGGTGACCACGAAGCGTGCCTTCGGGTAGGCGGCGACAAGCTGGCCGATGGCCTCCGCCACCCGCGGCCGGTCGAAGTGAGCGACCTCGTCCACGCCATCCAGCATCACGAACACGTCGCCGTTGGTCAGCGCGTCGACCAGCCAGCCTTCGGGCGCCGGCCCGATCACCCGCTCCACATCCGCGATGAACTGGTGGACGGGCGGGATGCCCCCAGGGCAATCACGCAGCCGGATCAATACGGGAAGGCAACGGCGCCAGAGCGTGCCTGGATCGGAAAAGGAGAGCTGCCGCCCAAAAACGTCACGCCCACGTCGATGGAGACTAGCCATCTCCATGGCTGCCCAACGTAGCAGCGTGGTCTTACCGCCGCCTGCCTCCCCACGAACCACGATCAGACGAGTGCCAAGTTCTACCAATCTGAACAGGTGATCTGCGGTCACGCTCTCGGCCTCTGCCCCGTCACCCCCATGCTTGGTCGTCAAGCGCAAAGTGACATAAGCGGCGGACAGTGCCTGCTCTCGTGCTTCGGCAGGCAGGTCCGATCCAAACAGTTCCAACAAGTTGTTACGGCGCCGAACAATGGCGCAGTAGCGGTGCTCGTACTCCAGCCACACTTGGTCACGCCGTTGACGTCGTTCTTGTTCGGTGGGCAGCCGGTCCAGCACCTCCCGCTTGAACGCCCCCTCGAACTCCTTCAAATCCGCGGCCCTGGCGACCAAGCCCGCGGCAAGGTCCGGAAGCGCGGACTCGTACAGCTCCCGCTCGGCCACGCCGAAGTCACCCGGCAGTGGCTCCTTCGCCAACTCCTCCGCCAGCCGTCGCGGGTCCAGATTGCGGGCAAGCAACCCTTCCGGAGTCGCGGCCTCCACGATCACGGCGCCCAGCGCCTCGGCCACCGCTTGCCCCCTCACCGGCGTGCCGTCGGCCTCGAAGGTGGCGGCGTGGCGGGCCACGATGGTGGTGACCAGATCCTCGGCCAGCCGGGCGGCTTCCTGCCGGGCCAGCTCGGCGTCGGTGCGGCGGGCGGCGTCGTTCAGCAGGGCGGTGGCGCTGTCCGCCAGATCCTCCAGCCCCGCCCGGCGGAGCAGGCCCTTGGCGAGCGGAACGACCAGGACCTTCGTGAATAAATCGGCCTTGCCCGCCATCGTCGGCGCCTCCGAATGCTTGCTCCCTGTTTGTCTCAAATTTCCGCGAACGCCGCAAAGGCAAAGTTCCGGGGATCCTCAACTTGACCCACATCAACGCGCAACCTGCGCCGATGCTGCATACTCCGATGATCATCCCGCGGAGGAGGAGACAGAATGATCACCACCGCGATATTCCCGGCCCGTTACGTGCAGGGCGAGGGCGCCCTGGAGAGCCTGGGAGAAGAACTCGGCCGTCTCGGCAGGACCGCACTGGCGGTCGTTGACCCCTTCGTGCTTCCGGAATTGAAGGGCCGAATCGCCGACGCCGCGGCCGACCGCCTGACGGTCGATGTCCAGGCCTTCGGCGGCGAATGCTCCGACGAGGAGATCGACCGGCTGACCGCCGTCGCGCGGGCCGGCAAAGCCGACGTGATCGTCGGCATCGGCGGCGGCAAGGCGCTGGACACCGCCAAGGCGGTCGCCCACGCGCTGGACGCGCGCTGCGCCGTGGTGCCGACTCTCGCCAGCACCGACGCGCCGTGCAGCGCCCTGTCCGTCATCTACACGGCGCAAGGGGCGTTCAAGCGTTACCTCGTGCTGCCGCGCAACCCGGATCTGGTGCTGGTGGACACCGGCGTCGTCGCGCACGCCCCCGTCCGCTTCCTGGTCGCCGGTATGGGCGACGCGCTGTCCACCTGGTTCGAGGCGGAGGATTGCCGCGTCAAGCGCGGCGGCAACATGACCGGCCGCATGGGGCCGATGACGGCCTTCGGTCTGGCCCGGCTCTGCTACGACACGCTGCTGGAGTATGGCGTGCTCGCCCGCGGCGCCTGCGAGCAGAAGGTGGTCACCCCCGCCCTGGAGCGCATCGTCGAGGCGAACACGCTGCTGAGCGGGCTGGGCTTCGAAAGCGGCGGGCTGGCGGCGGCGCACGCCATCCACAACGGGTTGACCGCGCTGGAGGAAACCCACCGCTACTGGCATGGCGAGAAGGTCGCCATCGGCACGCTCGCCATGCTGATGCTGACCGGCCGCCCGGCCGCGGTGATCGACGAGGTCTACGGCTTCTGCGAGAGCATCGGCCTGCCGACCACGCTGGCCGACATCGGGCTGGGCGCCGTGACCGACGAGCGGCTGCTTCTCGCCGCCGAACGCGCCTGCGCCGAGGGCGAAACCATCCACAACGAGCCCTACGAGGTCACCCCGCACCGCGTCCTGGCGGCGCTGAAGGCGGCCGATGCGGAGGGGCGGCGGCGGAAGGCGCTCCAGTAATTGTTGGGCCATACTCACGGAAGGGCGTGCGGAGCGATCCGCGCGCCCTTCTTATTGTCGCCATGTGCTCCTATACTGAGAGAACGGACCAATTCTCCGAGTGACATGCCATGCCCGATGGTTACGGCAAGCTCACCCCCCGCGACGACCCTTACGGCTGGGCGATGGCCCAGATCGAGGCAATCCGCCTCCTGCCGGCCGACTTCGCCGGGTTCGACCGCGAAGGAATGTTGGAATTCTTGGAGGATTCGGCACACGCCATGCTCGCGAAGGTGAAGAGCCAGCTCATCAACCTGATGGCCCACCTGACCAAGGCGGCATGCACGCGCAACCCGGAGGTGATCGGACACTGGCGGAACGAGTGCCGCAACTTCCACCAGGAGATCGTCATCGAGTACCGCCGGTCGATGCGCAAGGAAATCGACTTGGAGCGGCTTTGGCGATACGCGACGAAGAGGGTCACAGCGTCGTTCGAGGACTACGGCGAACCCACCCCCACCCTGCCCGCCGATTGCCCCTTCACCCTCGCCCAGCTCGTGGACGAGGATCTGGACATCGCCGGAACCGTAGAAACGTTGCGGGCGCGCTGGAGCGGCGGCTGAACCGCCGCTCCGCGGGGACCCGAACCCCGCCTTACTTCGGCAGGCCGGGCTTGCTCTTGAAGTTGTGGTGCGCCTCGACGTAGCGGACGGTGCCGCTCTTGGAGCGCATGATCACCGAATGGGTGATGGCGCCGCCGGGGAAGCGGCGGACGCCGCGCAGCATGGCGCCGTCGGTGACGCCGGTGGCGGCGAACATCACGTTGCCGCTGGCCAGCTCGATCATGCTGTACTTCTTGTTCAGGTCCTTGATGCCCCAGCGCTCGGCGCGGCCCCGCTCGTCGTCGTTGCGGAACAGCAGCCGGCCCTGGAACTGGCCGCCGATGCAGCGCAGCGCCGCCGCCGCCAGCACGCCCTCCGGCGCACCGCCCGAACCGACATACATATCGACACCGGCGCCGACCTGGCTGGTGGCGATCACGCCCGACACGTCGCCGTCGGAGATCAGCATGATCCGCGCCCCGGCCTCGCGCACGCGGGCGATCAGCTCGGCGTGGCGCGGACGGTCGAGGATGCAGACCAGCAGCTCCTCAACCTCGGTGCCCTTGGCCTTCGCGAGGTTCTTCAGGTTGGTGGCCGGGCTCTCGTCCAGATCCACCACGCCCTCGGGCAGGCCGGCGCCGACCGCGATCTTGTCCATGTAGACGTCGGGGGCGTTCAGGAAGCCGCCCTCGTCGGCCATCGCCACCACGGCCAGCGCGTTGGGGCCGCCCTTGGCGGTGATGGTGGTGCCCTCCAGCGGGTCGAGCGCGATGTCGACCTTCGGCCCGACGCCGGTGCCCACCTTCTCGCCGATGTAGAGCATCGGCGCCTCGTCGCGCTCGCCCTCGCCGATCACCACGGTGCCGTCGATGGTCAGGGTGTTCAGCGCCTGGCGCATGGCATCGACCGCGGCCTGGTCGGCCAGCTTCTCGTTGCCGCGACCCATCAGCAGCGAGGCGGACAGGGCGGCCGCCTCGGTCACGCGCACGGCCTCCAGCGCCAGGTTGCGGTCCATTCCGGACAGGTCGACACGGTGTTCCATTGTTGTTATCTCCCGATTTCCTGGTTTGCCCGGTTCTGGTTCAGAAGGATTCGATGCGGATCATGCGCGGCGGCTCCAGCACGGACTTCTGCGCGGCGATGGCCGCGAGCGCCCGCTGCATGGACGCCTCGTCCGTGTCGTGGGTGGTCAGCACCACCGGCACCCCCTCGTCGGGCGCCCGCCCCCGCTGAAGCATCTGTTCCATCGACACGTTCTCGTCGCGCATGGCCGCCGCGATGTCCGCTATCACGCCGGGGCGGTCCACGACCATGAGGCGGACGTAGTAAGCCCCCTGCCGCGCGCTCATCGGCAGCGGCTCCAGCCGCGACAGGCGGTCCACCGGCACCCCGAAGGTGGCGGTGCGGCACCCGCGCGCGATGTCGATGATGTCGGCCACCACGGCGGACGCGGTCGGCCCGGCCCCGGCACCGCGGCCGACGAAGACCACGCGCTGCACGAAATCGCCCTGCGCGACCACGGCGTTGAACACCCCGTCCACCGCGGCGATGGGGGTGTCCTTCGGCACCATGCAGGGATGCACCCGCTGCTCGACGCCGCCGTTCGTGCGCCGGGCGATGCCCAGCAGCTTGATGCGGTACCCGAGCTGGTCGGCGTAGTCGAAATCGACCGCCGAGACGTGGCGGATGCCCTCCACATGCACGTTGGCGAAATCCACCGGACAGCCGAAGGCGACCGACGTGAGAACGGCCAGCTTGTGCGCCGCGTCCACCCCGTCGATGTCGAAGCTGGGGTCGGCCTCGGCGTAGCCCAGCGCCTGCGCCTCCGCCAGCACGTCGGCGAAGTCGCGGCCGGTGCGGCGCATCTCGGTCAGGATGTAGTTGCAGGTGCCGTTCAGGATGCCGTGCACCTCGGTGATGTCGTTGGCGGCCAGCCCCTCGCGCAGCCCCTTGACGATAGGGATGCCGCCGGCCACAGACGCCTCGAAGGCCAGCGACAGGCCGCGGCTCTCCGCCGCCTTCGCCAGCGCCGTGCCGTGGTGGGCGATCAGCGCCTTGTTGGCGGTGACCACATGGCGACCGGTCTCCAGCGCCGTCTCCACCGTGCGGCGGGCCGGCCCCTCGGAACCCCCGATCAGCTCGACCACCACGTCGGCACCGCCGTCGGCGGCCATGGCGACGGGGTCGTCGAACCAGCGGATGCCGGACAGGTCGACCCCGCGGTCCTTGCCGCGGGAGCGCGCGCTGACGGCCACCACCGCGACGCTGCGGCCGGTCCGCTGGCGGATCAGCTCCGCCTTCTCCGTCAGCAGCTTGACCGTGGAGGCGCCGACCGTGCCCAGGCCGGCAACGGCGATCTTCAGAGGCTCCGTCACGACGCGTTCGCCTTCACCGGTTGCAGGAGGGCCGCCCGCGCCGCCGGGTCGCGGCTGGCCGCGGCACCCGCCGCGTTGGAGCGGAAGAAGTCCTTGATGTTGCGGGTGGCCTGGCGGATGCGGTGGACGTTCTCCACCAGACCCAGACGGACATGCCCGTCGCCGTATTCGCCGAAGCCGATGCCGGGCGCGCAGGCCACCTGCGCCTCCTGCAGCAGCAGCTTGGAGAATTCCAGCGATCCCATATGGGCGAACTCCGGCGGGATCGGCGCCCAGGCGAACATGCTGGCCGGCGGGCTCGGCACCGGCCAGCCGGCCGCGGCCAGCCCCTCGATCAGCACGTCGCGGCGCTGCTTGTAGGTGTTGCGGATGACGTCCACACACTCCTGCGGGCCGTTCAGCGCGGCGGCGGCGGCCACCTGGATCGGCGTGAAGGCGCCGTAATCCAGATAGGACTTGATGCGCGCCAGGGCGGTGATCAGCTTGCGGTTGCCGGTGGCGAAGCCGATGCGCCAGCCGGCCATGCTGTAGGTCTTGCTCATCGAGGTGAACTCGACCGCGATCTCGCGCGCGTCGGGGATCTGCAGGATCGACGGCGGCGGCTCGTCGCCGAAATAGATCTCGGCGTAGGCGATGTCCGACAGGATGTAGATGCCGTGCTTCAGGCAGAACTCGACGATCGGCTTGTAGAAGTCGAGGCCGACCACCTGCGCCGTCGGGTTGGACGGGTAGTTCAGTACGAGCGCCAGCGGCTTCGGCACGCTGTGGCGCACGGCGCGCTCCAGCATCTCCAGGAAGCTGCCGACGTCGGTGCCGGTGCCGTTCTCGGCACCCACCGGCAGATGGCGGATGGACGCGCCGGCCAGGATGAACCCGAAGGGGTGGATCGGGTAGCTGGGGTTCGGCACCAGGATGATGTCGCCGGGGCTGGTGATCGCCTGGGCGAGGTTGGCCAGACCCTCCTTCGACCCGATGGTGACGATGCACTCCGTCTCCGGGTCGATGTCCACGTTGAAGCGGCGCTTGTAATAGCCGGCATGCGCCCGGCGCAGGCCCGGAATGCCGCGGCTGTTCGAATAGCGGTGGGTCTTCGGGTTCTGCACCGCCTCGCACAGCTTGTCCACGATGTGCTGCGGGGTCGGCTGGTCGGGATTGCCCATGCCCAGGTCGATGATGTCCTCACCGGCCGCGCGGGCTCGCGCCTTCATGGCGTTCACCTCGGCGAAGACGTAGGGCGGAAGGCGCTTGATCCGGTGGAAATCAGACTCGCTCATGGACGCTCCGGGAACCAGACCGGTCCGCGGGCTGCGGTTGGAAGATCACGGGCGAACCGGGGACCCCCTATCTAGCGCCGCAGCCCAGCCGACGCCAGCGAAATGGACGGGGTGCGGCGGCAATGCACGATCCCGCGCCGGATGGGGCGCTATCCGCGCCGCCGCCCCTCGGCCATGCGCGCCGCCGTGCGCAGCGCGGCGAGCAGGCTGGAGGCGCTCGCCCGCCCC
>OFDN01000932.1_pt1 | contig 21310 bp, 19 predicted proteins | sample 1520971 | NCBI WGS metagenome assembly OFDN01 (sample SAMEA94257418, study PRJEB24077) | hot springs metagenome | biome: Aquatic biome; feature: Geographical feature; material: Water | place: India | collected 2012-06-12 | depth 5 m
CCTTCGTGCTGCCGCTGCACGAGCGCTTCGACGCGCTGGCGCGGCCGCTGTGGGCGGTGCAGGCGGGCACCGCGGTGTCGCGGCGGATGCGCCCGATGAGGTCGAGGCGGGCATCCAGCGCATCGGCGACGGCGACCGACGCGGCCGCGAGGTCCGCCGCAGCGGGGTGCCGCAGGTCGAGACCGCAGCTGGCGCACACCACCGCGGTGAGCGGCACGAGGCAGGCGGGGCAGATGGTCGTCGACCGCAGTTCAGCGGCGGAGCGCGGAAAGAGGGTGCGCCCGGCCCACGCGCGATCAGGGGTGGTGTCGCTCATGCGCACACCGTACCGGCGCGACGAACGACACACCCGAAACGTTGGGGTGACGCTGTGCGATTCGCGACGGCAGACTGTCGGCATGCCCGAGCCCGTCGAGCCCTTCGTCGCCGTGTACGCCGAGCACCTGCCGGCCGTCAGCCGCTACCTCGCCCGCCGTGTCGACCGCGACGACGTCGACGATCTCGCCGCCGACGTCTTCGCCATCGCGTGGCGCAAGCGCGCCCAGGTCGCGCCGGGGGAGGAGCTGCCCTGGCTCTACCGCATCGCGGCGTACCAGGTGGCCAACCACCGTCGGCGGCTCGCCGCGCGGGCCTCGGTGCTCGGGCTGCTCGCGGTGCCCGACTCGGCGCCGTCGGCCGAATCACTCGTCACGGCCGACGCCGAGCTCGCGCGCGCCTGGGCGGCGATCAGCCCGCGCGACCGCGAGGTGCTCGCCCTCGTCGTGATCGACGACCTCGCGGTGGCGCAGGCGGCGGTCGCGCTCGGCATCACGCCGAACGCCGTGAGCGTGCGCCTGCACCGGGCCAAGAAGGCGCTCGCCGAGGCGCTCACGGCCTCGACGCCGGGGGCAGACGCCTAGATTTCTCGGTCGGCGGTGAAAGATCGCCGCGATACCCGACATAAACAGGGCATGAACGATCACACCGATGACCTGTCCGACCGCCTCCGGCGCTCCGCGGGCAGCGATGCTCCCGCACTGTCGCCCGAGCTGGTCGCCGCGGCCCCCGGCCGTCGCGCCCCCCGCCTGATCAACCACGGTCGCACGGCGCGTGTCGCCAGCGCATCCCTCGCCGCGGTCGCCGCTGTGGCCGTCGGCTCTCTCGTCGTGGCCAACCCCTTCGCGCCGCGCGCCCCGCTCTTCGTGGCCGCCGCGGGTGCTCCCGGGGGAGCGGAGTCGGCCGCGCTCAGCGAGGACGCCCGCATCGGCCTGTGGATCGACTACGACTACGTCGCCGGCCCCGGCCTCAGCACCGACACCGGCCGTGGCAGCGTCTACCAGCTGCAGCGCGTCGGCTCGGCCGAGAGCGTGCTCGCCGACCTCGCTGACCGCTTCGGCGTCGACGGCGAGGCGGGCGAGACCTCATACTTCGACCCGGCCTGGCCGAGCTACGTCGTGGGGCCGGAGGACGGTTCGGCGCCGTCGATCCAGGTCACCTGGAGCGGCACCGGCAACTGGTGGTACAACAACCCCGCCGCCTACCCCGACCCCGTGTGCGAGCTCGTGGCCTACGAGACCGAGAACGGTGTCGAGGAGTTCGAGGAGTGCACGCAGCCCGAGATTCCCGCGGCCGAGTCGCTCGCTCCGAGCGAGTCTGAGGCCGCTGACCTCGCCGCCGAGCTGTTCTCGTCCCTTGGGCTCGATGTCGACGCGGACGACGTGCGGGTGATGGCCGACCCGTGGCTGACGATGGCGACGGTCAACCTCGAGGTCGACGGCATCGCCACGGCGATCGACTACAGCGTCGCGTGGACCCCGCTCGGTGAGATCGCGTGGGCCTACGGCCACTCGATCGACGTCGTCGAGCGCGGGACCTTCGACACCGTCTCGGCTGTCGACGCCGTCGAGCGGCTGGAGGACTGGCGCTGGTTCGGCGCCGGTGGCCCCGACTACCAGGGCGGCATGAACATCCTCGCCGCCGAGAGCGGTGTGGCACGGGATGCCGCTGCCGGCTTCGGCGCCCCCGACTCGCCCGTCTCGTCGCCTGACGCGACGGCGACGGACGAGCCCGGCGGCACCGACGGCGGCTCGACCGACGGCGGCTCGACCGAGCCGAACCCCGGCGAGCCGACCGAGCCCGTCGAGCCCGGCGAGCCGGGCACCGAGCCGGTCGAGCCGACCGACCCGGTGGAGCCCGTCGACCCGACCGAGCCGATCGTCGAGCCGACCATCGAGCCCGCCCCGCTGCCCGAGCCCGAGACGGTCACCGTCACGGTCGACGACGCCGAGGCGACGCTGCTGCTGATGTGGGATGCGGACGGCAACGCCTGGCTCGTGCCCGGTTACGCCATGCAGCACCCGGACGGCTTCTGGAACACGATCGTGTCGCTCATCGAGGGCGTGATCGAGCTGCCCGCTCCGATCGAGGGCGAGGTCGTGCCCTTCCTCGAGGACTGACCGCTCCGGTCGTCCTCCCTCCCGCGCTGCGGTGAGGACGGTGCCCCCGCAGGTTGGGCTGCGGGGGCACCGCTGTGCGCGCGAGCGTGGAGCGCGCTGCGCCGCAGCAGCGGCGGCGCAGCCAGAAATGAATACCGAGGGGATGACGGGAATCGAACCCGCACCATCAGTTTGGAAGACTGAGGCTCTACCATTGAGCTACATCCCCGAGCGGGCACAGCCCGCGCGTGAGAGAGCGTACCGCATGCCTCGGCTAGACTTGCCGAGGCCATTTTTCGAAGCGACGTCGCGTCGTGACGCTCACGTGGTCCACGGTCACGGTTTCGGGGCGTAGCTCAGCTTGGTAGAGCGCCCGCTTTGGGAGCGGGAGGCCGCAGGTTCAAATCCTGTCGCCCCGACCAGCAGCGCACCGCCCGGCCGAGCCCCGTCGCACGGCAACCCGCACACGATTCAGGAGAACCCCCTTGGTCCAGTCCACGGTCGAGAAGCTCAGCCCCACGCGCGTCAAGATCGCCATCACGGTGACGCCCGATGAGCTCAAGCCGAGCATCCAGCACGCCTACAAGCACATCGCCGAGAGCGTGAACATCCCGGGCTTCCGCAAGGGCAAGGTGCCGCCGCCCATCATCGACCAGCGCGTCGGCCGCGCCGAGGTGCTCAACCACGCGGTGAGCGAAGGGCTCGACACGTTCTACCGCGAGGCCGTCGCCGAGCAGAACCTGCGCACGCTCGGCCGCCCCGCCGCCGACATCACCGAGTGGCCCAGCGAGAAAGACTTCTCGGGCGATCTGCTGGTGACGATCGAGGTGGATGTCCGCCCCGAGTTCGAGCTGCCGAAGTACGACGGCCTGAAGATCGAGGTCGACGCCGTCGACGTCACCCCCGATGAGGTCGAGGCCGAGCTCGAGAACCTGCGCAGCCGTTTCGGCACGCTCGTGACGGTCGACCGTCCCGCGTCGAAGGGCGACTTCGTGCAGCTCGACCTCGTCGCCACGGTCGGCGGCACCACGGTCGACACGGCCAGCTCGATCTCGTACGAGGTCGGCTCGGGCGAGCTCATCGAGGGCATCGACGACGCCGTCGAGACCCTGACGGCTGGCGAGAAGACCACGTTCGAGTCGAAGCTGCTCGGCGGCGACCACGAGGGCGAGATGGCCCAGATCGAGGTCACCGTGCTCTCGGTGAAAGAGCGTGAGCTGCCCGAGGCCGACGACGACTTCGCGCAGATCGCCAGCCAGTTCGACACCATCGGCGAGCTGCGGGCCGACCTGCGCGAGCAGCTGCTGAAGCAGAAGTCGTTCGGCCAGGGCGCGCAGGCGCGCGAGAAGCTGCTCGAGGCCCTGCTCGCGAAGGTCGAGCTGCCGGTTCCCGAGGCGCTCGTCGAGGCCGAGGTGCACCGCCACCTCGAGAACGAGAACCGCCTCGACGACGACACCCACCGCGCCGAGGTCACCGAGTCGACCACGACGACCTTCCGCAACCAGATCTTCCTCGACGCGCTCGCCGAGAAGGAGGAGGTCAAGGTCAGCCAGCAGGAGCTCACCCAGTACCTCATCCAGGGCGCCGCGCAGTACGGCATGGAGCCGGGCGAGTTCATCAAGATCCTCGACCAGAACGGGCAGATTCCGGGCATGGTCGGCGAGGTCGCCCGCTCGAAGGGCCTGTCGGTCGCCCTGAGCAAGGCGAAGGTCGTCGACACCAACGGCAAGCCCGTCGACCTGTCGGCGTTCACGGCGGCCGCTGTCGCCCCGGTCACCGACGCGGTGCTGGCCGACGACCACGCCGGTCACGACCACGACGACCACGAGGGCCACGACCACTAGGTCGTCTCTCCTCACGAGGGGCTCGGCGCTGCGGCGTCGGGCCTCTCGTCGTCTGCCCGGTCAGAGGCGCCCGTTCAGACGCGCCGGGTCAGAGCCGCCCGGTCAGAGGCGCCCGGTCAGACGCGCCGGTTCAGACGCGGCGCGTCATGATGAGCCCGCCGTCGGCCTCCACCGAGTGCCGCTCGAACCCCAGGTGCTCGTAGAACCCGATCGCTCGCGCGTTGGTGCGCGACACCCCGAGGTGCACCCCGGGCACGCCGCGCAGGCGCAGCTGCGCCAGCAGCCGTTCGATGAGCACCCGCCCGAGCCCCGCACCCTGCGCGCGGGGCAGCAGGTTGATGTGCAGGTGCGCCGGGTACGCCGCTGCGAGGGATGCGGGCTCACCTCCGGCGTGTGCACGAGCTCGACGAGCGCCCGGTCGCGGTCGCCCCACGCATCATCGAGCGGATACTGCCGCCGCACCGCCGGCCACCAGTGCTTCTCGCACCAGCGCTCGAAGCCGAGCGTGTCGGCGGTGGCGACGAGGTATCCGGCAGGGCCGTGCGGGTCCTCCACGATGGTGGCGAGCGCCGGGTCGGCGATCAGGTGCGGGCTCGCCCACAGGTGGGCGAGCAGCTCGGGGTGCGCCTGCAGGCCGCGCGCGTCGCGGCCGTCATCGCCCGTGGCGATGCAGATCGCCTCGACCGCGGGGCGGTCGGCGGGGTGGCGGGGCGCAGGGCGAGCACAGCATCCACTGTAGGCAGGGCGGGAGGGCCCGACCGGGTAGTTCCTGCTCATTGTCGGGCGTCGGGCGCAGGAGTAGCGTCGCTTGCGTCGACCCCGCATCGTGAGAGAGGCCCGCCATGACCCGCACCCTGCCCCGCATCGCCCTCGCCGGTCTCGGCGCCGCCCTCGCCCTCTCGCTGTCGGGGTGCTTCGGCTCGATCGACACCACGGGCGCTGTTCCTGTCGACCCGGCTGCTCCGACCACGATCGCCGCGAGCGAGCTCGCGACCGTCGCCGAGGGCATCGTGCTCGAGCAGGGCTTCACGGTCGAGATCGACTGCGGCACGGGCGACGTGCCGTTCGAGGTCGGCTCGTCGATCGAGTGCGCGGGAGTCGACCCGGCCACGGGCGAGGCCGGCACCTACACGCTCACGATCTCGAGCATCGACGGCACCGACTACGTGCTCGACGTGGCCGGGTCTGCCGCCGAGCCCGAGCCGCAGCCCGAGTCGGCGTTCGAGTCGGCCGCCGCCTTCGCCGACCTGACGGCGGAGGCCATCACCTCGTCGCTCGGAGAGCGCCCGGTCGTCGACTGCGGCACGGAGGACATCGAGATCTTCCTCGGCCAGGAGGTGCGCTGCTATTACGAGACGTCGGCGAACGCCGCCTTCATCATCGTCACGGTGACCGAGTTCGACGGCACGAGCTACGCCATCGAGGTGCGCGAGGAGTAGTCGCTGCCGGTCGTCGTGGGCAGCGCGCGGTCGCGTGCTCTGCCCACGGCGAACACGGCCGTTCGCGCGGGTTGGCTTCTGTAGATTCGAACCACGAGACGAACAGGAGCTCCTTCCATGGCTGAACCGGCACTGCCGAACAGTGTTTTCGACCGACTGCTGAAAGACCGCATCATCTGGCTCGGGTCGGAGGTGCGCGACGAGAACGCCAACGAGATCGCGGCCAAGCTGCTGCTGCTCGCGGCGGAGGACCCCGAGAAGGACATCTACCTCTACATCAACTCTCCCGGTGGCTCGATCACCGCGGGCATGGCCATCTACGACACGATGCAGTTCGTGCCCAACGACATCGTCACGGTCGGCATCGGCATGGCGGCCTCGATGGGCCAGCTGCTGCTGACGGCGGGCACGAAGGGCAAGCGGTACATCACCCCGAACGCACGCGTGCTGCTGCACCAGCCGCACGGCGGCTTCGGCGGCACCGCGAGCGACATCCAGACGCAGGCGCAGCTCATCACCGACATGAAGCACCGCCTCGCGGCGATCACGGCCGCCGCCACCGGCAAGACGGTCGAGCAGATCAACGCCGACGGTGACCGCGACCGCTGGTTCACCGCCGAGGAGGCGCTCGAGTACGGCTTCGTGGACCACATCCGGGCCTCGGCCTCCGACATCGTCGGCGGCGGCGGAACCGACAAGAAGTAGCGGCGAGAGACGAGAGAAGCGAGAACCATGGAATTCCCGACCTACGGCGCCGCGAACCCGATGCTGCCCAGCAGCCGGTACATCCTGCCGAGCTTCGAGGAGCGCACGGCCTACGGCTACAAGCGGCAAGACCCCTACGCGAAGCTCTTCGAAGACCGCATCATCTTCCTCGGTGTGCAGGTCGATGACGCGTCGGCCGACGACGTCATGGCCCAGCTGCTCGTGCTCGAGTCGCAAGACCCCGACCGCGACATCGTCATGTACATCAACAGCCCCGGCGGCTCGTTCACGGCCATGACCGCGATCTACGACACGATGCAGTACATCCGCCCGCAGATCCAGACGGTCGTTCTCGGGCAGGCGGCGTCGGCCGCGGCCGTGCTGCTCGCCGCCGGCACGCCCGGCAAGCGTCTGGCGCTGCCCAACGCGCGGGTGCTCATCCACCAGCCGGCGACCGGTGACGCGGGCCGCGGCCAGGCCAGCGACATCGAGATCCAGGCGAAGGAGATCGCCCGCCTGCGCGAGTGGCTCGAAGTGACGCTCTCGAAGCACTCGAACCGCTCGGTCGAGCAGGTGAACAAGGACATCGACCGCGACAAGATCCTCATCGCCGAGGAGGCCCTCGAGTACGGCCTCATCGATCAGGTGCTGACGAGTCGCAAGACGGCCCCGGTGGCGATCACCGCCTGAGTCATCGGTCACGGGAGCCCCGCATCCGCAGCCCCATCAGGGCGATGGATGCGGGGCTCTCGTCATTCCGTGGTCGATGCGCGGCGGCGCACGACGAGGGCGATCACGACCGCGGCCACGGCGAGCAGCGCGCCGAGCCCGCCCACGATCGCCAGCACGGTCGATGACTCGCCGTCGCCGCCCTCGGCCCCCGTCGCGCCGCTGTCGGTCGGCGCGGCGCTCGGGGTGGGCTCGGCCGTGGCTGTCGCGCTCGGCGAGGCGCTCGGCGTCGCGACCGGCACACCGCAGGTCGGGGGCGTGGGGGAGCCGGGGCTCGCGGTGCTCGCATCCGTCGGGGCGTAGGTGAACGACACCGAGCCCGACGTCGTGTGCCCGTCGGAGGAGATGTACTGGAACACCATCGTGTAGACGCCCGGCCCACCGAGGGTCGCCGGCATCGACAGGGTCGCCCCCTCGACGGTGATGCACCCGTCGCCGTAGAACAGGCCCGCCGCGTCGGTGACCTGCAGGCCGAAGCCCGCGCCGTCGCCGCTCAGGTCGAGCATCGGCTGGGCCGGCGTGACGCTGAAGACGGCGGGCGCCGTCGTGATCTCGGAGCCATCGACCGGGTTCGTCGTCGCCACCGGGTCGTGCGCGAGCGCGGGCGCGCCCGCCCCCACGACGATGCCGAGCGCCAGGGCGAGAGCGGCGACCGCCCGCGGACGGAACGGGCGGCGGATGGCGGGTGCGGTGTCGTGCGACGTCATGATGTCCAGTCTACGGGCGCGGATTCGGAGCGCCCTGCATGTGTTCGGAGCCGCGACGACACCCGGGGTGCTCGCCTGCGCGGCGAACGTCGTCCGCGGGCGTTAGGCTCGCTGCAGGGCGGGTCGCGACGCATCCGCTGCGACAGTGAGGGGTGAGGCCATGGCCCGCATCGGGGAGACCGCCGACCTGCTCAAGTGCTCGTTCTGCGGAAAGAGCCAGAAGCAGGTGCAGCAGCTCATCGCCGGCCCCGGCGTCTACATCTGCGACGAGTGCGTCGAGCTCTGCAACGAGATCATTGAAGAGCGGCTGGCCGAGTCGAACGAGACCCCCACCGGCGACTTCGAGCTGCCGAAGCCGAAGGAGATCTTCGCCTTCCTCGAGGAGTACGTGATCGGGCAGGACGCCGCGAAGAAGGCCCTCTCGGTCGCGGTCTACAACCACTACAAGCGCATCCGCGCCCGGCAGACCCTCACCGCCGCCGACCAGCTCGCCGACGACGTCGAGATCGCGAAGAGCAACATCCTGCTCATCGGGCCGACCGGCTGCGGCAAGACCTACCTCGCGCAGACCCTGGCGAAGCGCCTCAACGTGCCCTTCGCGGTCGCCGACGCCACGGCCCTCACCGAGGCGGGCTACGTGGGTGAGGATGTCGAGAACATCCTGCTCAAGCTCATCCAGGCGGCCGACTACGACGTGAAGCGCGCCGAGACAGGCATCATCTACATCGACGAGGTCGACAAGATCGCCCGCAAGGCCGAGAACCCCTCGATCACGCGCGATGTCTCGGGTGAGGGCGTGCAGCAGGCTCTGCTGAAGATCCTCGAGGGCACGGTCGCCAGCGTTCCCCCGCAGGGCGGTCGCAAGCACCCGCACCAGGAATTCATCCAGATCGACACCACGAACGTGCTGTTCATCGTCGCCGGCGCCTTCGCCGGGCTGGAGGACATCATCAGCCAGCGCGCCGGTAAGCGCGGCATCGGCTTCGGTGCTCCGCTGCACGACAAGTCGCTCGAGAAGAACCTGTTCAGCGAGGTGCTGCCGGAAGACCTGCACAAGTTCGGGCTGATCCCCGAGTTCATCGGTCGCCTCCCGGTGGTCACCACGGTGGCCCCGCTCGACCGCGACGCCCTCATCGACATCCTCACGACGCCCCGCAACGCCCTGGTCAGGCAGTACCAGCGCATGTTCGAGCTCGACGGCGTCGAGCTGGAGTTCGAGAAGGATGCCCTCGACGCGATCGCCGACCTCGCCGTGCTGCGCCAGACCGGTGCGCGCGGGCTGCGCGCGATCCTCGAAGAGGTGCTCGGGCCGATCATGTTCGAGGTGCCCTCGCACGACGACGTCGCCCGCATCGTGGTGACCCGCGAGGCGGTCATCGAGAACGCCGCCCCGACGATCGTTCCCCGCACCGTTCCGGCCCGCCGCGAGAAGTCGGCGTAGTCGCGGGGCCCGTGCGGCCGAGAGGGTTACTCTGGCCGCATGAGCGAGTCTCTACGCGATCGGCTGCGGGCCCTTCCCGCCTTCCCCGACGACCTACCCGAGTTCGACCCCTCGCGGGCCCCGGAGCGGGCTGACCTGCTCTTCCTCGAGTGGCTCGCGGAGGCGCTCGCCGCCGGGGTGGCCCAACCCCACGCCTTCACCCTCTCGACGGCCGGGCCTACCGGCCACGTCACCGCGCGCACGCTCATCCTCAAAGATCTGGTCGACGGCCAGTGGGTGTTCGCCGGCGCGCGCTCGACCCGCAAGGGCATCGACCTCGCGGCCAACCCGAGTGCCGCGCTGACGTTCTACTGGCCCGAGGTCGGCCGCCAGGTGCGCGTGACCGGCGAGGTGGAGGAGCTCTCGAGCGAGGTCGCCGCCGCCGACTGGGCCGCGCGCCCCGCGGTCACCGAGCCGCACAACCCCGACTGGGCGGCCTGGGCCCTCACGCCGACTGAGGTCGAGTTCTGGCAGGCCCGCCACGACCGCCGGCACGTGCGGCACTGGTACCGCGCCGCGCCCTAGCCCGCGCTGCGGCTCTAGGCTGGCAGCGTGCTGCAGCCGATCATCGCCGGTGTCGTCGGCGCGCTCACCGGGTTCGCCAGCTCGTTCGCCCTCGTCATCGCGGGGCTCATCGCCGTCGGCGCGAGCCCCGCGGAGGCGGCGAGCGGGTTGCTCGTGCTGTGCCTCGGGCAGGCGCTGCTCGCGGGGCTGCTGTCGTGGCGGTTCCGACTGCCGTTGAGCTTCGCGTGGTCGACGCCGGGCGCCGCTCTGCTCGTCGCGGCCGAGGGCACGACGGGGTCGTACGGGGCGGCCATCGGTGCCTTCCTCGTGTGCGGGCTGCTCATCGTCGTGAGCGGGCTGTGGCCGTGGCTCGGTCGGGCGATGACGCGCATCCCGATGCCCCTCGCCGGGGCGATGCTCGCGGGCATCCTCTTTCCGATCTGCATCGCGCCCGTCACCGCCGTGATCGAGCAGCCGCTGCTCGCGGCCCCCATCGTCATCGTCTGGCTGCTGCTCGTACGCTGGCTGCCCCGCTGGGCGGTTCCGGCCGCGATGCTCGTCGCGATCATCGGCGTGGTCATCAGCGCCGGCGATGACTGGATGCGCGGCGCGCAGCTCGCGCCCGCCCTCACGCTCACCGCGCCGGTGCTCGACCCGCTCGTCATCCTCTCGCTCGGAGTGCCCCTCTTCATCGTGACGATGGCGGGGCAGAACGTGCCGGGCTTCGCGGTGCTGTCGACCCTCGGCTACCGCGGGGTGCCCGCCCGCACCGTTCTCGTGGCCAGCGGCGCGGCCACCGCGCTGTCGGCACCGTTCGGCGGCTACGCGCTCAATCTCGCCGCCATCACTGCCGCACTGATGGCGGGGCCCGACTCGCATCCCGACGCCGGCCGGCGCTGGGTGGCGCCGATCGCCGGGGGAGTGACGTACGTGCTGCTCGGGCTCGGTGCCGGGGCCGCCACGGCCCTCGTCGCGGCAGCCCCGCCGATCCTCATCATCGCCGTGGCGGGCCTCGCACTGTTCGGCGCGTTCACGACCGGGATCGTCAGCGCCTTCGAGGCACCGCAGACCCGACTGACCGCAGCCGTGACGCTCATCGTCGTGGCCTCGGGCGTCGTCGTGCTCGGCATCGGCAGCGCCTTCTGGGGCCTCGTCGTCGGCGCGCTCGTGATGCTCGTGACCCGCCCGAGGAGTAGTGTCGGCGCCAGCCCGACCGAGGAGGCACCATGACAGAGACCGCGGCCCAGCGTCGCGCCAGCACGATCGGCGCGGCCCGCAAGGGCGCCATCTACGGCATCATCGTCTCGTTCTCGCTCGCTGCCATCGTCGGCATCATCGCGCTGCTGAGCGGCGACTTCGGCGAGACCCAGGGCCGCATCATCCTCACGACCCTGCTCATGGGGGCCACGAGCATCACGGCGCTGTGCCACCTGGCGATCGCCGACCGCGCGATGCGCATCGTCGGGTTCGTGGGCCTCGGGGCCAGCGCGGTCACCCTCATCACCGGTCTTGTGCTGATCTGGCGCGACTGGAGCGACCCGGGGCTGGAGGACTGGTTCAAGGTGTTCGCGGTCGCCGGCATTCTGGCGGTCAGCTTCGCCCACGCCAACCTCCTGCTGCTGCTGGCCGGGCGCCGGCGGGCCGTGATCCGCTACGGCCTCATGGTGACGCTCGTGATGATCGCCGCCGTCGCGATCATGATCATCCTGCCGATCGTCAGCGAGGGCGAGATTCCGGGCTACGACAACGAGGAGTGGTACTGGCGCCTTTTCGGCGTCGTGGGCATCCTCGACGTGCTCGGCACCGTCGTCGTGCCGGTGCTCGCCATCTTCGTGAAAGACGCCCCGGCCGTCGCGGTCGCCGACGCGATGGGGGCGGATGCCCCTCCCGCCCCGGCCGCCGGCCCCGAGCACCTCGCCCTCACCCTGCCGGCCGACGTCGCGCAGGCCCTGCAGCAGCGCGCCACCGCCGACGGGGTGGATGCCCCCACGGCCGCGCTCGAGGCGCTGCGCCGCGGGCTGCTCTAGAGCACGCGGTGCGCGGCCCTCGCTAGCCTGGGGGGATGACCGACCCCGCCAACGCACTGCCACTCGACGAGGCCGCCCGCATCGCCCTCGCCGCCCAGGGTCTCGACTACGCCGTGCTCGACACGGGCGGGGCCGACGGCACTGCGGCGGGCAGCCCCGAGGCCGCGGCGCACGAGCGCTGGCTGCAGGCGTACCACCGCGGCTTCCACTTCGAGGCGCTGAGCCCCGAGCAGCTGGCGGAGTACCGCGCGGCCCTCGCCGGCCCGCGCACGGTCGGGGTGTGGGATGCGACGGCGGCGGAGGCGGAGCATCCCATCGCGACCGTCGCGTCGTGGCGCTCGCCGCTGAGCCACGGCGAGACGGCGGAGGGTGAGGCGCGCGCGCTCGAGGGCTGGGCGATCAGCCTCGTGTCGGTCGCTGCGACCCATCGGCGGCGCGGCATCGCGAACGCCCTGCTCGAGGGCGAGCTGCGGGCGGCGCACGCGGCAGGGCTGCCGATCGCGATGCTGACCGTCTCGGAGGCCACCATCTACGGCCGCTGGGGGTTCGGACCCGCGGCGAGCATCGCCGACCTGCGCATCGATGCGCGCGGGCTGCGGTTCACCGCCCCTCTGCCCTCGGGGCGCGTGCACCGGGTGAGCACCCCGAGCCTGCGGGCGGTCGCGCCCGAGCTCGCGCGCCGCGCGGCGCAGCGGCGCGGCGGTGATGTGCCGCAGCGTCCGCTGCACTGGGACCGACTGCTCGGGCTCTCGACCCGCACTGCGGCGCGCGCGAACGCGCTGCGCGCCGTGCGGTACGACGACGAGCGGGGCCAGACGCAGGGATTCGCGGTCTACTCGCTGGCCGCGAACCCCCGCGACTTCGCCGACCACACGCTCACCGTCGAGTACCTGTGCGCGGCGACCGACGATGCCCACGTCGCCCTGTGGCACTACCTCCTCGATCACGACTTGGTAGCGACCGTCGTGGCGGCCCTCCGCCCGATCGACGAGCCCCTGCCCTGGATGCTCGCCGACCCCCGCGCCGTGCACACGACCGGGCGGCGCGAGCACCTCTGGCTGCGCGTGCTCGACGCACCCGCCGCGCTCACCGCGCGCCCCTACGCGGTGTCGGGCAGCGCGCTGCTGCGCGTCTCCGACCCCCTCGGCTTCGCCGCCGGCGACTGGATGCTCGAGGTGGGCTCCGACGGCGCGGCGACCGTCACGGCCGCGAGCGCGCGGGCCGCGGAGCACCCGAGCCCCGGCACCCCGGTCGTCGCCCTCGACGTCGCTGAGCTCGGCAGCCTGCTGCTCGGCGGCACGAGCGCCGAGACCCTGCACGCCGCGGGCCGCATCGCCGAGCGGTCGCCCGGCGCGGCCGCGCAGCTCGACACCCTGCTGCGGGTGCCGCGCGCGCCGTACCTCGGGTACTGGTTCTAGCCCGCTGGGCTCCGCGGCGAGGCCGCGTCGCTGCAGCAGCGGCTCGATCTCGGCGTCGCGCCCGCGGAACGCGCGGTAGGCCTCGAGCGGGTCGCCCGCGCCGCCCAGCCCGAGCACGTGCTGCCGGAACCGGTCGCCGTTCGCGCGCGTGAGCCCGCCGTTCTGCTCGAACCACTGCACGGTGTCGGCGTCGAGCACCTCGCTCCAGATGTAGCTGTAGTAGCCGGCGTCGTAGCCGCCTGAGAACGTGTGGGCGAAGTACGTCGAGCTGTAGCGCGTCGGCACCGCAGGGTTGTCGAGCCCCACGCGCGCGAGGGCCGCGGCTTCGAAGGCGGCGACATCCGTGATGGCAGCGGCGTCGGCGGCGCTCAGCGTGTGCCAGGCCTGGTCGAGCAGCGCCGCGGCGAGGTACTCGCTCGTCGCGAAACCTTCGCCCCACAGTTGCGCTGACCGCACGCGGTCGAGCACCTCGGCCGGAATCGGCTCGCCCGTCTCGTAGTGTACGGCGTAATCGCTCACGATCTCGGGCCAGAGCATCCACATCTCGTTGACCTGGCTCGGAAACTCCACGAAGTCGCGGTACACGTTCGTGCCGGTGAAACGGGGGTAGGTCACGTGCGCGAAGAGCCCGTGCAGCGCGTGGCCAAACTCGTGGAAGAACGTGTTGACCTCGTCGTAGGTCAGCAGGGTCGGCTCGCCCGCAGCGGGCTTGGGCACGTTGAGGTTGTTGACGACGACCGTCGGATGCCCGAGCAGCGCGTTCTGCCCGATGAGCTCGTTCATCCACGCGCCGCCGCGCTTGCTGTCGCGGGTGTACAGGTCGAGCAGGTAGAGACCGAGCTCGGATCCATCCTCGTTGCGCACCTCGAACACCCGCACTTCCGGGTGGTAGCCCTGCAGGTCGGGGCGCTCGGTGAACGTGATGCCGTAGACCTTTGTCGCGGCGGCGAACACGCCGTGCTGCAGCACCCGCTCGGCCTCGAAGTAGGGGCGCAGCTCGCCGAGGTCGACGTCGTACTCTGCTTTCCGCACCTTCTCGCTGTAGTAGGCCCAGTCGTGCGCCGCAATCGGGTGGCCGGCGAGGGCTTCGAGCTTGGCTTGCTCGGCGGCGGCGTTGCGGGCGGCCGCTGGCGCAAGGCGCTCGAGCATCGCGGCGACCCGCTCGGGGTTCTGGGCGGTCTCGTCGGCCGTGACGAACGCGGCGTGGTTGGCGAAGCCGAGCAGTTCGGCGCGCTCGGCGCGCAGGCGCACGAGTTCGAGCAGCACCGGGCGGTTGTCGTGTGCGCCGTCGCGCGAGCCGCGGGCGCGCGAGGCGGCCATGATGCGCTCGCGCGTGGCACGGTTGGTGAGGCTCTCGAGCCAGGGGTGGCCCGTCGGCAGCACGAGGGTCACGAGGTGCTTCCCGTCGAGTCCGCGGTCGGCGGCCGCCTGCGCCGCGGCGCTGAGCTCGCCCGGGGTGAGTCCGTCGAGCTCGGCCGGGTCGTCGATGACGACGGCGAGCTCGTTGGTGTCGGCCAGCAGGTTCTTCTCGAAGGTGGTCTCGAGGGTCGAGATGCGGGCGTTGAGCTCGCTGAGACGCTGCTTCTGCGCCTCGTCGAGCCCGGCGCCCGCGAGCGTCATCTCGGTGTAGTGCCGCTCGATGAGGTAGCGCTGCTCGGGGGTGAGGTCGAGCGACTCGCGCTGGTCGTGCAGCTGGGCGATGCGCCAGTAGAGCGCAGCGTCGAGCGTGATCGCGTCGTCGTGGGCGGCGAGCTTCGGGGCCAGCTCGGCCTCGAGCGCGTTCGTCGCGTCGGTGGAGTCGGCGGAGCACTGGTTGTAGAACACCCGCAGCACGCGGGTGAGCAGCTGGCCGCTCGACTCGAGCGGCGCCATCGTGTTCTCGAACGTCGGCATGTCGCGGCGTAGCGTAATGGTCCGGATCTCGGCGAGCTGCTCGGTCATGCCCTGCTCGATCGCAGGGGCGTAGTGCTCGTCGCGGATCTCCGCGAAGGGCGGCAACTGGTAGGGGCGCGTGCTCGGAGCGAGGAACGGGTTCGACATGCCTCGACCCTAGCGGGAGGGGATGCAAAGGTTTCGTTGCAGAAGACTATTTGCAAAGCATCCATTGCAAAGAAACACTTGCAAAGAAGTCTTTGCATCGCTATCGTGGTCGACATGGGACACCAGACCGATGAGCTCGAGGGCCGCGCCGCCGACCTCGACGGCCTCAAGGCGCTCGCGCACCCGCTGCGCGTGCAGATCATCGAGGCCCTGTCGACCTACGGCGAGCAGACCGCGAGCGGCCTGGCCGAGCGGCTCGGCGAGTCGAGCGGTGCCACCAGCTACCACCTGCGGCAGCTCGAGAAGCACGGCTACGTGCGCGAGGTCGCCGGTCGCGGCACCGGCCGTGAGCGGTGGTGGGAGCGCGTTCCCGGCCCCATCCACCTGGGCAGCGCCGAGCTCGACGAGACCGAGGCGGGCCGCGCGGCCTCGCGCGTCATCATGCGCGAGTGGCTGCACCACCGCGAGGTCGGCCTGCGCGACGTCATCGAGCGCGGCCACGAGGTTCTCGCGCCGCACTGGCGCGAGGCACTCGCACTGCAGTCGGCGAGCGTGCACGTGACGGCCGAGCAGCTCGAGAAGCTCAACCACGACATCGTCGATCTCATCATCGCCTTCGCGCGCGAGCACCGGGGCCAGCGGGTCGCCGGCTCGCGACCGGTGCACCTGCAGTACTACGCCTACCCCGTGCTCGACGGCGAGGAGATCCCCGCCGACGGCACCGTCACCACCACCCCCGCCACCACCGCTTCGAACCAGAAGGAGGGCTGATCATGACCACGATCACGCTCACCGTGTGCGACGCCGCGCCCCGCGAGTCGACCCTGCGCCGCCTCGCCCTCAGCGCCGGCATCGCGCTCGTCCGCTGGGCGCACCGCCGCCCGCTCCCGCCCACGCACGAGCAGCAGGCCCTGCGGCTCGAGACCGAGCGGGCGATCGCTCAGCAAGCGTCCAGCCGGCGTTACGGAATCGCCCAGTAGATTCACCCCGGGCGCCTCCCGAGGCCGCCCGCGCTCGAACCCGACACCCCGCGCTCAGCGGCGACGTGCACCGATGCATCACGGATGATCCGAGCATCCGCATCGGGCGGGAGCTACGCCCCGCACCTCCCGCCGCTCAGCGCGGGGTGTCGCCATCCTCGGTGACGATCGCCCCGTCATGGCCGACCCGGATGACCGTTCCATCGTCGAGCTCGACGACGGGTCGTCCCTCCAGCCAGGTGAGCGTCCAGCGCCACAGGGTGGTGTCGCGGCCGAGCAGCTCGCCCTCCACCGCGCGAATCGCCGCGCGCACCTCCGGGCTCAGTCGAGCCGGCGGCTCGCCGCCGACGCTCCAGCGTGTTCCGAGCTGCATGCTCAGACCTCCCACTCGTAGGTGACCCAGCTCGTGCGCGTCGCCAGCCGGTCGTACACGCCCTGCGCGCGCGTGTTGTCGGCGGCGGTGATCCAGCGGATCGTGCCGCCGCCGTGCGCCCGCGCGTGCGCCGCGATCGCCTCGAGCAGCGCGGTGCCCGCGCCCGAGCCGCGCACCGCGGGCTCGGTGTACAGGTCGTCGAGGTACCAGCCAGGGCCGGCCGTGAAGGTGTCGGGCTGCTCGCGCAGGTGGGCGAAGCCCACGACCTCGCCGTCGTGCTCGGCGACCAAGCAGACGAGCGGGTGCTCCGCATCCATCAGCCACGCCCAGACGCCGTCGAGCACGGCGTTGTCGAAGGCGGTCTCGTAGAACACGCCGTAGGCGGTGAACAGCGCGCGCCAGCGCTCGTGATCGTTCGGCTCGATCGGGCGCACGACGACGCCGGTGGGGGATGCGGAGCTCATGCGCCCAGTCTGCCGCAGCGCGGCGTCACGCCTCGGGCAGCTCGCCGAGCTCGATCTCGACCACCGCGACCTCGTCGGCCGGGGTGAACGAGAGCGCCGCGATGCGTCCGACCGCGGCGAGGTCGGCCGCGGCGTGCTCGAGCAGGGCCGGGCCCGCGATGACGGCGCGCGTCACCGGGGTCTTCTGCGAGGCCTTCGCATCGGTCTTGGCGCGGCGGATGCCGATGAGGGCCTCCGACACGAGCGGCAGCAGACCGCCGTGCTGAGCCTCGACGCCGAGTTCGGCGACGGTCGGCCACGGCGCGCGGTGCACCGAGCCCTCCGCACCGTGCGTCCAGCTCCAGACCTCCTCCGTCGCGAACGGCAGCACCGGGGCGAGCAGTCGCACGAACACGTCGATCGCCAGCTGCAGCGCGGCGACCGCGCTCGCCTGACCGGCCGCGCCCTGCGAGCCGTAGGCGCGCTCCTTCACGAGCTCGAGGTAGTCGTCGGTGAAGGTCCAGAAGAACTGCTCGGTCACCTCCAGCGCGCGGGCGTGGTCGTACTCCTCGTACGCGCGGGTCGCGGTCGCGACCACCTCGCCGAGGGTCGCGAGCATGTCGATGTCGAGGGGCTCGGTCACCGCATCCGTGCCCGCGGCGGCGCCGACCGGGGCCTCGAAGCTGCAGACGAACTTCGCGGCGTTGAGCACCTTGATGGCTAGGCGGCGCCCGATCTTCATCTGCTTGGGGTTCTGCGGGTCGAAGGCGGCGTCGGTGCCGAGGCGCGACGAGGCCGCCCAGTAGCGCACCGCGTCGCTGCCGTGCTCGTCGAGCATCGCGGCGGGGGTGACGACGTTGCCCTTCGACTTCGACATCTTCTTGCGGTCGGGGTCGACGATGAAGCCCGAGATGCCCGCGTGCTTCCACGGCACGGTGCCGTGCTCGAGCTCAGCGCGCAGCACGGTCGAGAAGAGCCAGGTGCGGATGATGTCCTGCCCCTGGCTGCGCAGGTCGTAGGGGAAGACGAGGCCGAACAGCTCGGGGTCGTCCTCCCACTTGCCGGCGATCTGCGGGGTGAGCGACGACGTCGCCCAGGTGTCCATGATGTCGACCTCGCCGACGAAGCCGTTCGCCTGCCCGCGCTGGCTCTCGTCGAACCCGGGAGCGGGCATCGAGGCCGGGTCGACCGGCAGCATGTCCTCCGACGGCACGATCGGGTCGCCCGTGGGCTCGCCGTTCTCGTCGAGGCGGTACCAGACCGGAATCGGCACGCCGAAGAAGCGCTGGCGCGAGATCAGCCAGTCGCCCGACAGCCCGCCGACCCAGTTCTCGTAGCGCACCCGCATGAAGTCGGGGTGGAACTCCACCTCGCGGCCGCGCTCGAGCAGGCGCGCGTTGAGGGCCTCGTCGCGGGCGCCGTTGGCGATGTACCACTGGCGGGTGGTGACGATCTCGAGCGGCTTGTCGCCCTTCTCGAAGAACTTCACGGGATGCGTGATCGCACGGGGCTCGCCGATGAGGTCGCCCGACTCGCGCAGCAGCTCGACGATGCGGGCCTTCGCGCTGAACACTGTCTTGCCGGCGAGCTCGGCGAACACCGCGGCCGCGGCGCCCTCGATGCCCTGCGGCGGCTCGGCGAGGATGCGGCCGTCCTTGCCGAGAATCGGGCGCATCGGCAGGTCGAGCTCGCGCCACCAGACCACGTCGGTGACGTCGCCGAAGGTGCAGACCATGGCGATGCCCGACCCTTTGTCTTGCTGCGCGAGGTGGTGCGCCACGACGGGCACCTCGACGCCGAACAGCGGCGTGCGCACCGTGGTGCCGAAGAGCGGCTGGTAGCGCGGGTCATCGGGATGCGCGACGAGTGCCACGCAGGCGGGGATCAGCTCGGGGCGCGTCGTCTCGATCTCGATCGTGCCGCCGTCGGGCCGGTGGAAGCTGACCCGGTGGAAGGCGCCGGGCATCTCCTTATCCTCCAGCTCGGCCTGCGCGACCGCGGTGCGGAAGGTGACGTCCCACAGCGTCGGCGCGTCGGCGCGGTAGGCCTCGCCGCGCGCGAGGTTGCGCAGGAAGGCGCGCTGGGCGACCCGCTGCGCCTCGTCGCCGATGGTGCGGTAGGTCTGGCTCCAGTCGACGCTGAGGCCGAGGGTGCGCCACAGGTCTTCGAACTGCTTCTCGTCCTCCACCGTGAGGCGCTCGCAGAGCTCGATGAAGTTGCGGCGGCTGATCGGCACCTGGTCGGCGGCCTTGTTCGAGCCCGCGTTGTCGCCGCCCTCGAACGGCGGGGTGAAGTCGGGGTCGTAGGGAAGGGCGGGGTCGCAGCGCACGCCGTAGTAGTTCTGCACGCGACGCTCGGTGGGCAGACCGTTGTCGTCCCAGCCCATCGGGTAGAAGAGGTTCTTGCCCCGCATGCGCTGGAACCGCGCGGCGAGGTCCATGTGGGTGTAGCTGAAGACGTGGCCGATGTGCAGCGAGCCCGAGGCGGTGGGCGGGGGAGTGTCGATCGCGTAGACCGAGTCGGGCCCCGCATCCACGGCCGCCTGGCGGTCGAAGCGGTACGTGCCCTGCTCCTCCCAGACCGGTCCCCACTTCGCTTCGAGACCCTCGAGGGCGGGCTTGTCGGGCAGGTTGGCAGTGCTCATGGCAGGGTCTCGCTTCGCTATGTGCGGCACCGTGTCAACGGGTGCCTGAGTGTGGGAGGTGCCTCTCATCGTACCGGCGCGCGGCGCCCCCACCCGGCGCGCGGCTACTGCCGGACGATCTCCACCGTCTTGTGCGTCAGGCGGCCCGCAGAGTCCTCCAGCGTCACGGTGTAGCGCTGGCTGGCCTCGGAGCACTGGTAGTTGAACGTGTAGGTCGCCGTGGTCGGCACCGACTCGAAGGGCTCGGCCTTGGCGTTGTTCGTGCCGATGCCGAACCACGCGGCGACAGCGTTGGTGCTGCTCCAGCTCCAGGTGATCGCGACCGAGCTGGACGTATCGGGGCAGGTCGCGCGGTTCGGCCCGCTGAAGGTCGCGAAGCTGGGGCTCTGGGGCGCGGGAGGCGGGGGCGCGGCGGTGGCGCTCGGCGAGGCGCTCGGCTCGTCGGAGGGTTCGTCGGTCGGCTCGGGCGACTCTGTCTCCTCCGGCTCCGGAGTCTCGCTGTCGCTCGCGGTCGGCACCGGAAGCGGCCCGGCGGTGTCGTCGCCCTGGTTGCTGACGAGCACCACGATCAGCACGATGAGCGCGATGAGGATCGCGCCGGCCACCGCGATCAGCGCGATGAGCAGACCGCGCTTCTGCTTCTCCTCCGGCGCGGCGGCGGCACTGTCGGCCTCCGCACCGGTGGTGGCGGCGGCGGTGCTCGACAGGGGGGCGGTCTCGGGCTCCACGGCGCACAGCCTAGGCCCGAGACCGCGACTCCGGCTAGGGCGTCTTGTGCACCGGTCGTGACTGTCAGCCTGCTTCGCGACTCCTTCTGCGACGCGTCGTCGTGATTGACAGGCTATTGACAGAAGGGTCTGTACACCCTAGTTTCTTGCGCATTGCTCGCGTGTTCGGGAGGTAGTGATGAACGGTCGTTTGCGTCTCAGGGCGGTAGTGGCGTTGCTGGCGGGATTGGCGCTGACTGTCCCCGCCGGGACTGCGCTTGCGGTTCCCGCAGGTCCAGTGACAGTGGCGCAGGGCGACGGATCAGGGCTTCTCGGGCTGCGAACGCCTCCGACGCTCAAGGCCTCGAGTCCCTACTACTACTCGCGAAGCTACTCGATCCAGTATGGTGCGCATTCACTGCGCCACCTCTATGACACGAACGCAGAGGCCTTCTCCCTCATTCGTAGAAACCTCGCGAGCCTCTTCCCGATTTCTGGTATGGCCAACAACCCCGTTGTCGGCCAGGTCCACACGCTTTCCGGCGGGAATCCGGTGAGAGTCACGTCGGTCACCGCAACGTCGTTCTCTCTGGTCTCCTTGCCGGGCCACTGGGAAGGCGCGAACAACAAGATCACGTTCTCGGTCATCAACAACGGACTCACACTGAGAGTCGTCGCGAACGGTCCTGTTGCTGTCGTGCCACCGCGGAGCTGGGCCCCCGATGTCTTGTGGCCAGCTTTCGCGGTCAAGATCGCATCCAGGATCAACCCGGGAATGAATCCCTACAGCGGCTCCTGGCGCTAGCTGTACTCAGCAGTGACCCTGGTGACAGTTCCGGTCTTGTGAAACAGGAGA
>OFDN01000933.1_pt1 | contig 21304 bp, 19 predicted proteins | sample 1520971 | NCBI WGS metagenome assembly OFDN01 (sample SAMEA94257418, study PRJEB24077) | hot springs metagenome | biome: Aquatic biome; feature: Geographical feature; material: Water | place: India | collected 2012-06-12 | depth 5 m
TTTTGCTTCTCGTTTCGATTAAGTTAATTCTTTCGACTTCAGCGAGGTTTCCTTGAAAGTTTGAAAGTTCGTAGATAAAGTTTGTGGTTTTTCCTGCATTTAGGAGGGTTGATTCGCTTCCTAATTGTGACTTTATGCTAAATCCTAATGTTTGAACTTGATTAGCACGAGGGTCATGTATTACAATGGTAATATCTGATTTTGTAGTTGATTTTGCCTTCAAATTGCTACAGCGCACTGAGGCCATGAATTCTTCAATTTCGGGTAGGCTGAATGTTCCAGAAGAATTTTTGATTTGTTCAAGAAGTGAAACCGCTTGTACGGAAAAAGTGTTAACAGGAATTCTGAGTTGTTCTTCGTTTCCATTAATAATAACAAGATCTCCTTGCACTGTATAGTCGTAGTTCCCACCCGTTTCCGATCTTATTATTTTGATAATTGGGTAAAATAGGTTTTCAATTTTATTGAGATCAGCATCTCCAGCGAAGATTGTTTTTTCTCCTAGTAATTTAAACAAGGCATAAATTTCACTCCACTCTCCTTTGTTACCTGTTAACATGGTATTTAATTTTAATTGCCTTCACTATTTGTTCAGCCGTTGCCTGAATAGCTGGAACAGCTACTGAATTCCCGAATTGTTTATAAGCTGAAACGTCAGCTACAGGAATAACGTAATTGTCAGGAAAACCCTGCAATCTTGCCCATTCTCTTGGCGTCATTTTTCTGATGCCTTCTCTATTCACAGTGCCTTTGATTTTGGTAGTAGGAGTAAAGTCTGTGATTCTATGATCAATAACTAAGTTTCTCTCTCTTCCCATTCCTCCAACAACTATAGCATTAGCAATTCCATTATCAGGAATAATTTCGTAACCAAAGCCGTTACCTTTTCCTTCATGGCGGGCCTTATGATTTATAAGTGTTTGCATGTATTGTGTAGAAAGGAAGTATTTTGTTGGTGGCACTTTCTTTTCTTTTATATCAGCGAAGGTCACTTTTTTATCAATGGGTTTCGGATATCTAAACTCCGAAACTCCCAAGTCTTTTCTAAAACCGACAATAAATATCCGCTCTCTATTTTGAGGAACACCGAAGTCCTTAGCATTAATTATTTGTGGATCTGGAACGTAATAATCGAGATCATTTCTAAGCACGTGAAGTATTGTTTCAAGTGTTTTCCCTTTGTCATGATTTCGAAGGCCTTTGACATTCTCAAGAAATATTGCTTTCGGCTTTTTACGTTTAATGATCTCTGCCACATCGAAAAATAACGTTCCTCGTGTATCTTCAAATCCACCTCTTTTGCCAGCAATGGAAAATGCCTGGCATGGAAATCCTGCACATAAAACATCAAATGCATCTGGAATGAATTTTTTTGTTTCTTCCTTGGTAATATCCCCGAAGGGAACTTCACCAAAATTTGCTTGATAAGTTTTTTGAGCATTTTTATCCCATTCACTTGTAAATACGCACTTTCCTCCCAGATTTTGCATTGCTAGGCGAAACCCGCCGATTCCAGCGAATAGATCAATAAATTTGAATGTATAGTTTTCTGAGGTTGGAAAAGGTACATTTTCCACTTCAAAGAGTAATTGCTGCACAGCATCGTCTTTAACTACGGAAATGGCCGTTGATTCTTGTTTATACTTAACAAGTTCCTTAATGACTTTTTCTGCAGCTTCTTTGAAATGTTTGGCAACTCCATTGTTTATATTGTGCAGATAGTGGGTGATTACCGCTTTTGTGTTATTGAGTTCATTAGCATTAGTGAGGGCGGATTGAAAGCCTTTCTCATCTATATCGTCTATACCGATTTTCACTTTCCCTTTCATGTCTATGCCTTTCTGATTTGAGCGGCAATTTCGTAAAAAAAATGATGATGTAATGAAGTAAACTTTAAACAGTACTGAGTGATAATTAACAAATCGAGAAATGGCGAGATTGTGCTGGGTAATTCGACGCTAATTATAACTTGTACTCATGACTTAAAGTTTTCTATTAGTTAAATGAAAGCCTTATTCCTGATGGCTGGCTAAACTATTTCTCACAAATATTGTCGACATCTCGGTCCAATCCCGAGTTTTATAGATTCTAAATCGACCAATTCCCTGCCGCATACGGAGCACTCTCCTGTTTGATGTCCATAGCTGAGAATATATGATTTCGTATTCTTAGAAAATTGTACGAAGAGTTGAAGAATAGGAATTATGTTTTTTGCGTCTTTATCAGGAACAACATCCCCTGATCTTGAAATTTGCATTAGCTTTTGGCCAGTAGTAGAATTTTTGACTTGTAAAATGTTATAGTTCTTGGTCGGAGTCTTGTCACTATAATCACTAAGATAGCTAATGTGAATTTTTTCAACTTGATTATTGTTGTTTCTAAATGTAATTCGAAGAACAGGATAATTTTGTTTTGCGATTCTTTTATCAATTTCAGAAAAAATATTTGTAGCATTCAAAGCATTAAAGGGTAATGGAGGTAAAGACATAACGTATCGAATCATTTTGTGGCCATACTTTGTGAGCGCTGCCATCGCTGTTCTGTGGACACTAATTTCATCGCTAGGACTTAACTGATTACTTTTGAAGAATTCTCTGGCCATTCTTTTAGCGTTGCTGTCAATAAGGCCAAGACATACTGAGCATGCTTCAAAGTCTGAAAAAATAGTTTGAATCTCTTCGTCCCCATAATGTACAGTTCTAGTTTCTTTTGTGTCGAATTTGTTCTCTGAGTAGACAGATTCTCTTTGAAGTTCTTTGAAAGGGTGTGAAATTTCAAATGATTTAGGTGTTTTATATCTCCCCTCTTTGACTAATACACTTGAAACGGGCTTTATATTAAAGTCTCCTCGATGAATGCGGTATGTAATCTCTTTTTCTAGGTTTGGGTCTATTTTAGATTGTAAATTAATTTCTAATTTGCCTATTGCTTGGAAGTAGGTAATTAATGTGGATACGCTTATTTGCAGTTCTCTACCTAATTGCGGAAGTGTCTTCATAATAGTATATTTTTTACAAAAACTATCAAGGATATTCGATCATAACGATTTTCATACCTTTCAATCCCTATAATACAAGAAATAATAAGCTTCTACATTATCCAAATAAGCGCCGTCGAAGCGGGCGGTGATGATTTTTTTCATGTAGGAATTATCATTTCCGTAAATAATTTCTTGCCAATCTTTTTTCCAAAATTTTACCCAAAACTCATCATCATATCCTTCATACTTGCGCTTGAGCCATAACGGATGATGTAGGCCCCATCCGTCTTTCCAGTAGTATCGGAATTTCTCTGCTGAACCTATATTGATATAGGAAATCACCAGTCTTTTTCCTCCATTCGCTTTCACTTTTAATTGTTCGACCTCGGCTGCACTGAGCTCTACTTCATTAAAAAATAAATCTATTAATACTACATCAAAATTGGTCGCGGCGATGTCACTGATCATTTCTTCTTTCGTTGAATAATTATCTGTACTAATCAAGTATAAATAATTCTGCGCTTCGGATAAACTAAGAATGTCGTTGTCATTGGAGCGAGGCACGCTGTCGGGAATGGTGGTGTAATCATAATTGTTTGCCGTGCGAGGAAAGCAAATGAAACCTTCGTCGTAGTTGCGATTCAGAGCGTCGGAAACATTGCTATTGCTCCCCACGTATTCGGCGACCATGATTTTTTTCGAATCGTCAATCTCTCGGAGCATCAATAGTCGCTCGCTATCGAGGGCGTAACCATCGTTATAAAACAGCTCCTCGACTCCAAGTCCACTTATCGCCGACATATAAGAGGAATTTAATCCTTCTGCAGGATCGATGTTATTAAATGCGAGCTCTGTTCCATTCTGTGGAATGATGATGAAATCAGGGTCATAACTACGTGCGTAATTCGAGATGTTTATTACAAAGTCTTGCATCTTGCCTGCAGCCTTGTCTGAACGTCTTTCTTTGAAACAACTCACAAGTGTGACTGTCACCAAAAGGATTAATGTGAATTGTTTCATAGCGATGATTTTTTAAATGCAGAGTCTATCGGTGTAACAATTGTTTCTGTGTTTTATTTTCTTCGATGATATTCATCCAACGTTTCTCCAATATGATAGCCCTGAATCAACAAGGGCAGACCATCTGATACGGGTTCAAAGAATGGTATTTTACCCATTGCAATTCCTTTGTCTAAATCTTCTTTTGTAGAATACTCTTTGGCAACATCTAGATATGTTCCATTCATCAAATGTTTGAATTCATGCTGGAAGATGACTGCTGCAAATCCTTCCAATCTCCCTGTTTTTACATTTCCCATAGCATCTCTACAGGTATATTCGAGCCACTCATAAGTGGCTACATTTCCTCTTTTTTCTCCTTGAGCGCTGAGGCATCCATGCCAGAAGTTCTTTCTAGTTTCGGAGACCTTGGAGATGACGGGATTGATGAATATTTGTTTTTCGACAGGACCGAGTACTTTATACCGAGGATTATCGGCCTTTGCTTCGATGATAAAGATCTGAAGTCTTTTTCCGATTTGATTCGCCGCTATTCCCACTCCAGATTTTCTTGTCATTACTTGATACATGCTATCAATCAGTATTGACAATTTTGAAGAATTGAATTCTCTTTCTTTAATTCGTCGTGGTGGGGTATATAGCGCACTTTTAGCAGTAGTTGTAGAACGTGGGGTAACATGTTGGAGGACTTCCAAGGGTCGGTTGGCAAGCTCGAGAGATAAAGATTCATCTAATTTTTTACATCCATAAATACAGCAAAATGCCAGCGAAGACAATAGAAGTGTTATGATGCGCATTATGATTATTTTCGCCAATATTAGTTTAATTAGATGAATGGTAAAATTGTTGGGATGTCATTTTTTCAATGTTCTAGAACATTCATCTATAAAGTGTTGTTATGCTCCTTTAACCTCGTGGGGCCTTTGAATCACTGTATATTATGAAGAGAGCGTTTATTGTTGGTGCTGGTGTAGCAGGATTGGCTACAGCATTGAGGCTGCGAGCACTTGGAATGTCGGTGGAAGTCTTCGAGGCCAATGATTATCCAGGAGGAAAGTTACATTCATTTGACGTCAATGGTTATCGCTTTGATGCCGGGCCTTCTCTGTTTACACTTCCTGACTTAGTGACTGAGTTGTTTGGACTTTTTGGTGAGAGGTTTGAAGATCATTTTGATTATAGCCGAAAAGAAACCGTCTGCAATTATTTCTGGGAAGATGGCGTACGATTTACTGCGCATGCAGATCGAGATGTTTTTGTTAAGGATGCCGCCTCAACCTTTGGTGTAGACGCTGCGGTGCTTAAGTCTTACTTGAGTAAAAGTCAAAGGAAATATGATTTGACTGCACCTCTATTTCTCGAAAAATCTCTTCATAAAATCAACACTTATCTCACAAGAGATACGTTGAATGCTATTGTGAAGGTGTCTGATATGGGGATATTCAGTAGTCTCAACGACTTGAATACAGCAGAAATTAAGGAGCCTCATTTGGTTCAGTTGTTTAATCGATATGCCACCTATAACGGCTCCTCGCCATTCAAGACGCCGGGCATCATGAGCATGATACCGCATCTTGAAATGCATTTGGGAACGTATTTTCCCAAAAAGGGAATGCATAGTATCACCATGGCTTTATACAATTTGGCTGTGAGACAAGGCATTCAATTTCACTTTGGTCGAAAGGTGGATGAGATTATTTTGGAAGGAAGAAAAGCTGTAGGAGTACGTTCAGGAAATAGCGAATTTTATTCAGATTTGGTAATATCCAATATGGATATTTATTCGACTTATAAAAAGCTTCTTCCTAAAGCTTCTCATCCAACTAGGACGCTAAATCAAGAGCGATCTAGTTCTGCTATTATTTTTTATTGGGGAATAAAGAAAGAGTTTCCGGAGTTGGATTTACACAATATTTTTTTCAGTAAAAATTATTCTGAGGAGTTCGCTCATATTTTCGATAAGAAGACGCTGTTGGATGATCCCACCATCTATATCAATATCACAAGCAAAGAAAAATCAGATGATGCTCCAGCAGGTTGTGAGAATTGGTTTGTGATGATCAATGCACCAGGAGACTATGGCCAAAACTGGGATCAATTGGTCGCTCAAGCACGGAAAAATATCATTGATAAAATAAATCGCCTATTAGGGGTTGATGTCGGCTCATTGATAGAGGCGGAAGAAGTCTTGACTCCACCACTCATTGAAAAGCGCACCAGTAGCTATCGAGGAGCCTTATATGGTGCGGCGAGTAATTCGAAGTTTGCTGCGTTTTTGCGACATCCCAATTTCTCGAGAAAATTAAAGAACTTATACTTCGTAGGTGGCTCTGTTCACCCTGGTGGAGGTATACCATTGTGTTTGCTTTCCGCTAAAATTACTTCTGAAATAATTGCAGCTGAAAAATGATGGACTTTTTATATTCTAAAAAATCTTTATCTGTTTTCATGATCTGGCTAGTCACCATCTCAGGTATGATTGGTATTTATCTAGGGCATGTTGATTGGTTTGTTTCGAAAACCCCCATGAATTTGATCTTGGGTATGATATTGTTGTTTTGGAATTTTCCTCCAAAAAATGGCTTAAAGAGTGTTTTAGTATGGTTTGTTGTGTACGTGTTGGGAATGATTGTAGAGGGCATCGGTGTGAATACGGGCTTGCTTTTCGGAGATTACACGTATGGAGAAAATCTTGGAATAAAAGTTCTTGGTGTTCCAATTTTAATTGGAATAAATTGGGTGGTGCTCACTTTCTTAACGGCAAGTATTTCTCGGAGATTTATTTCGAATAAATGGATAGCAGTATTTGTGGGTGCAGCACTCATGGTGTTGCTAGATTTATTCATTGAACCTATCGCTCCGATCTTCGATTTTTGGAGTTGGGAATTGGGTTACGCGCCGCTTAGAAACTATATTGATTGGTTTGTGGTTTCTCTAATTATGCAGGTTATAGTTCAAAAGGAATTGCCAGAAGATTCAGCGTCATTCCCCATTCATCACCTAGCTTCCGAGTTTGCGTTTTTTATCTTCTTTTGTTTGATTTTTTAGGGTGAAGGAATCTTATGATTCGAGTGATCTTGCTTTTAATGACATTTTTTATTTTGTGAATTTATAGTCTTTGAGCACTCGAATGCCGAATAAACCATTTTCGAAGGTGTAGGTTACTTCACTTTTTGTTTCCAATGATTCAAAGTTGTAAAAGCTTCTGAACCATGCGTAATCTTCGTATGCTTGATTTTCTAGATGAATATATCCTGATTTTTGATATGTGCGATAATTCAGTCTAGTTGTTGTACCGATCACATCATGTTTAAAGTAGTATTTTTCAATTTGTTGTTCAGACGAAAAGACAAAGTTGATCAGGAAAAATAGGTTAAAAAGGCTGGGCATTATACCAAGTAGGAGCCACCTTCTCGTTATGATATTTCTAAGAGGGGTGCAACGATAATACAGATAACCACCGAAAGAAATTAAGAAGAATAGGATTAGTATTAAACGAAAGATAGTTATTTGACTATTAAGTGTTACACGAAAGATCAACAGGATATTTATTAGAGTAATTACTGCGAGCTGGAATGATTTGTTTTTAATGATAATGGGAATGGCGGTGAAAAATCTTTTTGCACTCAACTTGATTTTTTCTTTAAAAATACCAGCCCAGAATTGAACAGAAAGAATAACGAATAGGCATCCTACAATCAATCCGGCCCATTGCTTAAATAGATAGCCCCACAAAGGAGATAGAAGCACCAATACAGAAGTGATAAGGTAAATGTGCTCTACAACAGTTTTTGCGGCCTGCCTTACATCTGTGTTTTTAAATGGGCCCTTCATTGTGGTCTTTAGAATTCTCTGCGGACTGATGTGGTTAATTGTTTTGGGAATTCCAAATGCTTGTTTGCTTTCAATGCTCTTAAATGAAGCTCAGCATTGAAGTTTTCAACTACGCCGCTTTCTAATCCATCCTTGATCGCACGACGCAGTTCGTATATTCTTTTTATTTTTTTCTCAATTAAATGTGTCTGAGCCCCGTCAATATCGCGGACCTTTTGATGTTTCTCGCATAGCACCTCAGTTGTATTTTTAATTTCACTACGAGAATTACCATTGACAGAGTTTTTACTCATGATGTTTTAGTTTAGGAAAGGGTTAGAAATTGGTATTTCTCCCAAAACTGGAGACGAGTTTTAATTCATTCTATTTCTCTTCAAGTAAACGCTTGATCGGTGCTACCATCACATCGATATCTCCAGCACCCAAGGTGAGGAGTATCGCAGGTTTATGCTGATCGAGGTAGGGGAGTACTTCTGATTTTTCTAGTAAAATCTTTTCTGAACTCGTCACATCCGTTAATAGCATATCTGAACTCACGCCTTCTATTGGCAACTCTCTCGCTGGATAAATAGGAATTAAAATGCATGTGTCCAACAAGGAAAGACTAGCGGAAAAATCTGCTGCGAAATCGCGTGTGCGGGTATAGAGGTGTGGTTGGAAAATGCCGGTTATTTTTTGACCAGGATATAATTCACGAACGCTTTCGATGCAGGCTTTTAATTCGGTAGGATGATGCGCATAATCATCGATGAATACTAGATCATCTTTTTTAATGACATATTCAAATCTGCGATGAACTCCTTTAAACGAAGCCAATCCTTCTGCTAGTGCTTCAATTGGAATGCCGGACAATAACGCCATTCCACAAGCTGCAACAGCATTTTCAACATTGTGTCTTCCAGGTTGTCCAATGGTCAAATTTCGTGCGGTACCCTGTGGTGTAATCAAATCGAAGTGATAAGCTCCTTTTTCTACACGGATATTTTCTGCGTAATAATCCGCTTTTTCCTCGATACTATATCGAAGCATTTTGCAAGATTTATTTAATTTATTTCCTGCTATGAGCAATCCTGATTTTACCAGAATAATTCCATCTTCTTGTAAGCGTTCTGCGAATAATTGAAAGCCTTCACGCACATGATCGGCATCACCGTAAATATCGAGGTGATCGGCGTCCATACTGGTAATGACAGAAAGATTTGGACTAAGGGTTAAAAAGCTACGATCAAATTCATCTGCTTCTACCACGGTCCAATCAGTGGATTCTCCCAACAATAAATTCGTTTGATAGTTGGATGTAATCCCTCCTAGAAAAGCGTTGCAATTTTTTCCTGCTGCTTTGATTAAATGTGCCGTAAGACTACTTGTGGTGGTCTTTCCGTGTGTACCGGCAATGGCAATTGTATTCGAGTTAGCAGTGATAAGACCTAATATTTCACTGCGTTTTTTTAATTCAAATCCATTTTCCAAAAACCAGTTTTTTTCATTGCTGTCTTTTGGAATAGCGGGTGTATATATGACGAGAATTTTTTCTTTAGGGGTCACTTTAATTAAGTGAGGAATCTCAAGTGCTGTATCGTCGTAGTGGATAGAAATCCCGCTCATTTCGAGTTCGGCAGTGAGGGCGGTTGGTGTTTTGTCATAGCCGAGCACAATCTTTCCATGATGATGGAAGTAGCGTGCAAGGGCGGACATACCAATGCCTCCAATTCCTAGGAAGTAAACGATTTCGATCTGAGGGATATGCATAAGAGGGTTTATTTTACCCCACAAATATGCAGCACTTCTTTCGCTATTACACTATCCGCATCGGGTTTCCCTAGTGTGGCTATATTTCTGGCTAGAGCGGTGCTTTCTGATGGATTCTTGAGCAAGGCAATGGCTTGCTTTGATAACTCGATATGGGCCACGCTATCTCGAACCAGTATAGCCCCATTTACATTGACCAATGCCATGGCATTTTTGGTTTGATGATCTTCTGCTACATTGGGAGATGGAACAAGGATTGTCGGCTTTTGAACCAGGCATAATTCGGAGATGGACATCGCTCCAGCTCTGCTGATAATGATGTCAGCCGCAGCATATGCTAAGTCCATTTCTTTGATGAAAGTATGTACATGGACGTGGTCGTGCTTGGTAGTTGCGGTGTAATTTTTTCCAGTTTGCCACACCACCTGAAACCCGGCGTCTACCAAAGCGAGCGCATCTTTGTCGATGGCTTGATTGATGGTGCGAGCACCCAAACTTCCACCAATAACCAATAGTACAGGACGAGAAGTGTCTAATTTAAAATGCTGCAATGCATTTTCTTTTTTACCTTGAATCTGCCAAACATCCGAGCGAACAGGATTTCCGGTGAGGATGATTTTTTCTTTTGGAAAAAATTTATCAAGGTTCGGATAGGCCACACAAATGCGTTCTGCCTTTTTTGCTAAAATCTTATTGGTGACTCCAGGGTAGGAGTTTTGTTCTTGAATCAATGTTTTTACTCCACACATCGAGGCCATGCGTAGTAGCGGTCCGCTGGCGTATCCTCCCACTCCAATAGCGATGTCGGGACGAAACGTCTTGATGATCTTGCGTGCCTTTAAAAGGCTTGCAATGACTTTAAATGGCACTTTCAGATTCTGCAGCGTTAGTCTGCGCTGAATTCCCATGATGGGTAATCCAATGATCTCATATCCTGCTTGTGGTACTTTCTCCATCTCCATGCGGCCTTCTGCGCCAACAAAGAGAATGGCAGCGTCTGGATGCTGTTTTTTTATTGCATTAGCGATGGCGATGGCGGGGAAAATATGTCCTCCTGTGCCACCTCCGGATATGATCACCTTCAAAGCCATTAGACGGATGTGAATTGATTGGTTTTGCTATCTACCGAATGAACATTCGGTTCTACATTGTCTTCGATCAAGAGCTCCTCTTCGGATTCTTCCTCAACTGCTGGTGAGGCGAGGTAGGCCTCAGGATTATAAACGCTGCGACTCACTGAAAGAATGATTCCGATGCTGATACAGGTCAAGATAGTACTTGTACCTCCCAGGCTCACCAATGGCAGCGGCTGTCCTGTAGTCGGAAATAAATTGACCGATACACCCATGTTGATGAGTGCTTGTACTACCAAGAGCAGCGAGAGTCCTATGGCGACGAGCCGCCCGAATTGATGGTCGCACTTGGATGTAAATCGAACGGTGCGGAAAAACAGGATGATATAAATAAGTAAAAGTCCAGCACCTCCTAAGATGGATCCGTATTCTTCAATTACAAAGGCATACACCATGTCTGAATAAGGGTGCGGTAAGAAATTTCGTGTAGTACTGGTGCCAGGACCTTTAGGAATAACGCCTCCTTGATAGATGGCGTATTGTGCGAGATTTGATTGATAATTTCCTTCGCTGTCGGCATCAACTTTATTGAGAATACGATTCTTCCAAGTGTCGTAACGAGGTAATAAACCTTTGGGTCCAAACTCTCCTAGCATGATAATAAGCACAAGAAAACCCACTCCGAAGCCTATTATTTTGAAGAGATGTCGCCAAGGCACACCTGCAATATACATGAGTACAAAACATACGAGGGCGAGCATTGCTGCCGTCGAGAAGTTTGATGGAAGAATCAATAAACAAATGACTCCGATGAATCCCAATAACGGTGTAATGGTTCCATTGAAATCGTCTAGTTTATCTCTTCGCTTATGAAGCCAACTAGCAGTGAAAATGATCAACGCAATCTTAGCGATGTCGCTAGATTGAAAACTAATGCCAATACCTGGAATTCGAATCCATCGTCCTGCATTATTGATATTGGTGCCGAAGAAGATGGTGATCACTAAGAGCGCAGCAGCGATCAAATAGAAGTACGCAGATTTATTCAAAAAGAATTTAAATCTACGTTTATGCACGAAGTACATAATTCCAAATCCCACCGACAGCATTCCAACGTGTTTCAAGAATTGACCGTATCCTCCGTTCTTCACGGCGAGCGTAGTCATCGCACTAAATACTGCTAATATAGACAGCAGCCCAAGGAAGAACGCCGCCATCCAAATGACACGATCTCCTTCGAGTTTCTGATATATTGCTTTAATGCGGGATTGCATTTTTCAATTCTAAATTTTCGATTCTCAATAGTCTAACTAGTCGCTAGTCACTAGTAGTTAGTCACTAAAGTGATTTCACTGCGGCTTTGAATTGACGGCCGCGGTCTTCGTAATTTTCGAAAAGGTCGAAAGAAGCACATGCTGGTGATAGAAGTACTGCGTCTCCATCTTTACCTAGGTCATATGCTACACGCACCGCTTGCTCTGCGCTGTCTGTATCGATGATGGTATCTACCACACCTGAGAATGCCGCGCGAATTTTAGAGCTATCTTTTGTCAAACAAATAATGGCCTTCACTTTCATTTTCACAAGGTCCATCAATTCATTGTAGTCATTTCCTTTGTCTGTACCACCAGCAACCCAGATGACAGGCTTGTCCATGCTTTCAAGAGCATACCATGCAGAGTTTACGTTTGTTGCTTTGCTGTCGTTGATGAATGTGATACCGTGCACACGTGCAACGAATTCAAGGCGGTGTTCAATGTTTTCAAAATTCTCTAGGCTTTCGCGAACGATTTCTTTTCTCAAATCGAGAATGCGAGAAGCCATTCCAGCAGCCATGCTGTTGGACAAATTGTGCTTGCCTTGCAAAGCGAGTTCAGTGATCTTCATAATGAGTGGGTTGTTATTGATTAATAAGGTGAACGAATCTTGGTGGGTGAAGGCACCCTGTGGAAGTTGCTTTTCAGTGATCGTGAAAGGATATTGCTGCGCCACAATCGTGCGATTGGCAAGCTCTTTCATCGTTGCTGGATCATCTAGGCTGTAGATGAAAGCATCTTCGGAAGTTTGATTTTGAATGATGCGAAACTTCGAATTCACATATTGTTGGAAATCGTAGTTGTAGCGATCCAAGTGGTCAGGTGTGATATTCGTGAGTATCACGATATCCGCTTTGAAGTCATACATGTTGTCCAATTGGAAACTGCTGATCTCCAAAACATAGAAATCGAAATTGTTTTCTGCTACTTGCAAAGCGAAGCTCTTGCCTACGTTGCCCGCGAGTCCTACATTCAATCCTGCACTTTTCAAAATATGATAGGTGAGGAGCGTGGTTGTTGTCTTTCCGTTTGAACCTGTGATGCAGATTTTTTTTGCATTGGTATATCTACCTGCAAATTCAATTTCAGAAAGAATGGGAGTTCCTTGTGCAATGAGGGCTTGAATCAATGGAGCCTTTTCTGGAATTCCAGGACTCTTAATGATTTCATCGGCATTGAGGATGAGTGATTCGGTATGCTGACCTTCCTCGAATGGAATATTTTTTTCCATAAGAAGTGTCTTGTACTTGTCTTTTAAAAGTCCTTTATCAGACAAGAAGACATCGTACCCATGCTTTTGAGCAAGGATAGCCGCGCCATAGCCGCTTTCACCACCACCTAATATGACGATTCTTTTACTCATCGTGTCTTAAGAGTGATGATGGTTACTACTGCGAGCATGATACCGATGATCCAGAATCGAGATACGATTTTGGATTCGTGCATTCCTTTTTTCTGATAGTGGTGGTGAAGAGGAGACATTAAAAACACACGTCTGCCTTCGCCATATTTCTTCTTGGTGTACTTGAAATAAGACACCTGAATCATTACTGATAAATTCTCAATCAAGAAGATTCCGCATAACACAGGAATCAATAATTCTTTTCTGATTGCAATAGCGAATGTTGCGATGATACCACCGAGCGCAAGGCTTCCTGTATCGCCCATGAATACTTGTGCAGGGTAGGAGTTGTACCACAAGAATCCGACACATGCGCCGACAAATGCCGCGATGAATATGGTGAGCTCACCACTACGCGGTATATACATGATGTTGAGGTAATCTGAAAAAATGTAGTTACCAGAAACGTAAGCGAGAATAGCCAGCGTCACTCCAATGATGGCACTTGTTCCTGTTGCCAATCCATCGATACCATCTGTGATATTAGCGCCATTCGATACGGCAGTAACAATGATGACTACGATCAATGTGAATACAATGAATAATGTCATTGGTGATTCCCAGCTATCTGGAACCAACCAAGCGTAATCAAATTCATTATCCTTCACAAAAGGAATAGTGGTCTTCAATGATTTTTCTTCTTCCCACAATGCAGGATTATTCGCCTGATTCGCTGAGTTGAAGGAGATGGGAGCATCGCTGATTTTTTCTTTGATGGTCACACCATCATTCCAATAAAGCATGCTTGCAACGATGACACCTACACCTATTTGTCCGATAATTTTTGATGTACCCGCAAGACCTTTTTTATCTTTTTTGAAAACCTTGATATAATCATCCAAGAATCCTACAAAGCCCAACCAAAGAGTCGCAATGATCATGGTTAGGATATAGATGTTCGTGAGATCAGCAAAGAGAATGGTTGGAATAATAATCGCAGCGATGATGATCAATCCACCCATGGTTGGTGTGCCCGCTTTCTGCGTCTGGCCTTCCAAGCCAAGATCGCGGATGGTTTCTCCCACTTGCTTATTGCGCAACCAATTGATGAGTCTTTTACCAAAAATCAAAGAAATCACCAGTGATAAAATCACGCTCATTGCAGCACGAAACGATATGTACTGGAACAAACCTGCTCCCACTACATCGTAGTGCTTATCGAGATATGTGAATAGATGATATAGCATTATTAAGCTTGGCTTTGTAAGGTTTCAAGTACTATTTGGAAATCATCGAAAGGGTGTTTCACTCCGCTGATCTCTTGGTATTTTTCGTGTCCTTTTCCTGCGATAAGAATGATATCGCCAGGTTGTGCTAGGGAACATGCAGTGCGAATGGCTTCTCTGCGATCTGTGATAGAAAGCGACTTTCTCATCAGTATCGGATCGAGTCCGGCCTTCATGTCTTCGATAATGGCTTCTGGCATTTCACTGCGAGGATTGTCGCTAGTAAGAATTGCGCGGTCGCTCTGATCCGCAGCGATCATTGCCATTATCGGACGCTTCGTTTTATCACGATCTCCACCACATCCCACGAGCGTGATCACTTTCTCATTTCCTGTACGGATGTCGTTGATGGTACTGAGTACATTTTTCAATGCATCAGGAGTGTGCGCATAATCGACAATCGCAGTGATATTGTTATTGCTTGTGTAGTATTGAAAGCGTCCTTCAGGGGCTTCAATGGTTGACAAAGCTGTGAGCGTATCGATTTTATCAAAGCCCAACTCAACGCATGTAGCATACACCACTAGGATGTTGTAGGCATTGAATCCACCGATCAATCGAGTATATAATTCTTGATTATCTACATTCAGATGTAAACCGCCGAATGAATTTTCTATCACCTTCGCTCTGTATGTTGCAAGAGATTGCAAGGCATAAGTCAAGTGCTTCGCCTTACAGTTTTGCAACATGATTTCACCATGGCGGTCATCGATATTCACCAAGGCAAAAGCATTCGACGGAAGTGTATCGAAGAGAATTTTTTTCGCCTTGATATACTCGTTGAATGTGCCGTGATAATCGAGGTGATCGTGGGTAATATTGGTGAATAGCCCAGCTGCTAAATGTGTTCCTGTCAAGCGATGTTGATGCAACGCGTGAGAAGATGCTTCCATAAAGCAATGCGTACAACCTGCCGCAAGCATTTCTGCAAATAGCTTTTGCAAATTCACTGCATCAGGAGTGGTATGCGTTGCGGGAATATCTGAGTCAAGAATTTTATTGACTACTGTAGAAATCAATCCTGCCTTTACTCCAAGCTTACGCGCAATGCGGAATAGGAGCGTTGCAGTGGTGGTCTTACCGTTGGTGCCGGTTACTGCAACGACTTTTAATTTTTCGGTTGGATTGTCAAAATAATTCGCTGCGATGTATCCAAGCGCTTCTGATGAATTAGACACTTTCACATAAGTGATGTGGTCTAATTTTTCTGCAGGAAAATCTTCACATACAACAGCAACAGCGCCGTTTGAAATTGCTTTCTCAATATAGTCATGACCATCTACTGTCACTCCGCGCACTGCGACGAATAAGCTGAATGGCTTCATCGCGCGTGAGTCCATCGTGATATTCTCAACGGCAATATTGGTAGATCCGATTACATCAGTAATGCGGGCACGGTATAATATGTCCTTTAATAATTTCACGAAAGTTCGATGATTATATATTTCTGATTCTTTGATGGAGTGCCCGCTGGAACTGATTGTCGCTTCACTGTTCCGGCGCCTTGTATCTGCACTTTCAATCCTTGCTTTTCCAATAGGTACAATGCGTCTTGTAATCCCATTCCAACAACGTTGGGTACTTTGCCACTTTCGATCGGAGCATTTGAAATTTCAACTTCTTTATGCTTTGCATTGGTGCGTACATACTCTCCCGTACCATCTCCTTTCATAGGAATGTTCAATGCAGAGAACACGGTTTGTAGATCTTTTGCATTTCCATTTTTGGAAATTGGAATGAGCGCATTTGCAACAGTGAGTGAATCCACCACAGATTTTTCTTCGTGGAAATCCATGCGTGTGGAGTACACCTTATCTGCGAGATCTTTTACTACAGGAGCTGCTACCGCACCGCCATAGTATGCGCCGTTCTTCGGGTTATGAATCACGACGATGCAGGAGTATTTAGGATTTTCTGCTGGGAAGAATCCAACAAACGACGCGCGATATTTGAGGTTTTCCGCACCTTGTGCGTAGTCAACACGTGCGGTACCTGTTTTACCAGCGATTTTGTAGGGCGAACTTTTGAATACAGTAGCAACGGTGCCACCATCTTCAGCCACGCCTTTCATGATCTCCATGCATTTATCTAATGTGGCATCGGAACAAATTTTCTTGTTCAGTACAACGGGAAGTTTTTTCTCAATCGTTCTTCCATTCTTTTGAATTTCTTGAACAAAGAGTGGGCGCACCATGGTGCCTTTATTGGCTACAGCATTATAGAATGCAAGAATTTGTAATGGAGTGAATGATGTCGCATAACCATACGAGGTGGTATAAAGAGAGAAACCATCCCATACATTTTTCTTGTACTTCGCTTCTTTCGCAAGACGAGGTTTTGCTTCGCGCTCGAGCTCAACACCAAGTGGTTTTCCCAAACCGAAAGAATTCAATCGATCGAGATATACTTGTTGTTTGTCTTTGAAAATACGTTGTGCAAGCTGCGCGGTACCTACGTTTGATGACTTTTGGAAAATTTCTTTTACTGTGTAATACAGATTTGGATCATTTCCAGGATGTGAATCGTGTACTTGAAGTCCATCAATCGTTTTTACACCCATTCCGATATGCACGCTGTCTGTGAGAGAAAGTTTGCTCTCTTCAAACATGGCCATCATACTCATCAACTTGAAGGTCGATCCAGGTTCTCCTGTAGACTCAACGGCGTTGTTGAGCAATTCCAAATAGGTCTTGGAGTCAGGCTCATAAGTAAGATTAGCAATCGCGCGTACATATCCTGTTTCAACTTCCATCACTACGGCACAACCCCAGTCGGCTTGTGTTTCGTTAAGTTGACGAAGTAGGGCGGTGTGTGCTACGTCTTGTAGGTGAACATCAATGGTGGCAATGATATCCATACCAGGCTCGGGCTCCACGATAAATTCATCATTGATAGGACGCCATTGTCCACCGGCCATTTTCTCAACGCGTTGTCTTCCTGCTTTTCCTTTTAGAATTTCATCATAGCAAAGTTCAAGACCTACTTTATGGGCGTCGCGCTCGAGACCAATGGTGCGCGCAGCAAGGCTTCCAAAAGGTTTCTTGCGTTCTTGTTTACTAGGGAAATAAAATCCGCTTTTATATTTTCCTCTCTTTACAAAGGGTAATTGCAGGATTGCCTTTTTCTGATTGTAGTCAATTCCTTTTGCAATAACGTTAAAGGTTCCTTTAGCGGATTTGATTCTTTTTTTATAGACCTCATACCCATCTGAATCTTTTCCAAGAATTCTGTGTAATCCGCGAGCGATCGAATCAGTAGCAGCTTTTAATGCAGCCTTTTCAATCGGAGCTTTTGCATCAAAGCACATTTCATAGATCGGAACGCTGGTTGCTAGAAGGCTTCCATCAGATGAAAGAATTTGTCCGCGAGCTGGGAGAATTTCTTTTTCACTAAATGCAAGTTGTTCTCCTTGTTCCAAAATTTCTGGTTTTGGAAAAGCTTGGAGCATGATGATTTTTCCGAAGATGATGAGAGCGATGAGTCCGAGGATCATTGCTACGCCGTAGGCTTTTTTCGAAACGTCTCTTCCTAGTTGTTCGTTCATTTCTCCTCCTCGAAATAACCAGGTTCAACTTCTATGAATTGCGGAGGCGTGCGTAGCTCCTTCAGTCCAAGCGCTTCGATATCGTGAGCAACATTGCTTTGTTGCTTGCGTGTTTCGAGAATTGAAAGTGTCGTGTTGTATTCAGATCGAATTTCTTCGATGCGATCTTTTTGTTTTGAAATTTGACGATGCGTGTTTTCGAAGTAATACATCAATGCGATGTGTGACAGGAAAAGCACAGTAAGGAATCCGATAAATGGAAGGTGATTGATGAGTGTATCCTTTGTAAGAAACTCTCCACTTAGAACGGTGCGCACCGAGCGGGCAACTTTGCCCGATTTGCGGGGAGGAGTAGTGGTTGGCTCCATTTCTTGGGGCACAACAACAACTTCTTCCACTGGTGTGTTAGGTTCTTTGTAAGTATTCATTTCTTTAGGTCTGCCTAGATGTAGTACTAGGTGGTTTGGGTGTCACGCCAAACTGTTTTCATTTATCATTTAGAGTTTTATAGCTACTCTCAGCTTTGCGCTTCTGGCGCGGGTATTTTGCTGGATTTCCTCTTCGCTTGGGATAATGGGTTTGCTTTGCAGCGGTGCCATTGGTCGGATGAGGTTTCCGTAAAAATCTTTTTCTGGTGTTCCTAAAAAGTTTCCTGTCTTCATGAAGTCCTTTACTAATCGGTCTTCGAGAGAGTGATAGCTGATGACAGAAAGTCGTCCTTCCGGATTTAGGATCTCGCTTGCCTGTTGGAGGAATGCTTTTAACACTTCGAGTTCTTCATTTACTTCGATGCGAAGCGCTTGAAAAACTTGAGCGTAGAACTTGTGCTCTTTTCCTTTTTGTGCAAATGGCTCGAGTACATTCATGAGTTCGCCGCTGGTGCGAATAGGGCGATTAGCGATGATTCGTTTTGCTACTTTGTAAGCACCATCTACTTCACCATAATTTCTTAGAATGTTGGTGAGCGCTTGATCTTCGAGATCGTTGATGAGGTCTTCCGCAGTGCGTTTTCTTTTTTGATCCATGCGCATATCAAGCGGTGCATCAAATCGAATAGAGAATCCACGCGAATCAGAATCGAATTGGTGGCTGCTTACTCCGAGGTCTCCGAGGATTCCATCTACTTTTTTGTAGCCACTTAGTCGAACCCAATTTTTCATGAATTGAAAATTTTGATCGACCATGATGAATCGAGGATCCTTGATGGCATTTGCAATGGCATCAGGATCTTGATCAAAGGCAATCAGTTTTCCGTTAGGTCCCAGTCTTTTCAAAATTTCTCGTGAGTGTCCTCCACCACCGAAGGTCACATCGACGTAAACCCCGTCGGGTTTAATTGCGAGTCCATCTACCGATTCATGTAACAGCACAGGTTGGTGGTACGGCGTCACTGGCGATGGATGTTTAGTTATTTAATGCTCCGAGGTCGCGCTGCACTTGCTCTGCAAGCGATGCGAAATCGGTTTGGTTGTCATCTACTAATTGCTTGTGGTTATCAGTACTCCAGATTTCCATCTTCTCAAGCGCTCCCACGAGTACCAACTCATTGTTCTTCTTCAAATCAATCTCTGCGTAATCCAATAGCGTAGCAGGTAGCATCAATCGACCTGCTGCATCTAGTTCAAGCACTGTTGCTCCATTGAGGAAGCGACGCTGGAATTCGATGTGATTGCGATTGTATCGATTGAGTCTGCTGAAGTCGGCTTGAATACGGTCCCATTCTGGTTTTGGATAAAGCACCAAACACTTCGAATAGATATCACGATTGAGCACCATGCCATGATGGATCACCTCCTCCAATTGCTTGCGCAGCTTGGAAGGGAAGAGCATTCGGCCCTTGTTGTCCACCTTACATATATGTTCCCCTAAAAGGTTTAGCATGGTTGCGTGATCGTCCTTATTCAGGCACGAAAATAGGTCAATTTTCCCACTTTTTACCACAAAACTACTTTTTGGGTTCAATTGTTAATAAAATCGAATTTTCATTCGGTTTTACAAAACTTCTATAATGCCTATAAATAAAGGATTTAAGGGGTGATTTTAGGGGTAAATGAGACGGTGGTAAAAAGTGGGAAGGTATTGGTGATATGTGGGAGGAATCGGAAACGCGTTGCTTGAAAAAATGCCTACATTCGCAATCAACGATTTGTTACATACCCTATGGATTATCAGTTAAAAGAAGAAGGACAGTTCAAGTACATTGAAGCAGGTGAGGGTAAGCCTCTTATCCTACTTCATGGACTATTCGGAGCGTTAAGCAACTTCCGTGATGTGGTGGATCATTTTTCAAAGGAGTACACGGTAGTTATCCCAATGTTGCCGCTATACACCATGCCGGTGCTCTCCACAGGTGTGAAAAGCCTCGCACATTTTCTTCATGATTTTATTAATTATAAAAAATGGGATAAAGTGAATCTCCTCGGGAATTCCCTAGGTGGACACGTAGCTCTAGTTTATACAAGAGAACATCCAGAGAAGGTGAGCTCACTCATTCTTACTGCAAGCAGTGGTCTGTATGAAAATGCTTTCGGATCTTCTTTTCCTCGTCGTGAAGACAAAGAATTTATTCGTCAAAAAGTAGCAGTGACTTTCTTCGATCCAAAGCATGCGACTGACGAACTCGTAGATGAATGTTTTGAAGTAGTAAATGATAGAAATCGCGTGTTGCGAATTCTTGCGCTTGCAAAAAGTGCGATTCGACACAACATGGCGAAGGATCTTCCAGACATGAAAATGCCTGCATGTCTCATTTGGGGAAAAAATGATACCATCACACCGCCCGAAGTAGCAGAGGAATTCCACCAATTGCTACCTAATTCATCGCTCTTCTGGATCGACGAATGCGGTCACGCCCCCATGATGGAACACCCTCAGACGTTTAATACTATTTTGGAAGAGTGGCTGCGAAAGGCGATATGAATATGGAGAAGCGGAGAAGCGGAGAGTGAGAGAGTGAGGGAGTTAGGGAGTTGGAGAGTTAGAGAGTTGGAGAGTTTGGGGATTGGGGTTGGGAGTTTGGGGATTGGGGATTGGGGTTTGGAGATTGGAGTTTGGGGTTTGGAGATTGGGGTTTGGGGAATTTCGAATTTCGAATTTCGAATTGAAAATTGAGAATCCCGAATTGAGAATTAAGAATTGAAAATTGAAAATTGAGAATTGA
>OFDN01000937.1_pt1 | contig 21287 bp, 23 predicted proteins | sample 1520971 | NCBI WGS metagenome assembly OFDN01 (sample SAMEA94257418, study PRJEB24077) | hot springs metagenome | biome: Aquatic biome; feature: Geographical feature; material: Water | place: India | collected 2012-06-12 | depth 5 m
TCAACGCGCCACGCTGAACGCGAGCGCGCAAGACGGCGGCGGTCGGACGCTTACTGCTCTTCTCAGTGGGTGCCGACGCCGGTTTCCTTCAGGCCGACCGACGGTCAGCTTGGGCAATGGATCTGGCGTCCGCGGGAATGGCGGCGCATGCGTTGGCGTGGACAGATCGCTATCGGCAATTTGGGCGAAAGGTTACGGAGGAGCAACTGATCCTTGCGGGAATCGATGCGCTGCTCTTATTGATCCGGCCCTTGCGCACTTGAATTTATCTGCACCGCCCCCAACTCTGATTCATGCAAGCAACTGACATGCGATCGCTGAGCCGAGAGGCGCGTCATGAACGCCGAGCACAGGTCATCCGACTGCGCAAAGCCGGCAGCACATACGAGGAGATCGCTGCGCTCACTGGCCTGAGCCGCACGGGCGTCTTCAACATCTGCAAGCGCCATGAGGCGCTCGGCGCCAAGGCGCTGCACGACGCCATCGGCGGACGCAAGCTCGGCGAGAAGCGCTTACTCGACCCCGCCCAGGAGGCCCTGGTGCGCAAGCTCATCGCCGACAAGACGCCAGATCAGCTCAAGATGCCCTACGCGCTGTGGACGCGCGCGGCAGTAGCCGAGCTCATCGAACAGCGCTTTGGGCTGCGACTGCAGGTGCGCACCATGGGCAAGTACCTGGCACGCTGGGGCTTCACACCGCAAAAGCCGATGAAGAAGGCCTACGAGCAGTCACCGGCGGCGGTCAAGAAGTGACTCGATGAGGACTACCCTGCCATCGCCGCGCGTGCCAAGGCTGAGGGAGCCGAGATTCACTGGGGCGACGAGAGCGGGCTGCGCAGCGACGACGTACGCGGCCGAGGCTTTGCGCCCAAGGGCCAGACGCCGGTGGTGCGGGTCAACAACAAGCGCCACGGCCTGTCGGTTATCTCCACCGTGACCAACAAGGGGCAGATGCGCTGGCGCATCTTTGACGGGGCGCTCAACACCACGATCCTGATCGACTTTCTGCGTCGGCTGATCAAGGGGCAGACCAAGAAGGTGTTCCTCATCCTGGACAACCTGCGGGTGCATCACGCCAAGCAGGTCAAGGCCTGGCTGGCAGAGCATGCCGATGCCATCGAGGTTTTCTACCTGCCGAGCTACAGCCCGGAGTTGAACCCGGATGAGATGGCCAATGCTGACATCAAGCAGGCGGTGACCAAGCAGGCGCCGGCGCGAACGAAGCTGCAACTGGTGAAGGCCACGGCCAAGCACTTGCGCAGCGTCCAACGACAACCTGAACGAATTCGCAAGTACTTCGAGCACGGCCCCGTTCGCTACGCGGCTTGAGTCAAGTTCAATGAGGCCGGATCAATAACGGCTGCAACCGAATCGGAGTCGCAGCATCTGGATGACATTGACCGTGAGCTTCATGCAGCCATGGCATGTATGCCCGCTGACTGGAGCCATGCCGGAGTCAGTGCTCTTCATTGCGCGCGCGATGCGTATCGCACCGAGATGGCGGAGCTCGGCATACCCCTCATGGAGATACAAACGATCACGCGGCGGGCACAAAGGCGGCACGCACTCGTCTATTCGGGTGATTGCTAGCCATCGACAGCACCGCTTGACGGCTCGGATTCAGTCTTCGTACGAATACATGAACTACCTCCAGGTAGTCCAAGTTTTTAGCCGCATCCCCAAAATCAACAAACCGTGCGCATCACGCAGTCTGGTGTTCAAGCTCTCGGCAATGTCATCGAGTTCGACTTGGTTGAAGATGAAGACGCTGAGGCTGGTGCCCTTGGTTAAGTACTGTCGGATGAGCCCGTTGGTGTTCTCGCAGGTGCTGGGTCCGCCTCAGCGCGACGGACCTGGCTGTGGATGGTGCTCGAATAGCCAGTCTTTGAACGCCAGCGCTGCGGGCGAGAGCCGCTTGCCACGCGGATACACCACGTGCCAGCGGCGGATCAGCGGAAACCCCAGAACATCGAGCAACACCAACTCGCCCAGCGCAAGTTCCGACACTACAGTCGTTGCGGAGAGGACCGCCAGCCCCAGGCCACCGGCCACGGTCTGCTTGATGGCTTCGTTGCTGCCGACTTCCAGACGGGTTTTCAGCGTAATACCCTGGCTGGCGAAAAACTTCTCGGACGTGAGCCGGGTGCCCGAACCGGGCTCCCGCAGGATGAAGGGCTCGTTCTTCAGCTGCTGCGCTGACAGGCGCTGTTTGCCCACCAGCGGATGGTCTGGCGGCGCCACTAGCACCAGCGGGTTGTCGGCAAAGTCTTCGCAGACTACGTCCATGTTCTCGGGCGGCTGACCCATGATGTAGAGATCGTCCTGATTGCTGGCGAGCCGTTGCAAAAGGTTCTCGCGGTTGCCCACCACCATCGCCACTTCAATGCCCGGGTGGGCCGCACAAAACCCCCCCAGCAGCTTGGGCACGGTGTACTTCACCGTAGTCAGGATGGAGAGCTTCAGGCTACCCCTTTCCACGCCTTGCAGGGCCGCGAGGTCTTGCGAGAGGCGCTCCATGCGCGATTCGATGTCGGTGCATGCGTCGGCCAGGGTCTGACCGGTGGTGGTCAGATAAATCTTCTTACCCAGCTGCTCAAACAGCGGCTGCCCGACCGTCTCGGACAGTTGCTTGACCTGCAAGGACAGGGTGGGCGGCGAGAGGTGAAGTTCTTCGGCCGCGCGCGCAAAGCTGTTGTGGCGTGCCACAGCCAGAAAGATGCGCAGCTGATGTAGGGTGGCGTGGCGTATGTTCAAGTTTTATTTAAGTAAACGATAACGGTACAAACATTTTACTGTTTCTTATTTTGTGCCGCGCACACAATCCCACCAGTTCAGCGCAAATCTACCCGAATTGGGGCGCACTGAGCGCACCAGTTCTAGACCACCTGCCTTCAACGAGGAGCGAATATGGCTGTTAAGACTTACAACGCCGGCGTCAAGGAATACCGCCAGACCTACTGGATGCCGGAGTACTCACCCCTGGATACCGACATCCTGGCTTGCTTCAAGATCACGCCGCAACCGGGCATCGACCGTGAAGAAGCAGCGGCCGCCGTGGCCGCAGAGTCTTCGACGGGCACGTGGACAACGGTGTGGACGGATCTGTTGACCGACCTGGACTACTACAAGGGGCGTGCCTATCGCATTGAGGACGTGCCTGGCGACGACACCTGCTTCTACGCCTTCATTGCTTACCCCATCGATCTGTTCGAAGAGGGTTCGGTGGTCAACGTCTTCACCTCGCTGGTGGGCAACGTGTTCGGCTTCAAGGCCATCCGTGCGCTGCGCCTGGAAGACGTGCGCTTCCCCATTGCCTACATCAAGACCTGCGGCGGCCCGCCCCTGGGCATCCAGGTCGAGCGCGACATCATGAACAAATACGGCCGTCCGCTGCTGGGCTGCACCATCAAGCCCAAGCTGGGCCTGTCGGCCAAGAACTACGGACGTGCGGTGTACGAGTGCCTGCGCGGTGGCCTGGACTTCACCAAGGACGACGAGAACATCAACAGCCAGCCGTTCATGCGCTGGCGCCAGCGTTTCGACTTCGTGCAGGAAGCCACCCTCAAGGCCGAGCGCGAGACCGGTGAGCGCAAGGGCCACTACCTGAACGTGACAGCCCCCACGCCGGAGGAGATGTACAAGCGCGCCGAGTACGCCAAGGAGATCGGTGCTCCCATCATCATGCACGACTACATCACCGGCGGCTTCTGCGCCAATACCGGTCTGGCCAACTGGTGTCGAGAGAACGGCATGTTGCTGCACATCCACCGCGCCATGCACGCCGTGATCGACCGCAATCCGCACCACGGCATCCATTTCCGCGTGCTCACCAAGATCCTGCGTTTGTCCGGCGGCGACCACCTGCACACCGGCACTGTGGTGGGCAAGCTCGAAGGTGACCGCGCCTCCACCCTGGGCTGGATCGACCTGCTGCGCGAGTCCTTCGTGCCAGAAGACCGCAGCCGCGGCATCTTCTTTGATCAGGACTGGGGCTCACTGCCTGGCGCCTTTGCCGTGGCGTCTGGCGGCATCCATGTGTGGCACATGCCTGCTCTGGTCAACATTTTCGGCGACGACTCGGTGCTGCAGTTCGGTGGTGGCACCTTGGGCCACCCCTGGGGTAACGCAGCTGGTGCCTGCGCCAACCGCGTGGCGCTTGAAGCCTGCGTGCAGGCGCGCAACGAAGGGCGCCAACTGGAGAAGGAGGGCAAGGAGATCCTGACCGCCGCTGCGGCCCACTCGCCCGAACTCAAGATCGCCATGGAGACCTGGAAAGAGATCAAGTTCGAGTTTGACACCGTGGACAAGCTCGACATCGCCCACAAGTGATCCGTGCCCACGCACCAGGCACCACCCCATCCCCTTTGAAAGGAAACCGACATGGCCGTCCAAGTCTACAAATCGTCCCAGAAGTACGAGACCTTTTCTTACCTGCCGCCCATGACAGCCGAACAGGTTCGTCGGCAGATCGCCTACTCGATTGCGCAGGGCTGGAACCCGGCGGTTGAGCACACCGAAAAGGGCACCGCCGCGACCAGCAACTTTTGGTACATGTGGAAGCTGCCGCTGTTCGGCGAGCAATCGGTGGACGCGGTGCTGGCCGAGCTTGAGGCCTGCCATCGCGAGTTCCCCAACCACCTGGTTCGCGTGATTGCTTACGACAACTATGCCCAGAGTCAAGGCATGTCGTTTGTGGTCTACCGCTGAGCACACCGACGGCCGTCGCTGACAGCCCCCGCCACACCAGTTGCACCACTTGATCGAGGTAAGAGATGACATTCGCCGACCCCAGCACAGCACAAGTCACCCTCTCGGGTCGTGAATTGGCCCTGCAAAGGCGCCAAGCCATGGCTCTGCGAGGCAAAGTCGGCGCAGTCAAGTCTGGCGCCGCAGGGGCGGGTGGCGGATCGACCACCCGCCCTGCAATGGCGATGACTTCGCAAGCCAATCAGTCGGCTGCGCCGATGCCGCAGACTGGGTTGCGCGATGCTGCAGCGCTGGCAGATTGCGGTTGTGGGTGCCAAGGTGCTGGTATCTGCAACACCGCCGACCCATTGACGGGGCCCATCGCGCAGGCGACTGGCGCTTCAAACGCAGAACCGGTGTTGCCTGCCATGGACGTGGGATCAACCCGCGCGCTGGCGCGCGCCCGGCGTGTGGCGCTGGCTTCAGGCGGAAAGAAAGGCGCGCTGCGTGTGGCCCAGGCAACCCGGCTGGCGGCTGTGTTGCCGCAGCAGGACTGGCAGCAAGCGATTGACAAGGGCACATCGGGCCGGGAGGTCGCGCGGCAGCGCCGCTTGGTGCGAGCCTTGGTCGGGCGCGAGGAAGCGCCTTCGACAGCGCCCCGTTCCCACGGCCGCATGCGCGCCAGGAACACCGCGGTGGAGGTTCCGCCCAAGGTGGTCCTGGGCCACACCTTGGCTGGACAGCCGGTGAGTGGAACAACGGTGGACAGTGATCGCAAGGTGACTGGCAACGAAACCGGTGCCTGCAAGAGCGTCACCGGGACCGAATACCTGAGTCTGGAGCAGTTCAGCTCCATTTGTGGGACGAAGCCGACGCCAGGTCCACGCAAGGTCAGTGTCATGTCTTCCCAGGGCGGACAAACCGTCTCGGGCGTCAACGTTGGCCGTGACGTCAAGGTCACCGGCAACGAGAGCGGCGCGTCGCGCCAACTGACCGGCTCCCAGTATTTCAGCACCGCCGATTTCGGCCTGCAGGCCGGTCGCGTGGCGCCGTCCAAGGTGGCTGCGGTGCAGACTCTGGGGGGCAGCACGGTTACGGGTACTGAAGTGGGCCGCAGCACCAAGGTCACTGGTGATGACCGCGGTGGTTGCCGCGCCGTCACCGGTACCGAATACCTCAGCGCCCAGCAGCTCGGTGCCGTGTGCACCGCTCCCGAGCCGGTCCAATCCGTGGCCAAGGTCGGGCGTGACCGGACCTGGAACCGGCAGACCATCACGGGCGTGCGTTTTGACCGCGCGCCGGGTGTCACTGGCCAAGAGTACGGCGCCTGTGCGCCCATCAGCGGGACGTCGTATGTCGGGCGACCGCAGTATGAAGCGTTCTGCCAGCCCGCAGAGACCGAAGCGCAGCAGGCGTTCAGCCGGATCGACGGCGTGGTTTCGGCCGCGTTCGTGACCGGCGACCGACCGGGCGGGGGCGGCGCAGCGACCACCGGTGACCAGCGCGGTGCGTGCGACTTTGTCAGCGGCACGCCATACGTTGGCGCCGACAACCGAGCCCCGCACTGTGAGGTGAGCGCCCGCTTCGTGGCTCCTGTACGGCCAGAGACGCCGGCTGAGGCTGGCGTGGCCGCAAAGGACTTCAGTATCCGCCCGCCGTCGCGCCAGGCACGAGACCGCTCCGTGCAGCTCGTCACCGGCTCGGCATTCAACGGTCAGCGCATCACCGGAGCCGCCAACAAGGGGGCGGGTCTGATCACGGGCACACCGGAATTCCGCCACCGCGAGGGCGCGAGCCCTGCTGTGGCCCAGCCGGTCGCGGTCAGCGCGGCCAGCAAACTGACCGGTGAGGGCAGTCAGACCGGTGCCCGTGTCAGTGGTTCGGCCTGGGACGCGTCGCCCCGGGTGACCGGGACCGAGGGCACCTCGTCGCTGGCGCGCAATCCGTCTCAGCGCGGCACCGTTCGGGCCATGGGCATGCAGGCGGCGCAACTGCGCCAGCCCGAGCGCGCCGAGCCGTCCGAGAGCCGGGTGACCGGTTCCTCCGGCCAGACCGCCAAGGGCGCAGCCGTGACCCTCTCGGGCGGCGCACGCGGCTGACCCCACCACCTGAGATACAACGGTGAACACGCTCAAACGCCTTGCCCCCATGCGATCGGCCGCAGGCCTGCGCCAGCCGCTGGACCTGGACAATCCGGCATGTGTGATCGGCCCCCACCAGCGCTGTGAGCACGCACTGGTGGACCAGGCGTTGAACCAGCGGCTGTACGACTACGAGCGAAGCGTGCGCGGTCGATTTGCCCCCATTCTGGCCTTGCTCAAGACTTTGTCCGGCCTGCAACACGAACCCGACTTCCCGGCGCGCGCCCAAGCGCTTGCCGAATCCCAACTGGGCTACACCCTGCCGGATCAACTGCTCGGCAACGCCTGGATCAGCGGCCTGGATCTTCGCGCGCTGTACGCACACTGCATCTTTCGCAGCTTCCAACGCTGTATCGACCAGGCGCAGGAGGATCAGGCGCCCTGGCTCGAACGCATGGCGATCGACGCAGCGTTCCTGCACTCTTGCGGCTACCACACCGTGGACATCAGCCCATGTGCCGATGGACGTCTGCAGGGACTGCTGCCCTTTGTCTTGCGTATGGCGCCCAACGACGCGGTCTTCGTCAAGGCCTATGCGGGTGCCTTGTTCGATGTCGAGGGCGATGTGGCCGATTGGACGCGCCGTGAACTGGAGCGACTGAGCGGTGGCATGCCCGGTGTCGAGAGCGGCAACTACCTCAAGATCGCGGTCTACCACTACAGCTCCTCCAACCCTTGCCATCAAGGGTGTGCCGCACACGGTAGCCAGGATCATCAAGCGACGACTGCCGCCACCCAACGACTCGATGAACTGCGTTGTGCGGTGGACAACAGCTTTGGCCTGGGGGCGGCCCCAGAGACGCTGCTGATTGGCATGGACACCGACACGGACGCGATCCGCGTGCACCTGCCCGACGAACAGTCGGCCAACTGTCCGTTGCGCTATGTGGAGAGCGCACAGCTGTTCCGCGACACCGTAGGCCTGGGGGCGCACGAGGCACGCGAAGCCATCGCGCGCGCCGTGCAGGTTGCCGCGCGAGGCTGCGGTCCGCGCCCCGGCATGCGACGTTTGATCGAGCGCTTGCTGGAGGCCAACCTGTCACAGATCGAATACGTGATCCAGCACCACGAAGGACGTTACGCCGACATCGGACACAACGAGCGCTTCATCTGTGCGGGCGAGGCCATGACCGAGCTGCAACTGCGCAACAAGTTTTACTTTGCGCACCTGGACACGGTCGAAGAGGGGGCGGCTGATTTGGATGTCGGTATCAAGATTTTCAGCGGGCTCAATGTCAGTCGGGGCTTGCCGGTGCCCGTGCTGGTGCACTTCCATTACTCGTCGCGTGTGCCGGGTGCTCGTGATCGAACGATCAGCCGCTGTCGGCGGGTCCGGGCCGCGATCGAGTCCCGTTATGGGTCATTGCATGCACAGGGCCTGTTGCACTGTCGGATGGCGGTGAGCGATCTGGAGGGCAGCGAACGCTGCAGCTGGATCCCTCAGGACACCGAGTCCATCGGTCATTGAAGCCCAGAGGCCACAAGGTGCAGCCATGAAGATCATGAAAGTCGAAAAGACCCTGGTGTCCACGAACCGGATCAAAGCCTTCGGTCACCGTCCCTTGCTGGTGGTGCAGGAAAAGGTGGGTGGGGCGCGCAGTGTTGCCGTGGATGCGGTCGGCTGTATTCCCGGCGACTGGGTGATCTGTGTCGGCTCGTCGGCGGCGCGTGAGGCCGCTGGCAGCAAAGAGTTTCCCTCTGATCTCACCATCGTTGGGATCATCGATCACTGGCAGGGGGAGGCAGGCTGATGGACATCATGCGCGTCAAGGACGAACTGGTGTGTTCGCGCCGCGTGCCGGGCTTGCAATCGGCGTCGCTGCGGGTGCTGGAGAGCCAGCAAGGAGAGCTGTCGGTGGCCACCGATCCTGTCGGTGTGCCAGAGGGCAAATGGGTGTTCACGTCCAGCGGCAGTGCGGCTCGGCTGGCGATGAGCGACCCCAAGGTCATCACCGATCTGACCATCTGCGGAATCATCGATCAATGGGATCCGTGAGCGTGGGCAGGTTGGGTGATGGGGCAGGCGAAGGCCCTCAAGCTTCGGGGCGGTTTGGTGTTGGTTTGTCTTTTTTTGTTCATGAAGGAGTATCGAAATGGCTGATTACAGAGGCATTGCCCTGGGCATGATTGAAACGCGTGGCTTGGTGCCCGCCATCGAAGCGGCAGACGCGATGACCAAGGCCGCCGAGGTGCGCTTGGTCGGGCGCCAGTTTGTCGGTGGCGGCTACGTCACGGTGATGGTGCGGGGAGAGACTGGCGCGGTCAACGCGGCGGTTCGTGCCGGCGCCGATGCCTGCGAGCGGGTGGGCGATGGTCTGGTGGCCGCGCACATCATCGCTCGCGTGCACAACGAGGTGGAAGGCGTGCTGCCGTCTGCCCCAACCGCTTGAGCGTCCTGCATTTCGCAGGCGTTCGATTCCTACCCCCAACAAGGAGAGAGACATGGCTGACAACCGAGGCATTGCCCTGGGCATGATTGAAACGCGCGGGCTGGTGCCCGCGATAGAGGCGGCGGATGCGATGACCAAGGCTGCCGAAGTGCGCTTGGTGGGACGCCAGTTCGTCGGCGGCGGTTACGTCACGGTGATGGTGCGCGGTGAGACCGGCGCGGTCAACGCGGCGGTCCGTGCTGGCGCCGATGCCTGCGAGCGGGTGGGCGATGGCCTGGTGGCCGCGCACATCATCGCCCGTGTGCACAACGAGGTGGAAGGCGTGCTGCCGTCGGCGCCGACGCCCTGACCTGCCTGTTCGGTTCGACATTCACAACAATGCTCCTCGGAGCGATGGAGAAGCCAAATGGCCAACACACGATCTGCCGCAGTGAGCGGCATTGCCCTGGGCATGATCGAAACACGCGGACTCGTGCCCGCGATCGAAGCGGCGGATGCGATGACCAAGGCGGCCGAGGTACGTCTGGTCGGGCGCCAGTTCGTCGGTGGCGGTTACGTCACGGTGATGGTGCGCGGCGAGACCGGCGCGGTCAATGCGGCGGTGCGCGCCGGGGCCGACGCCTGCGAACGGGTGGGGGATGGTCTGGTGGCCGCGCACATCATCGCCCGCGTGCACAGTGAGGTGGAAGGCGTGCTGCCGATTTCCCCTGACAGTCTGGGAGGTGGTCTGGACGGCGAGATCACCATGGTTCGCAGTTGAGTCTCGTCGCTCGCGCCTGATCTGACCGGACCATGACAGCGGACCCCCGTACCCTCGGCTGGTTGAATCGTGCGTTGGCGCACGAACTCGGTGCGGTTCAGCAGTACCAGGCGCAAAGCGTGCTTGCGCGTCTCTGGGGCGACCAGCCGTTGGCCGACTACTTCCAGCGCGAGGCGCTCGAGGAGCTTGGGCATGCCGAGCGCATCATGGAGCGGCTGATTGTGATGGGCGTGGCACCCCAGGCCAGCGAGCTTGCACCGGCCCGGCTGGGGCGCACGTTGGATCAGTTGCTGTTGGCGGATCGACAGATGGAACTGGACGCAGTGCTGCTGTACCAGGACGCCCTTTGGCACGCGTCTCGTGTGCGCGACGGCGATGTGGCCGCCCTGATGCAGTCGCTGCTGGATGAGGAAAAGGCGCATCTGGCCGACCTAGACCACATGATCACGGAGTGCATGAACCATGGCTGAACACACCCACGGCTGGGAATCCCGGGGCCAGGCGAAGACCCTGTTTCGCCGATTTGCGTTCGAACGCTACGCGCAGACGCGGGATTTCATGGACGACCTGTCCGCGCTGGCGGAGACCGAAGGCGTGCATCCGCAGAACATCAATTTCGGCAGCACCTATGTCAACGTGACCCTGGATCCGACCGACTCGGGCGAAGCCAACCACGCGCTGGCCCAGCGCATCGACGCGCTTTACAGCGCCGGTGGTGCCTGACATGCTCACTCGGGTCACGGCGGTCATCAACCAGAAGGGCGGCGCGGGCAAGACGACCCTGGCGATGAACCTGGCGGCTGGGCTGGTGCAGCGCGGCCGCACCGTGGTGGTGGATCTGGACCCGCAGGGCTCGGCGGTGCAATGGGCCAGCCAGGGCAGTGCGCCCTTTCCGGCGCCGGTCAAGCAGGTGCAAGGCCCGTGGGACGCGCAGAGCCTGCGTCAGGCCTTTCGCAGCTATGCCCATGTGATGCTGGATTGCCCACCTGCTTTGGACAGTCACGCATCGGTGCAAGCGCTGCGTGCCTGTGATCTCGCATTGATTCCGGTGCTACCGTCGCCGCTGGATCTGTGGGCCAGCCTCCGGTTGGCGGAGCAGGTCGAAGAAGCCCGGCGTCAGCGACCGCAATTCAGGGCTTACCTGGTGCTGAACCAGGTTGAGCCGCAGAGTGCCCTGTCGGCGGCCATGACCACCGCCTTGGCCGAGTTCGGACTGCCGGTCTTGCAGGCGAGCTTGCGGCGACGCGCCGCCTATCGCAGCGCTGCGCTCGACGGCATCTCGGTCTACCAGATGGGCCGCCGGGGTGCGCCCGCCGCCGCCGACGTGGAAGCCATCATCAACGAGGTCCTCACACCATGACGAATCTGAAAGAAAAGCTCTCAGCCAGCGTGCGCCAGGCCAAGGCCGGCATCCAGCCGGCGCCTCCGCAGGAGACCAGCGCGGCCCAGCGTCGTCGGGTCAAGAGCCCTGCGACCGCGACGCCCCGCTCGGCCCCTCCCCTCGATGGGGCGCCAACGCCCTCGCGGGCCATCCCGTCGGCGGTCCCCGGGGGCTATGCGTCGCCCGACCGCGTCTGGCCCGATTGACAGCGATTTGAGGCAAGCCCCATGTCCAACGATTTCACCAATAGAACCTATTCGCCGCGTCAGCAGGCGGCGTCGAGGACCTCGACGCCATTGCCCCAAGCGCTGACGCGCCAGGCTTCCGACAGCACCGCAGGAGCCGCCGACCCACTGCGGGAACACCGTGTGGGCGCTGAACCCTATTACCGCGCCGTGAGCGACGAGGTCGATCTGTACGAGGCGGCTTATTCCGTTCGCATGCCCATGATGCTCAAGGGCCCGACCGGTTGTGGCAAGACCCGCTTTGTTGAGTACATGGCCTGGAAGCTGAACAAGCCACTCATCACCGTGGCCTGCAACGAAGACATGACCGCCTCCGATCTGGTTGGTCGTTTCCTGCTGGATGCCAACGGCACGCGCTGGCAAGACGGTCCGCTGGCTGTGGCCGCACGCCACGGCGCGATCTGTTATCTCGACGAGGTGGTTGAAGCCCGGCAGGACACCACGGTGGTGATCCATCCGCTGACCGACGCGCGTCGCGCTTTGCCGCTGGAGAAGAAAGGTGAACTGCTGCAGGCCCATCCCGATTTCCAGATCGTGATTTCCTACAACCCGGGCTACCAGTCGCTGATGAAGGATTTGAAGCAGTCCACCAAACAGCGCTTTGGTGCGCTCGATTTCAGCTACCCCGAGCACGACGTCGAAGCCGAGATCGTGGCGCATGAATCGGGCGTTGGACTTGAAGTGGCCAAGAAGCTCGTGCACATCGGCGAGCGAGCACGCAACCTCAAGGGCCACGGCCTTGACGAAGGTCTGTCTACTCGCATGCTGATTTATGCGGGCTCGCTGATCGCCCAGGGCGTATCCGCGCTGGCGGCGTGCCGGGTGGCACTGGTGCGTCCGATCACGGACGATCCCGACATGCGCGATGCGCTGGATTCGGCCGTGACCACCTACTTCTGATTCTTCGCGACGATTCCGTTCACCCACGTCATGGCCATACACCTCGACGATCACCCCGAACTGCTGGCCGACCTGCCGCGCGACGCACAGGACGTGCTGCGTGGTGCCTGGGCCGAGGCGGCACGGGTCTTCTCGTCGCGCGGGCTGGACAACTACCTCAAGGGTGCGATCGCCCTTCACCAGCTCGGGCGGGGCGAAGAACTGGTGGTGAGTTTCATCCAGTCGATGCCCGAGGTGGCGCGCGCCATTGGCGAAGATGTGCTGCCAGACATGGTCAACTTCCTGTTGGGCATGGCCTCCAAAACCTCCGGTTCGGTGTTGTCCCTGATCGTGGGAACGGCGTCTTTGGCAGCCAACAGGCTGGGTGACGAGACGCTGTTTCGCCAGTATCTGAACGTGCTGGTCATCATGTTGGCGCAGGCCCCGCGCGGGCTGCGCCCGATGCTCGAAAACCTGGACCGCCTGCTGTCGCAGCTGACGCTCGGAGGGCTGCGGCGCTGGGTGATGTGGGGCGCCCAGGCCTACAAGGCCGACTACGAGGGCCAGGTGCGCTACTTTTCATTGCAGAGCAGCGACGCGATGTCGGTGCTACAGCAAGAGCGCAAAGGCACCCTGCTGGTGGACGTCCAGCGCCGATTGATGATGTACCTGCGCGCAATGTGGGGTCGCGACTTTTTTCTGCGCCCTACGGCGGGCGACTACGAAAGCCGCGAAGGGCTCAAACCCTTCATCGAGCATTACTGCGTGCACATTCCCGACGCTTACGACGATTTCCGAGCGACAGGGAACGCCACGCCCCTGGACGCGGCGGTGAGCGGACCCGAGGTGTACCGAGCCGTCGTCAACCACTGCGCGGCGCACCTGGTGTTCACGCGCGAGCCGCTGTCCTTGCAGACTTTGAGCGCGTTGCAACAGGCCGTTGTCGAGGTGATCGAGGACGCGCGCGTGGAGGCGCTGGCCTGCCGGCAGTTCCCCAACATGCGCAGTGTCTGGCTGGCATTTCATCCGGTGTCTGATGGTGCCGATCCCCGGAGCGTGGGCGACTTGCTCAACCGCCTGGCCAGGGCCCTGCTGGAGGAGCATCCCGCCGATCCCCATCCTTGGGTACAGGAAGGGGTTGTCCTGTTCCGGTCCGAGACCGATCTGTCGAGCAATCAGCTGAGCTGGAACATCGGTGTGGCGCTGGCGCACCGCCTCGCCGAGCTGGATCTGCCCAACTTCAATCCGCGCACCGATGGCTTGCGCGCGCTCTATCGTGACGACAACCGCACTGTCTGGGCGTCCGAGTCCTACGATGAAGCGGCTGCGCTGGCGGCCACCTGGGCGCCCAAGCAGGTGCGCAAGAACGTCAGCGTGATGGAGATGGTCAACGAGGTGAACAACGAGTACGCCGGCGATGATGCGCAGGAGATCTGGGTGTTGCCCACCGAGTTCTACCTCGATCAGGAGGGCGTGAGCATCAACTCGCTGGAAGGTCGCCCACCCGTGGCCGATCCGGTGCACTACCACGAGTGGGATTACCAGATTCAGCTCGAACGCCCAAGCTGGGTGACGGTGCTGGAGCGTCAGGCGGAGCTGGGCGATCTGGCGCTGATCGAGCAGATCGAGAGCGAGCACAAGCCGGTGATGTCGCGCTTGAAATATCTGATCGGCTCCATGATTCCACAAGGCATGCAGCGCATCCGCCGGGTCGAGGACGGCGACGAACTCGACATCAACGCCGCCGTCCGCGCCATGATGGACATCCGCTTGGGTCAGCAGCCCGACACCCGCATCATGATGCGCTACCAGCGCAGTGAGCGTGATCTGGCGGTGATGGTGCTGTTGGACATGTCAGAGTCCACCAACGACAAGGTGCGCGGGCAGGACTACAGCGTCATGGATCTCTCGCGTGCGGCAACGGTGTTGTTGTCGGATGCGCTGGATCGCATCGGTGATCCCTTCGCCGTTCACGGCTTTTGCTCGGACGGCCGGCACGACGTGCACTACCAACGGATCAAGGATTTTGATCAGCCCTACAACGGCTTGGTCAAGGCGCGTTTAGCCGGGCTGAAAGGGGCTTATTCGACACGCATGGGGGCGGCCCTGCGACACGCCGGCGCCCAGCTCAAGCTGCAACCCAAGCGCAAGAAAGTGCTGTTCATCGTGACCGATGGTGAGCCGGCCGACAACGATGTGCGAGACCCCCAATACCTGCGTTACGACACCAAGCGCGCCGTGGAAGAACTGGCGCGCGACGGCATCACGGTCTATGCGCTGAGCCTGGATCCCCACGCCGATCAGTATGTGACCCGCATTTTTGGCGCCAGAAACTTCACCGTGGTTGACCACGTTGAGCGCCTGCCCGAGAAGCTGCCCATGCTTTACATGGGCCTGACCCGTTAAAGGCGACCTATGGACATCAGCTTGCGCGCCTTCGTCTTCATCGACTCCTTGCAGCCTCAGTTGGCGTCTTATCTGGCCACTTCGTCCCAGGGGTTCTTGCCCATCCCAGGGGATGCTTGTCTGTGGGTTGAGGTAGCGCCCGGCATGGCCGTGCACCGACTGTCGGACATCGCGCTCAAGCGGACCAATGTGCGCATGGGTGAGCAGGTGGTGGAGCGCTCCTTCGGTTCGATGGAGGTCCACTATCGCAATCAAAGTGAGGTGCAGGAGGCTGGGCGCATCATGCTGGCGCAACTTGGCGCTCAGGAGAGCGATCGCATGGCGTGTCGTATCGCTTGGAGCGAGGTGATCTGCGCTGTCACCCCCGACCATGCCACGCTGATCAACCGCCAGTTGCGCAAGGGCTCGATGCTGCTGCCGGGCAAGAGCATGTTCATTCTTGAAACCGAGCCGGCCGGTTACGTCGTCTACGCCGCCAACGAGGCGGAGAAGGCGGCCAACGTGACGCTGGTGGATGTCAAGGCTTTCGGCAGTTTTGGCCGTCTCACCATGATGGGCACCGAGGCTGAGGCCGTAGCGGCGGCACAGGCTGCGCACCGCGCCATTGCGCAGCTCAACGCCCAGGCGCGGCAGGACTGACACAGTCCATGGATATCAACTCCACCACCAAGAAGCTGCTGTACAACACTGTGCGAGTCGATACTATGCTGGAAGATGGCAGCGAAGGCTCGGGCACCGCGTTTGTCGTCAGCCATGCGCACGCGCGCGGCAGCCACACTTTCATCGTTACCAACCGGCATCTGGTCGATGGGGTGCGGCGCGGCGGGCTAGTGTTCACCCAAAAGCGCCAAGGCCAGCCGCTGCTGGGTCAGCGTTTTCAGCTCAACATCGACGATTTCCCGCGCGCTTGGTTTGCTCACCCCGATCCGGCGGTGGATCTGGCTATCGTGCCGATTCGCCCGCTGGAGCAGGCCGCCAATGCCCAGGGGGTGGAACTGTACTACCAGCCCATCGACACCCGTCTGGTGCCCGACGAAGCCGCCACCCGCGCGCTGGACGCGCTAGAAGAAGTGCTGTTTGTGGGTTACCCCAGCGGGGTGTGGGACGAGGTCAACCTGATGCCCATCATGCGACGCGGCACCACCGCCACACCCATGGCGCTGAACTTCGAAGGGCGGGCCGAATTTTTGATCGATGCCGCCGTTTACCCCGGTTCCAGCGGCAGCCCTGTGTTCGTGCACTTGCCCGACACGCTGCGCCCAGCGCAGAGCGTGGGCAAGAAATTTCTCTTCGCAGGTGTCGTGGCGGCTGTGTTTTTTCGCGAAGAAGCCAATCTCCCGGTGGTGGCGCCGGTGCCGCCCAACAAACAGGGCATGGTCATGTGCTCGGAAATGATCGATCTGGGCTTGGTCATCAAGTCTCAGGCGGTGGTCGAGGTGATCAACGCTTATCTGGGCAAGTGGCTGGAATAACGCCTTTGCCATCACAACTACCGATGAGAGACCGCATGCAAGACAAAACGATTTACAGCGGCTTCAACCTGGATTCGCACGGCATGTCCACGCTGGCGCGTTGCCCGCTGGGCATTCTTTGTGCTTTCAGGCCCCCGGCGGCTTGTGCTTGTCGATCGTTGTGAGGTTCACCATGACTGACTTTCCAATCATCCACTCAAAGCACATCGGGGAAGCGTAATGAGCTCAGAGACCACGCCCTCCAGTGGCCTAGCTGGACTCAAGCACTGGCGTAATGACGCCACAGCTGGCTTGCAGGTGGCCCTGCTGTGGATGCCGTTCTCGCTTGGGGTGGCGCTGGCATCGGGTGCTCCGGCGATCGCCGGCCTGATTTCGGCCATCGTCGCGGGCCTGCTGTATCCCCTGCTGGGCGGCTCGCACGTCACCGTCAGCGGGCCGGCGGCGGCGCTGGCTCCGGTGCTGCTGTGGGGCATGCTGCTGCTGGGGCACGGCGATCTGGCGCTGGGCTACCCGCTGGTGCTGGTGGCCATCGTGCTCACGGGCGTGCTGCAACTGTTGCTCAGCGCCCTGCGCGCCGGGCAGTACGCCGCCATGCTGCCGGCCACCGTGGTGGAGGCCATGCTCGCGGCGATTGGCATCATGATCATCGTGCGCCAGGTTCCAGCGCTGCTGGGTGCGCCGTCCATTCCCTCCAAATCGGTGCTGGACTCCATCGGCAATTTGCCGCAACAGCTGGTGCAAGCGCAGTGGTTGGTGGCGGGGGTGGGCATCGTCAGCCTGGGGCTGATGTTTGCACTGCGGCGCAAGCTCAACGGACTTTGGCGCTGGCTTCCGGCGGCGATCGTCGTGGCCGGTTTTGGCGTGCTGGCCAGCTCGCTGCTGGGCTTTGATGCGAAGCTGCGCATCGCCATGCCCGAGCACGTGCTGGATGGCATTCACTTTCCGGCGTTTGCCCATTTCCTGTCCAGCCCCGATCTGTGGCTGACGATGGCGCTGGTAGTGTTCACCTTCACCATGATCGACGGCGTGGAGTCGGTCGCCAGCGTGAAGGCGGTGGACAAGCTCGACCCCTGGCGGCGCAAGTCCGATGCCAACAAGACCCTGCGCGCCATGGGCGTGTGCAACCTCACCTCGGGCATGATCGGCGGGCTCACCGTGATCCCGAACGCGGTGCCCAGCCGCGCCAACATCGACGCCGGTGCGCGCACCCTGTGGTCCAACCTGTACAGCGGTCTGTTCCTGCTGCTGTTCGTGCTGGTGCTGCCCGATGTGCTCCGGCTCATCCCGCTGGCGGCCATTGCCGGCATCCTGATCTACATCGGCTGGCGCCTGTGCGAGCCCGCGCTGTTCACGCGCATGCTCGCCATCGGCCGCGACCGCTTTGTGGTGTTCGTCGGCACCGTGTTGGCCATTTTACTGACCGACCTGCTGCTGGGCATGTTCATCGGCGTGGCCATCGAACTGGTGCTGCTGGTTTATTTGTTGATGCCGTCGGTGCGGCTGGTGCTGACCGGGCGAATGGACTGGGGCACCTCCAGCCGCCTGCTGTGGACCAACTTCACCAGCATGTTCCGCAGCCCGGTCATCAAGCACCGCAGCGAGGAGCACGCGGGCCAGACCGTGCATGTGCTGACGCTGGGCTCGCTGGTCGGCTTCAACCTGCTGCCGCTGGAAAAAGCGCTGGCGCGCCTGCCGCAGAGCGACGGTGTGCGGCTGCGCTTCACCGAGTCGGCACGCATTATCGACCACACGGCGGCCGAGTTTCTGCAGCACTTCGAGGAAGAAGCGGCCGCCCACGGGCGGCCATTTTCGGTGGACGGTATCGAGCGCTTTCATGCCTTCTCGGCGCATCCGCTGGCCGCCCGCATGCAGGAGCCGCACATTGCGCAGCGAATCGCACAGCGCGACGAGCGTGCACAGCAGATGGCGGCGCTGGCCCAGCGGCTGGGGCTGGCCTTCGCGCCGCAGGTCGCGGCCATCATCAACCGCCACGATTTTGTCTACCTGCGGCGCGGCGATCAGCGCGAGATCAGCAACCTCATGCACGGCGCCTGGGCCGGTGGGCAGATTCGGCTGTTCGACTACAGCCACACTTCGGCCCCTGACTACCACGTGCCGCACCGGCACACGCTCATGATGTACGAGCTCCCGGCCGACTCGACGCAGCCCGACTTCGTCCTCACGCCCGGGCACTACCTGGAGCGCTATCTCGTCAACCTGAGCGAGCGTTCCGACGTCGCTGCGGCGCCCGGCTACCGGCTCTACATGCCGCCGGGACAGGGGCTCCCGGACATGCCACCGGCGGTGCTCGATGCGCTGGAGCGCTTTGGCCCGCTCTACATTGAAATCCGTGGGCGCGTCGTGCTCGCCTTCTGCCCGCAGCGGGAGTTGGAGGACGCACAGCACACCGAAATGCTCGTTACTCTGGCAACGGCGCTCGCAGACCACTCCGCAGTGACTTGACGGCACCTGATCCGGACCTGATTGGCCCGGTCAACGACACGTTCCGTCAGCCCTGCCGCCCTGCTTATTGGGCTTCGCGGAACAAGCTCGCCAAGTGGGCTTCCGCGTGCTCGAGCATGAAGTACCTGAACGCTTCGGCGGCGGGCGATAAATGCTTACCCGAGGCATACACGACATGCCAGCGGCGCATCAGTGGCATGCCTTCCACCGCGGGCGCGGCGATGAGGCCGTTCTTCCACTCGAGTTCGATCGTGTGCAGCGACAGCAGGCTGACCCCCATGCCGGCCATGACGGCCTGCTTGATCGCCTCATTGCTGGGCATCTCCATCACGAAGGTCGTAAGCCTCCGACCGCCACCGTCTTCCCTTCCCTGATCCAGCGCGCAATGATTGCCCGCACTCGGGCACCTCAATGTTGTGTCCACAAAGGAGATCATGGACACAAATCCCCGCACTGGACGTGCGTACAAGCGCGGCCCCTACAAGCGTCATCCGGTCGCGTTCAAGCGCGCGGTGGTCGAGGCGTCGTTTGCGCCCGGCGCGTCGGTATCGCGTGTAGCGCGCGACCATGACGTCAACGCCAACCAGGTCTTTCTGTGGCGCACGCTGTATCGGGACGGTCTGCTCGGGGACGATGAGCCGGCGCTGCTGCCGGTACGCATCGATGCGCCGATGCGCTCGCCGGCAACGGACCGTTGTGCCGCGCCGGTCGAACCCATCCGCGCGGCAGCCCCCGGCGGTACGCTGACGGTCGAGTTCGGCACGGTCCGGCTGCGCATCGAAGGCCGGCCCGATGCCGACACGCTGGCGCAGGTGCTCGAACGCCTGTCCGCACGATGCTGATTCCGTCGGGCACGCGCATCTGGCTGGCGGCGGGTGCCACCGACATGCGCCGCGGCTTTGACGGGCTGGCCTCTCTGGTGCAGCAGCGCCTGGGGGCGGACCCGTTCAGTGGCCACCTGTTCATCTTCCGCGGCCGGCGCGGCGACCGGGTCAAGCTCCTGTGGTGGGACGGCGACGGCATGTGCCTCTTGGCCAAACGGCTGGAGCGCGGTCGCTTCGTGTGGCCGCAGGCGGCCGATGGCGCCGTGCATCTGAGCGCTGCCCAACTGTCCATGCTGCTCGAAGGGATTGACTGGCGCACCCCGCGCAGGAGCGCGCCCGAACTGGCTGCCTGAGCCATTTCCGGCGCTCCACGCCCGCCCGTTCGCCCAGCGCGTGCCCCCTGTTCACAGCGCGATTGATCGCGTAGACTGCGCCGCATGCCTGCGGCTTCCCCCTTCACCGACACCGACGCCCGCCGCGACGCCCACTCCGGGGCACTGTCGGCGCAGGTGGCCGCACTGCCCGACGACCCGATGCTGCTCAAGCATCTGCTCGATGCGCGTCTGGCCGAGATCGAACGGCTCAAGCTGCAGGTCGCCAAGCTCAAGCACGCACAGTTCGGCCGCCGTTCGGAGCGGCTGGGCGCGCTCTGCGGCCAGCTTGATCTCGGGTTGAGTACGGCGCAGCAAGAAGACGGCGAGGCCCGTGGCGCATCAGTCGATCTCGCCGCACTCGCCGAGGTCATCCCGATCGAATCCGCCGCGCGACACCCCGGCCGCAACCGGCTCCCGGATCACCTGCCACGCAGCCGCACGGAACATCTACCAACCTGCAGCGGCTGCCCGCAATGCGGCGGCGCTCTCAAGCACCTGGGCGAGGACGTGTCCGAAGAGCTGGAGTACGTCCCGGCCCGCTTCCGCGTGGTGCGCCACGTGCGCCCGAAGTTTGCCTGCGGCCGATGTGACGCCATCGTGCAGGCGCCCGCCCCCAGCCGGCCGATCATGGGCGGGCTGCCCGGCCCCGGGCTGCTCGCCCACGTGCTCACCGCCAAGTACTGCGACCACCTGCCGCTGTACCGGCAAAGCGCCATTTACGCGCGCGAGGGTGTGCGGCTGGAGCGCTCCACCCTGGCCGACTGGGTGAGCGCCACGGCGGATCTGCTCGCTCCGCTGGTGCAGGCGCTGTCGCGCTACGTGAGAGCAGGCGAGAGGATCCACGCCGACGATACGCCCTTGCCGGTGCTTGCTCCGGGTCGGGGACGCACGCGCACCGGGCGGTTGTGGGTGTATGTGCGCGACGACCGGCCGGCCGCCGGCACGGCTGCGCCCGCGGTGTGGTTCGCCTACTCGCCGGACCGCCGGGGTGCGCATCCGCAAGAACACTTGCGCGAATTCAGCGGCATCGTGCAGGCGGACGCCTTCGCCGGCTTCGATGCGCTGTACGCCGGCGGGCGGATGCAGGAAGCCGGTTGCTGGGCGCATGTGCGACGCAAGTTCTTCGATCTCGTGCGCGCGCACGACTCGCCCATCGCCAAGGAAGCGCTCACGCGCATCGGCGCCCTGTATGCGGTCGAAGCTGCGGTGCGCGGTGCGCCACCGCCGGTGAGGTGCGAAGCACGCCAGATGCGCGCTCGTCCGCTGC